>JAEEGL011586933.1_pt1 | contig 10713 bp, 9 predicted proteins | sample 9134231 | NCBI WGS metagenome assembly JAEEGL01 (sample SAMN16246548, study PRJNA631951) | gut metagenome | biome: gut microbiome; feature: rumen; material: fiber-attached | host: Bos | place: Iran: Karaj | collected 2018-10 | reverse complement strand
TGTGTCAAGACTTTAAGATAGCCGCAGGCGTACGTGTCTCGCTAGAAGCTTCGCTGCGAATAGACCAGACGTATTTAAAATTTTTTATATTGTGGCAATTATTTTTTCAGGATAGATTTATGGGCGACCCGGCGGCAGATTCCTCCGCCGTCGGGCTTTTCAGGGCTTCGGCTTCCGCCTACGAACTCGCTAACGGCGAGTTTTCGCTTCGCTCACCCTTTCAATCCCTGTCGCGCTCATGGACGAGCGCAAAAAGCATGAGTTTGTCGCGAAATGCGACAAACTCAAAAGTATGGACGCACGGATGCGTCCATACGTCTGGCTACATACCAGCGCGTAATTATGTTGATTTTTTACCCCGCCTAGCCATATACTCCCCGTATGGACTTAGAACTGCTTAAATTCCGCGCGGAGATAATGCAAAAAATCCGCTCGTTCTTTATAGGAAAAGACTACCTTGAGCTCGACACTCCCGCGCTCAGCTCATCGCTTATACCCGAAACGTGCCTTGAGGTTTTCAAGACCGAGTACGTAGAGCCATGGACAGGCGAAAAAAAAGACATGTATCTCGTACCCTCGCCAGAAATCTACATGAAGCGGATTATCTCGCAGCACAAAGTGTCCGTGTTCCAGCTTTCAAAATGCTACAGGAACGTCGAGTCTGCCGGACGCATACACAGCCCGGAGTTCACGATGCTCGAATACTACACGATGAATGCCTCTTACAAAGAGTCGATGGCGATAACAGAAGAACTTTTCAACGTGCTGTTGCCGCCACTTCCAACAAACGGCGATCCCGATCCGTGGCATCACTTGCGCCAGCCTTTCACACGGCTTTCAATGAATGACGCTTTCAAAAAATACGCGGGCTTCTATCTTTCAGAAGCGGAGACTCCGGCGGAACTCGCAGAGCACGTACGCAGGCTCGGCATAGCGGAACTCCCGGACAGTCCTTTTTCCAAGTGGCCGTGGGATGACCTTTACGAGCTTATCCTTGTGCAGTGCGTAGAGCCTGCGCTTGCAAACGAACCGAAGCCTGTCTTTCTTACTGATTACCCTGCGAAAGTTCCATGCCTCGCGAAAGACGTTCCGCCAACAAAGAAAGGCGGAGAGCCTCTTTGGAAAGAGCGGTGGGAGTTGTACGCCGCCGGAACAGAGCTTGCGAACTGCTACACAGAAGAAGACAACCCGGAAAATGTCCGCGCGTATTTTAAGACAGAAGGAAGGCTTAAAAACGAAACCGCGCTTATCACTCATGCAACAGATGAAGAATATTGGAAGGTTTTCAAGGACTTTCCGCACTGTTCCGGCGTCGCAATGGGCGTGGACCGGCTCATAATGCTCCTTGCCGGACGCAAGTCAATTGAGTCTGTGCTGCCCTTCCCGTTCAGGACACAACCCGGCTGCTATTAACAGAGATTTTTACTAAGGCTTCCGCATAATAAATCAGTTTAGCTTACAAAATGGCTTCCAGTCACGTAGCGGGGCAGCAAAACCGCGCGTTAACGCGCTATACGCTGTTTGTGGTATGGGAACTATACGTCTGGTCAAGGCACGCTTCGCTTAACGCCTTGACTCAGCCGTTTTGACGCTTGCTAAAAAATTATCAAACGTCAATTAAAGATGCCGCTAGCGCGCGGCGACCACAAACAGAGTATTTTTGTACCCTCGCTACGTTCCTTCTCGCCATTTTTTCCTATAAAATTTATTAAACGGAAATCTTTCCTTTACATCGTCCATCAGTCCGTCTTGCACCGTATCATCATTTTTTATATAATGAGGCAGTTTCACAATTTACCGGAGGTACCACCTATGATCAGAGGCGGCGAAATCAATAAAGGAACCGTTCTTCTTATAAAAAACGCGCCGTATCTTGTTGTTGAGCGCGAATTCGTAAACCCAGGAAAAGGAACAGCATTCGCCCGCTGCAAAATGAAGAACCTTAAGGACGGCTCAGTTCTTACACAGACAATCAAAACACCTGATATGGTCGAGGATGCGACAGTCGAGACCGTTACATGCCAGTATCAGTATACTGACGCTGACAACTATGTTTTCATGGACACAAACACATTCGAGTCTGTTAACGTTCCACTTTCACTCAACGAAGACCTTAAATACTACCTTAAAGAAGGCGATGAATATCCTATCGTTATCTGGGACGAAAACCCAATTGACGTTAAGATTCCGCAGAAAATGGTTTTCACAGTTGCAGAAAGCGAAAACTACGTACGCGGCGACACAGTCTCAGGCGCAACAAAACCGATCGTTACAGAGACAGGTCTTACAGTACGCGTTCCGCTTTTCATCAAGCAGGATGAGAAAATCCTTATCAACACTGAAACAAACGAGTATCTTGAGCGCGTGAACAACTAGCATAGCCTCAAGCGCAACGCATACAAAGAACTCCGGGCATCATGGAATGCAGTAAGCTTTCCGCGCGATGTACCGGAGTTTTTTTTGTGCAAGCTAAAAGGGGCGCGCATTAAAGTGCCACGCACAACTTGCCATCACCATACGTGTTCACAAGGCGGAAATTCATCACGAGCATGACAAGAAGAAATTGAAAAAAAACTATAACAATACTATGTAAAGAAACAAACAAAACTTCCGAAACAATAAATAAGCGTTCAATATTTTGTGATGATTAAATATTTTGAACATCACAAAAACAAAAGGGCATAAAAAAAGGGTAACTCCTAAGAAGTTACCCTCTGGGCGATACTGGAATCGAACCAGTGACCCCAAGCGTGTCATGCTTGTACTCTAACCAACTGAGCTAATCGCCCTTAATGCGGCAATACTATCATATAAGTCGTAACATAGTCAAGGAGACAGATACATGAATGTCTTTATCTATTCAGGAGACAGAGTGCTTCTTTCAGAGTTGTCGGATGCTCTTAGAAACGCGGGTGAAACTCCGTTCTTAGTTCCCGATTTTAAAACGTTACAGTCACTCGTTACGCACATAAATCCAGACATCGCCTTTTTGGACGAGGCTCTATTTCCATTGGAGAAAATAGAGAAAGTACAGAATCATATATTCGACATTTTTCTTGATTTTCCGGTCACTTCAATAACAAATCCGTTTTACACATCGTACAGAGGAAGGGTTTCTGAGCAAAAGTTCAACAAACTCGCGCAGCTTGTCTCGGAAACGGCAAAGAAACACACAAATAAAGACAACATGAGTCCAAAACTGTCAGAGCTTTTCAGCTTTCTGCTTCAGCACAAGGACGAGAAAATAGAAACTGCCGAGATGATGAACCACCTTTGGAATGACTGCAGCGCCGCTCATAAAAAGACGCTTCACACATATATATGCAAGCTGCGCGAAAAACTTACAGAAACCGGGAACACCTGCACGCTGGAAAAAGTCGCAAAAAGCACATACAGTCTTAAGTCAAAAGCACCGTCGCCTGTTATTTAAGGGCAAAAAAAAGCACCGGATGCATAATCACATCCAGTGCCTTTAACAGAACACAAAAGTGTTATTTAGTCGCAGCGCCGATTCTCTCAAGAACCTTCTTTCTATCAAGTGGCTTTACGATGTAGTTCTTTGCACCCAGAAGAAGAGACTTCTTTACAAGCTCTTCCTTTCCAAGAGCACTGACCATTACTACTTTGGCGTTCTTGTCGAAAGCCATGATATGCTCAAGAGCGGTAATACCGTCCATCTTTGGCATTGTGATATCCATAGTAACAAGGTCTACGTTAGGACAAAGCTCTTTGTACTTGTCAACGCCCTCTTTTCCGTCTTCAGCTGTTGCTACAATTTCATATCCTTCGCTGGAAAGAATCTGACTAAGCTGTTTCGCGACAAAGATAGAGTCATCTACTACAAGTACACGAACTTTTGAGCCATCGTCCTTTAAGCCTTCAGGAGGCCTTTCGTTTATCGAAGGAAAATCCTGTTTTGATATCATAATTCTCAACCTCCTTGGTTATTATATATGCTCACGTATTGCTACGTTAACTTCAACTTTTCCCTGCTCTGTAATCATAGGAACGATAAGAGCCTCAACTTCATGATCGGAAATCTCCATCTTATCACCAGTAAAAAGTGCAGGCGGAGTAAGGTCGAACCTGAATCCCAAGTCATGCAGCTTTGTTACAGCCTGTGCGGTAATAAGATTTGCAAGCTCCGTGATAGTAGCCTTTGCAAGCGCATCAAAATCAGAAAGTCTTTCACCGTTCATCTTCGATGCGATATTCATGGCTGTTTCCATCGTCATATCAAAAAGAACACGTCCTTCCACGTCACCGGCAAGACCTACCAACGCCGCAACACCCATAACAGGCATTGACGTTGATTTAAGATACAAATCTCCACGGCGAACCTCACCTCCAAGAACTTCCTGCAAGATATTGAAAGCAGTTTCAACGAAAGGATTAATGTACTCAACACGCATAATAAACTCCTTAAAGCCTAATTTAAAACAAAGGTCGTAGCTGCATCAACCAGACCCACCCAGCTATTTATTTGCTGAAAATTGTTACAGAACCTACGGTCTTTGCATGCCATTTTGCCTTGTCTGGCAAAGTCTCGTTAGCTCCCACAAAAATACAGCCATTACCCTTCAGTTTTTCAGTGAAATCGTCCATGAACGAAACCTGGAATTCCTCAGGAAGCAAGGAAATAATATCCCTTGCAAATATTATATCAACAGGCTGCATAGCATTATTGTTCATGCAGTCGTGATATTCAAACATTATGATGTCCTTAATCTCCTGGTTAAAGGTGTATCCGCCACTTGAAGTGGAAACAAGATACGGCTTGAGCCATGAAGATGAAGAAATAGCTTCTGCCGGAACAGTCATCAACGGAGCGTTGGAAACGTTCAGCAAGTCAACATCATGTGCGTAGATACGGATTTTCGCATCTGGATAGCGTTTCTTAAGAACACAAGCCAAAGAATATGTCTCAAAGCCTTTTCCGCAACCAGGATTCCATACGAAAATCTGTTTTGCCTTGTTGTCCGGCAAGATTTTATACACGTCACCGGCGTACTGCTCTGTCCAGAAAGCACCGTTGCATGGTGAGTAGAAAGGAGCAAGGAACGCATCTGCATCTTTCTCGTTAACGAGCTGGATATTGCCCTGTCCACGCTCTTTCGTCCATTCTGCAAGGCGGGAACGAACCCATGCTTCGTTAACGCCTGTGACTGTGAACTTCCTAAGAGATTTAAGATTCTCTACAAGGAACTTGTACTCAGTCTCAAGCTTAGGGTTAGAATCAGCGGCTTTTTCAGCGACGAGTTTCTTTGTCTCACGCATAGCCTCAGCCGCCTGTCTGTTGAGCATATCAATCTCTGCCTTGCCAGAGTCACGCGCACCAAAAATCCTGTCTATGTCAAGAAGGATATACAGGTGACCGTTGCTCTCAACAACACCGGAGATATATTTAATGCTGATTCCACCGAACAAAGGATGCGGCGGCTGGATGGAACTCTTCTGAATTCCGACAACCTTATCGATCGCATCAATTACAACGCCGAAAATCTGCTCGCCTACTCCGACGATTATGACGTTCTCAATCTCATCGCCTTTGCGCTCCGGAACTTTGATACCGAAGAACAAACGCAAGTCGATAATCGGGATAATTTCACCACGAAGGTTATAAACTCCAAGAACAAATGGAGACGTATTCGGAACATACGTGAAACGTCCGGCTTTAGCAATCTCCTTTACTTTCATAATGTCGATTGCATAGTCTCGGCCGGCAAGAGAGAACGCTACCATCTTAAAATCGATGTTCGCGAGCTTCTCTTTGCGCTCCTCCGATATTTCCTCGTTAACTGCCTGTAATCCAATGTCTTTTTCTGCTACGCTTTCCATATTGAACTCCTAGAGGATTTCCGCTTCCTGTTCGTTACGGGCATTTATTTCCTGCTTAACTCCCAGCTCAAGCAGCTGGCTTACATCGATAATAAGAGAAACAGAACCATCACCAAGAATAGATGCACCGGCAATACCCGGAGAGTTGGTAAACTGATCGCGCAAAGGCTTGATAACGACATCTTCCTCGCCAATCAGTGAATCAACCATAACACCAATCTTCTTGTCCACGGAACCAACGATTACAATGAAGTTGTACTCGGATTCCTCGGTTTTCTTTATACCGAAAAGACGGCTCAAACGCAGGATACTAATAACCTCGTTACGCACGTTCATAACTTCGTAATTGTCGATGCGGCTTATTTCCTTGGAACTTACGCGCACACTCTCGATAACAGATGCGATCGGGATTGAGTAAACCTCGGAACCGACGCGGACGAGCAAGCCCTGAATAATAGCCATTGTAAGAGGGATATGGATACTGAACTTTGAACCGTATCCCGGCTGTGAAGTAACGATTACAGAACCGTTGAGTTTCTCAATCTGAGTCTTTACAACATCAAGACCAACACCGCGTCCGGAGACGTTCGTAATCTTGTCTGCCGTAGAGAATCCCGGTGAGAACATCAGCTGATACGCTTCCTGATCTGTAAGAGCCTTGTCCGGGTGGATAAGACCACGCTCAACAGCCTTCTTCTTTATCTTAGCGACATCAATACCTTTTCCGTCATCCATGATGTCGATGATGATAAGGTTACCTTCGTTGCTTGCTTTAAGAAGGATTGTTCCCTCTTCTTCCTTTCCTGCTTCCCGGCGGTCTTCCGGAGACTCAATTCCGTGGTCTACAGAGTTGCGCACACAGTGCATGATTGGATCGAGCAAGTCTTCAATGATAGCCTTGTCAAGTTCTGTATCATCACCTTCAATCTGGAGATTGATTTTCTTGTTAAGTTCGCGGCTCAAATCGCGTACGACGCGCGGGAAGCGAGAGAAAATCTGGCTGATAGGAACCATACGGATTTTCATTACGCCTTCCTGAAGCTCACCGGCGATTCTACCAAGGTTCTGAGTTGATGAGCGGAACTTGCCGACCATGTTTTTGAACGAAGCATCGAACGTATCGAAAACGCCGTAAAGATCGCCAAAATCATTGTTCATGTTCGCCTTAATTTCTTTAAGAGGAACACCTTCCTGGCAAGATTCTATATAACGCGGAACCTGATCGAAAAGTTTCTTAAGCCGCTCTCTGTAAGAGTTCTCAATAGCAAGGAGCTGTCCCTGCAGCTCACCAACCTGCAACGCTGTCTGGTTGAAAGCAGCCTTTGTAATAACTGTCTCACTGACGAGGTTGAGAAGATAGTCGATTCGTCTTGAATCAACGCGGAGAACACTGTTAGCTGAAGAATGCTTTGAAGCATCCGTATGCTGTGCGGCTTTAGGCGCACCATCGGATGAAGCGGCTTTTGGAGCCGGTGTAGCTGCGGCAGGAGCCGGAGCTTCTTCTTCCACAGGAGCTGGTGCGGGTGCCGGCTTTGGAGCTGCAGCTGCAGGAGCAACTGGTGCAACTGGTGCCGGAGCTGCAGCTGCAGCAGGAGCGGCGGCAGCATAACCGGAGTCGATGCACTGAGCATCAGTACTAAGAGTTACATCCGAAAGGAAAGAAGTTCTTTCCAGCTCGTCCTGACCGCATTTTGCTGCGACATAGTAGACTACTACAGGCTGGAAAACATCTTCGTAAAGGACATCGAAATCTGGAACAGTCTTAAGGACCGTTCCTTTATTCTTAAGGGCGGCAAATACCTGAATACCGCCAACACTGTTCATTGGGTTGCTTTCGTCGAAAGTAACTGTGATAGCCCAAAGCTTCTCACCGGACTGGCATGAATCCTTAAGCTCAAGATACTCGTACTCTGAAAGCTGAGGCAAGTTCGCCGCCGCAGCTGAAGGTGCCGCAGCAACCGGCTGCTGAACTGGCTGAGGAGCCTGGCGTACTGTCGTAGGCGCGAACTGCTTGGGCGCTGATGACTTAGCTTTCTTACCCTCTTTTGCGGGAATGAAAGCCCTGAGTGTAGCCTTGACCGGTTCAACATCGTTTTCGTACACAGAGCCGTTCTGTCTGGCTTCAAGCATTGCCTTAATAATATCAATTGCAGACAACAACGCATCTACAACAGGTTCCGTAACAGGAATCGTGCCGGAGCGTAATTCATCAAGAAGGTCTTCCACAGCGTGCGTAAAGCCGGAAAGCTCATTCATTTCGACGGTTGCAGAACCACCCTTAAGAGTATGGGCAGCCCTGAAAATCTCATCTATTGCATCATGATTCGTTGGATCGTTCTCAATAACAAGGATATTGCTCTCAAGATTTTCCACCTGCTGATCAGCTTCACTAAAGAAGTCTTTCAGAAGCTCTTCATTGTTCAAGTCAAGATAATCACTCATGGTTTATATTTTATCCGTTAAACTCGATAAGTCAAGTACTCGTTTAAGAAAATAGAGATTTTCAGAATTCCGTAAAATTTTCACTATTTACAAAAATCTGATACTTCAATTTTAGCACAAATTTTTCGATTTTGTGATTTTTTTCTATAATATAGCTCAGAAAGTGATGAATTTATAGAAAATAAGGGTTAGAATAATGAATGACCGGCAAGTCAGACCTTACGCAGATGCGATTCAAGAATATTGCCGTTGCTGCCGATAATGCAGTGGGAAAGTATTTTTGGAGTTTATAGAATAATGACAAGAAAACGATTTATTTTGATTTTATCAGTGCTTATATTTATCCTCATTCCAATGGCTGGATTGACAGCAGAATCTTCGCTCAGCTCATTCGCCGGGGCAGATATCGATTTCATCCCGCAGCAGAATGATACGCCATTGCTCAAGCTGAACGGTGTATTCGCCGCCCAGTACAACATGAACAACAACGTTCTTTTCAGGGGCTGTTTCGGAATCAAGACAGGCGACATCATCGAGAACGGTTTTTTCCAGGATACGCCTTCATACTTCACAATCAACGAATTCTCTGCCTCATACAAGCTTCCTACAAGCGTTATCACGCAGCAGCTCGCTGTATTCATGGGAAAATACGAATCGCTCGGCTCAGACGAGTTCATGCAGAAGAATTTCAGCACGATCAACTATGCTTCTCCCCTCTTCTCAAAAAAACTCTCTCTCTTTTCCGAAGGCATAGTTAACTACTCCGGCGTAGGTCTTTCATACTCCATGAAATTCTCAACGCCTCAGGCTCTTGGTTTTTACTTCTATTACGACAAAAAATACAACTACAACTTCTTGAACTTTGACCTTAGGTTTGCATCAGCTTTCGACACAGTTCTTTTCGACCTTGGATTCGGAGCCGCGCTCCCGCTTGAAACAACAGACTCCAATGACTCAGAAGTTTTCCTTCTTATTAGACGCTGCGACATCCACGCCGGATTCTCGCTTCTGCTCGGAAACAACCCTGTAACAAACCTTTTCATACAAGCTGGTTTGCAGAGAATCCAGATTAAACCGATGCCTGACACGACGAACATTTCGCTTAAAGACCTTTTCCTTTTCGTTGAGCCACGCTTTACCGGAAACTATCTGCGCTGCAACGTATCTTTCTTCTGCATTCCAGAGACACAGGTCGCAGAACTTCCGTTCATACCACAGCCAATCGGTTGCGATATTCATCTTTCTTCGCAGGAATTCATCATGATACACAGACCGACCGTAATGGGTTTGCACACTGCAATTGCGTGCGGTCTTACTGACGATTTCAAGCTGAAGGATCTGGATGTTCAGGTTACACCTTACATGGACTGCTCGGTTCTTGGAGGATCATTCAACCTTCTGTTTACTTTCCATCCTTTGCAGTACAAGGATGCAGGCAAATTCTTCAATTTCTCACTGAGCTACAAGGCTGAGTTATAAATGAAAAAAATATTAGCATTTGTTTTTATTCTGATTTTTCTCTGTCCGCTTTTATTTGGCGAGGCTTCATTTTATATTGGTGGAATTTACGACAGTTACACCGGAAACGACTGGGGTGTAGAAGGCTCCATTGACGCGGATTTCATGAGGAACGCGTCTCTCTCCGCCAAAATCGACTACCGGTATAACAGCAACTACTCCATGAGCTTCACCGCCGACTATACGCCATCTATTTTTATTCTTGGCGGTGGCCTTGACTTCAAAATCAACAAGAACGGTGTCTATCCAGGCTTAAAAGTAGATTTGGGGCTTAATATAGGCGATACTTTTCACCTTTCAGTGTACGGCTCGCTTGGCATAAACGCATCAAACGTAAGGGCTCCTACAATGTTCGAGCTTGGTCTTAACTCCAGATACATCGCATCGCACGCCGCGTTACAGGTGAACGGCTACTTTACGCAGGAAAACGAATCTACTTTCATATCAAGGAATTTGTCAGCAGAAGCGGCGATGACGCTATACAGCGCAGGCTTTTTGTACTCGCTTAAGACAGGCGCGGTCGCCGATTATTCCGATTTGATCAAAACGTCATCAACAACTAGAAAACTTTCTTTGAAAGGTGTTGTGGGTGTTGGTAAAAACAAGGATTCTGGCACGCTCGTAGTTCAGTTCACGTTCAACATAGTGTCTATACTCGGACCGAAACAAACCGGATTCGCAGTATCGATCGGCAAGTTCCCCAAGAAAATTTCCTACATCTATTAGCTTAGCGATTTGCCTCGCGAACTACACGTTTTCGTCCTTCGCGCGGATTGCCTTTCGCATAATCTTTCCGCTCGAAGTCTTAGGCAGCGCTTCCACAAACTCAACGATACGCGGGTATTTGTACGGCGCGGTCGTCTCTTTCACGAACTTCTGAATCTCTTTGACGAGCTCCGCGCTGCCAGGTCTGTA
>JAEEGL011008085.1_pt1 | contig 10713 bp, 7 predicted proteins | sample 9134231 | NCBI WGS metagenome assembly JAEEGL01 (sample SAMN16246548, study PRJNA631951) | gut metagenome | biome: gut microbiome; feature: rumen; material: fiber-attached | host: Bos | place: Iran: Karaj | collected 2018-10 | reverse complement strand
GTCGTAAGAACGCGACGGACGTCAACGGATTCGTCCTTGGCGGTCGTTCCGTCGGTCCTTGGCTTACTGCTTTCGCTTACGGCACTTCTTATTTCTCTGCTGTCGTATTCGTTGGCTACGCAGGACAGTTCGGCTGGAAATATGGCATCGCCGCGACTTGGGCCGGGATCGGTAATGCGATCATCGGTTCTCTGATGGCTTGGGTCATCCTTGGCCGCCGCACGCGCATCATGACGCAGCATCTGGATTCCGCAACCATGCCGGAATTCTTCGGCCGCCGCTTCTCCAGCAACACTCTGAAGATCGTGTCTTCTGTCATCATCTTCATTTTCCTGATCCCCTATACCGCTTCTCTGTATAATGGTCTGTCTCGTCTGTTCGGTATGGCTTTCCATATCGACTACTCTGTCTGCATCATCCTGATGGCTGTGCTGACCGCCATCTACGTCATCGCCGGTGGTTACATGGCTACCGCCATCAATGACTTCATCCAGGGCATGATCATGCTCGTAGGTATCGTAGCCGTCATCGCCGCTGTCATCGGCAGCAAGGGCGGTCTGATCGAGGCCATGAACGGCCTGGCTGCCGTACAGGACGAAACCGTCTCCACCACGCCCGGTATCTTCAACTCCTTCCTGGGCCCGGATCCATTGAATCTATTGTTCGTCGTCATACTGACTTCCCTGGGTACCTGGGGTCTGCCGCAGATGGTCCAGAAGTTCTATGCGATCAAAGATGAAGGCTCCATCAAAAAGGGTACCGTCATCTCCACAATTTTCGCGATCGTCGTTGCTGGTGGCTGCTACTTCCTTGGTGGTTTCGGCCGTCTGTTCTCTGATAAGATCGATATCGCGAAGAATGGTTTCGACTCTGTCATCCCGACCATGCTGGAAGGTCTCTCACCCTTCATGCTGGCTCTGGTCGTGATCCTGGTCCTCTCCGCTTCCATGTCCACCCTGTCTTCTCTGGTCATGACGTCCAGCTCCACCTTGACGATCGACTTCATCAAGGGTCAGTTCGTCAAAGACATGGATGACAAGAAACAGGTCCTGTTGATCCGTATCCTGATCGTTGTATTCATCGCGATCTCTTCCATCATCGCACTTGTCCAGTACAAGAGCAAGGTTACTTTCATCGCGCAGCTGATGGGTATTTCCTGGGGCGCTTTGGCCGGTTCCTTCCTGGCTCCTTTCCTGTACTCCCTGTACTGGAAACGTACCACCAAGCTTTCCTGCTGGGTCTGCTTCGTGTTTGGTTCCGTTCTGATGGTCGTAGATATGCTCAGACCGGCACTTCTGCCCGTATGGATGCGTTCCCCGATCGTCTGCGGCGCTATGGCTATGCTGCTGGGTCTCGTCATCGTCCCCATCGTCAGCCTGTTCTCCAAAGCACCTGACCGTATGTTCGTAGACGATTGCTTCGCCTGCTACGAAAAACCCACCGTTGTCGAACAAAAGACAGCCCTGGGAAAGTGATAAAAAAGCATCCAAAAGTTGTCAAAAAAAAGCGAGCGTACTTGTATGCTCGCTTCTTTTGACAACTTTATGGATGCAAAAAACACGAGGACGCAGTGCGAAGCATGAGAGTCCGAGTGTTTTCAGGGAGCCGAAAGTGCCACTGGCACGAAGGCTCCCGTTTTTATCAGGACAATATAGGCCGTGGAAGCACATTTATGCGCTGACACGGCTTTATTTGACCTTAAGAACGCAAAAAACACGAGGACGCAGTGCAAAGCACGAGAGTCCGAGTGTTTTCAGGGAGCCGGGAGTGCTGTAAGCACGAAGGCTCCCGTTTTATCAGGACACTATCATATTCATGCGTCTTTTCTTTGATTTTGGATCGTCTATTGGATCAAAAATCATTCTTTGAATGATCGATCTGGATCCATCCAGAAAAACAGTGGATATAATTCCAAGAATCCCTTAAGACTGATCCAATCCATGGATCAAATACCCCTGATTTGATTCAAAGCATCCATTTGCTGAAGGATCATGGTGGATACAATGATGAAAAACTCTCATATTTGATCCATCACACATGAGCAAACCCGCAGCTTGACCGCCCTCTTCACACGTAATACGCCATATTCACTTCATGGCAATCTGGTTCATCCACCACGTCGGTCTTGACGAAACCCACGGTTTCATATACATGCTTTGCATGGTCGTTGCCATATATGTATGTTGTAGTGAACTCTTTGGCACCATGGTTCTTTTTCATATACGAAACGAACTCTTTCAAAGCCTTTGTCCCTTTATGTTGGTTCTGATGATCCATATCGATGGCGTATTCCCACAAGAAATATTTCTGCTCTTCGAAACGGCGGACCAAAACGAAACCGATCAGTTCATTTCCCTCATATATGTCGAACGCCATGACCGTGTCGGGATTCTCTTTAATGATCGTTTTTATGGCTTCCTTTGTTGAAAGCATCTTCGTTTGATCAGATCTGAGCCTGATCTTCATTTCTTTTGATTCTGAAAAAGTCATCAAAGAGTCCTCTGTCTGCACAGGCGGTCTGAGATCTCTTTCCTTCCCGATTCACCAAAATTCAAAGGCGCCGGATCGAGATCATAGACCAAAAGGCCTTCTTTCCCAGCTTCCAGTTCTGCCAATACCTTTCCGGATCGATCGAACATCCCGGTCGGTGCGGTCTGGCAAGGTGCTCCGGTGTTGCACGTAAGGGTATGGCACACATTTTCCACGGCTCTGGTCTGGATATGCCCCTTGATCAGGCTGTATCGTTCAGGATGCTCGTGATCCGACGTATCAAAGAACAAGATGATGTTCAGATCCGTCTGCTCTTGATACAGTTCTCTGAAATACTCGGGAAATCGGACTTCAAAACAGATCCTGATGCCGACCTTCAGACCGTCGACAGTGAAAACTCCGGTGTCATGCCCTTCCGAGAAATTATCTCTGTCCCATCCCCAGAGCGCTCGTTTTCTGTAAACATCCCTTCCTCTATCCGGCGAAAAAGCGATCGCTGCATTGAAACAACGGGAATCATCCCAAAAGATCGTACCAACAATAAGGAACATATCATGGGTTGCTGCAAGATCACTGATCTTTTCATGGATCCGTTCCACTGCTTCCGAATCGATGTCCGAAGCAGAATTGATGCAATAAGGCGGATACCCGGTCACTGCACATTCCGGAAAAGCCAGAAGCCTGACACCGGCTTTGGCCGCTTCTTCAATACCCTGTTTTATATGTTCGAAATTGATGTCAGGATCACCTGTTACCCTGAATTGATACGCACCGATCCTCATGACATCACTCTTTTGTCAGTCTCAGGATCATACTGAGCATGCGGCGGCAGCAGGCGTTCAGATCATCCTTGGAAAGTGTCAGATCATACTTGGCATCCAGTGCATCCAGGATCTCCTGTACGTCAGACTGGTTGCCCGGCATGATCAGGTCGTTACCGGCGGAGATGCATTTGGCCGCAGCAGAGCCACCGTTGGAATTCGTCGTCAGCCAGTCTGTCATGATGATGCCATCGAAGCCCCATTCCTTACGTGCGGCCGTGGTGCACAGGTCGAAACTGTTGGCCGTATGGACACCGTTGACCTTATTGTAGGAAGTCATGATCGCTTTCGGGTGTGCTTCTTTCACCGCGATCTCGAAGCCCTTCAGGTAGATCTCACGCAGTGCGCGCTCGGAAACGATGCTTGATACCCCACGACGGTTCTCTTCCTGGTTGTTGCATGCATAATGTTTGATCGTGACCGCGCATCCGGGATGCAGTTCAACACCTTTTGTGATGGCCGCCGCCATCAGGCCGCTGACGACAGGATCTTCAGAATAGTATTCGAAATTGCGTCCGCAGAGAGGATTTCTGTGGATGTTCATACCTGGTGCCAGCCAGACCTGCACACCCATCTCTTCCATCTCTGTGCCGATCAGGTCACCGACCTCCTGCATGAGCTTGACATCAAAGGACTGAGCCAGCAAAGTCCCGACGGGGATGGCACTGCAGAATTGATAATGATCCTCCGCGCCTTCCTTCAGGAATTCCTTGCCGAAAATGCGGTTTTCCAATGTTTCGTAACGATTCATCTTATAGATCTCTCCGGTCTCCGGATCGACCTGATAATGCTTCTGCAAACGGATACCGGCAGGGCCGTCCGCCAGGATCAGATGTCCTACACCCAGACTCTCCAGGCAGTGGGTCGTCTCGCCAGCCGCGCCAGGTATGGTCATGGCCGCGGAACCGATGATCTCGCCGCTCATGACACTGGGCTGTCCGCAGACCAGGCGTGCTTTCTGCTCTCGGCTCATCTGATCCAGGATCTCGTCCACTTCAAAAGCATAGGGCAATTTGCGGATATCGTCCTTGATATGCTGCAAGGTGATGTTGGCGCCGGCCATAGTGACGGCGGTATCGATGTTGATCAATTCACTGAAGGCAGGCCGTTCCGGCATGGATTCCGGGCGGATCTCCTTCAAAGCGTCCAGCAGCGGACAGATGGGCGTAAGCGTATCCAGCTTTCGATCCTCCGTCAACGCCAAGGTCCCAACGGTCTGCTTCTCCATAACTCCGGAAGCGTCGCAGGAATCCAGTGTGAGCACATACCATCCACGCTCCATATAATACGTAGAGGTCGCAGTATGATAGGACGCAAGCAGATACAATGGGAAGGAAAGCTCCAGCATCTCCTCCGCCCCCGGTTCCAGCAAGCCAGTCTTCGCGAAAGCGACCAGGCGGCGACGTTCCTTCGGCCGCGTGCCTTCCGGCAGATCCGCGAAAAGCATCAGAACTTGTTTGCCAGCTGTTTCGCCAGTATTCTGGACCGCGGCTGTCACATACACCCGGTCCCCATCCACATGGGTCTCACTGCGAGACAAGCGGAATGTGGTATAAGAAAGACCGAAACCGAAGGGGAAGCGCGGTTCGACAGCGAAGGTTTCAAAATACCGATATCCAACGTAGATACCTTCAGTGTACTTCTCTTCCACCACGTTGCCGTTGTTATGGCTGAATTTCTCGCTGCTGGGATAGTCATAATAATTGTATGCCCAGGTATCGGTCAGACGGCCTGAAGGATCCACAACGCCGGTCAATACGTCTGCCAGGGCATGTCCGCCCTCCATCCCTGCCTGAGACATCAAGACCACGGCAGAGATCGGGAATTCATCCAGGAAAGACAGGTCGATGATACCGCCAACGTTCAGGATGACGATCGTTTTCGGATACAAGGCCGTGATCGCACGCAAAGTCTCTGTTTCATCATCGGACAGATAGTAATCCCCGGGAACAGCCTTGCGGTCCGCACCTTCGCCGGAAATACGGCTGATCACGAAGATGGCCGTGTCGGTTTCCTTTTTCTCGATCGGGTCACCTTTGGGCATCACCATAGGATTCGAGGCATGGGCGGCATATAATTTGCCAAAATCACCCGGCTCTCCTGCGATATCATAGATCTTCTGGATCCAATTGTTCCTGGCTTCTTCATATGCCTTGTCGTAGGATGTGAGCCAGTCCTCATTCAACAGTTGGACACCTGCATCACGCAGTCCTTCTGTGATACTGATGTTGGTGCGGTTGTTGACCATGCCGGACCCGGTACCGCCCTTGACAGTATAACTCGCACCACCACCGTATAAAGTCACAGCAGCATCCGCCCCCAGGGGCAGAACGCCATCGTTTTTCAGCAGCACCATACCTTCCGCCGCGGCGCGTCGTGCTATTTCACAATGCTGTTTCTCTCGTTCCGTGATCTCAACGGACATCGTTCCGGGATATTCTTTTGCCATGATCAATGCTCCTCCTTATGATACTCTGTGATCGCATGAATGAACCGACCGGCGATCTCCAACGGTCGGGTGATCGCCCCGCCGACTACGACAGCCCAAGCGCCGCAAGCAAGCATCTGCACGGCCTGCTCAGGCGAATGGATGCGCCCCTCTCCTATGACCGGAATGGGCAAATCGGCACAAAGACGGCGGACCAGCTCGTAATCCGGTCCCTCCAGCTTCGGCGACTGTGGCGTATACCCGCTCATGGTGGTCCCGACCAGGTCCATGCCCAGTTTCCAGGCACGTATACCCTCCTCATACGTAGAGATATCCGCCATGAGCAATTGGTTCGGATACTTGGCACGCACCGCCTGCATATAAGCTTCGATGGAGGAACCATCACCACGCTGCTGATCCGTGCAGTCCAGGGCGATGATGTCTGCGCCGGCTTCCACCAGTTGATCCACCTCCAACATCGTCGGTGTGATATATCTGTCAAAACCCGGGTACTGGATCTTGATCAGACCGATGACCGGCAGCCCCGTCTCTTGTTTGATCGCGGTAACATCTCTGACGCTGCTGGTGCGGATCATCGGACTTCCGGCCTGTTGAGCCGCCCGCGCCATCAGCGGCATGATCGTGCCGTTTTCCAGATATAAGGGTTCCCCAGGCACAGCCTGACAGGATACGATCAACTGATGCCGGATCTGTTCCAACAGCTCGGCTCGTTTCATGCTGTGTCACTCCTTTACATAGTACTCTGATCCACAGTATAACACACATCCACATAAATTCACAATAAAAACCGCCGCAAGATCAAACGTCCTGCGGCAGTCAAATTCCGTTTATGCCATATTCTGTTGTTCGACCAGACGCTCTGCTCCGTAACGCTTGCGCAGCAGCGGCTTCTCGATCTTGCCGGTGGCGTTGCGCGGCACATCCGCAAAGATGATCTTACGCGGACGCTTGTAGCGCGGCAGCTGCAGGCAGAAATCGTTCACTTCATCTTCTGTGCAGGTCATGCCCGGTTTGATCTGGATGATGGCGCCGGTGATCTCGCCCAGGCGGTGATCCGGCAGTCCGATGACCGCCACATCCTGGATCTTCTCGAAGTTCCGAAGGAAATCCTCGATCTGCACGGGGTAGATATTCTCACCGCCGCTGACGATGACATCCTTCTTACGATCGACCAGGAAAATGAATCCATCTTCGTCCTGCATGGCCATGTCTCCGGTATACAGCCAGCCATCTTTGAGAACTTCTGCTGTGGCTTTAGGATCGTTATAGTAGCAGGTCATGACGCCGGGGCCTTTGACACAAAGCTCACCCACGTCGCCCTGTTTGACTTCTTGTCCGTCCTCATCGACGATCTTGGTCTGCCAGCGGTATCCGGGGATGCCGATCGCGCCGACCTTGTTGACGTTGCCCAGGCCCAAATGGACGCAGCCCGGACCGGTGGATTCGGACAAGCCATAGTTGGTATCATAATCATGGTTCGGGAAGTAATCCAGCCAATGACGGATCAGAGACGGCGGGACCGGCTGCGCACCCACATGCATCAGACGCCACTGATCCAGCTGATAATCCTCCAGCTTCAGTTCACCGCTGTCCAGAGCGGTAAGGATATCCTGGACCCATGGCACCAGCAGCCAGACCAGCGTACAATGCTCGTTGGAGACCGCCTCCAGGATCGTCTTCGGATTCGTACCCTGCAGCAGGACGGCTTTACTGCCTGCCCAAAGGCTGCCCATCCAGTGGAACTTGGCACCGGTATGATACAACGGCGGGATGCAAAGGAAGGTATCGTCACGGTTGGTCTTATGATGGACCATCTCCATCTCCGCGGCCTGCATCAAGCTTTCATGATTGTGCAGGATGGCCTTCGGGAAACCTGTGGTACCGGATGAGAAATAGATGGCAGCATCATCCTGATCGGTGATCTCGATTTTTGGCGGCTGGCTGGAGCAATCAGAAACCAGCTCCATATAGCTTTCGGCAAATGTCGGGCAGCCATCGCCCACATAGATCAGCAGGCGTCCACGCGCCAGTTTCTCCTCGATGGCCTCGATACGGCCGATGAACTGCGGTCCGAAGAACAGGATGTGCACTTCGGCCAGATCCGCACAATACTGGATCTCGATGGAATCAAAACGGAAGTTGAACGGTACGGCGATGGCACCGGTCTTCAGGATACCGAAATAGATCGGCAGCCATTCCAGACAGTTGAACATAAGGATGGCGACCCGATCGCCCTTCTTGATGCCGCGGGACAGCAGCATGTTAGCGACGCGGTTGGCCTTTTCATCGAAAACGCTCCAGGTCAGCTCACGGCGGTACGGCTGATTGGACGTAGCCTGGACCAGTTCATATTCTTTCCAGGTGATCTTCCGCGTTTCCTTCTGGGAAGGGTTCAGCTCGACCAGCGCGACTTCGTCGCCGTATAAGGCGTGGTTTCGTTCCAACAGATCCATAACAGGCATAATATATATCCTCTTTTCACTTTTATTGTTTAAAGCTTTATTGCTTTTATTTGTTAAACCGTGTATAATGATACCACAAGCGAGATACTTTGTCAATGAAAGAAGTTAAAAAGAACCACTATGATCATCGATTTTCACACGCATACGTTTCCGGACCGCATCGCCGGCCGCGTACTGCAGTCCTTATCCAACGCGTCCAGGACCCTGCCGGTCGTCGACGGCACGGTCAGCGGTCTTATCGCCAACATGAAAGCCTCCGGTGTCGATTTCGCCGTCAACCTACCGGTCATGACGAGACCGGACCAGGTCGAATCTCTCAATCACAAAATGATCGACAGTCAGGAAGACCTGCTCGCCTCTGGTATCATCACCTTTGGCGGTATGCATCCGGACTATCAGAACTATAAACAGGAGCTGCGCCTTCTGCATGAAAGCGGGATAAAAGGGATCAAACTGCATCCGGCTTATCAAGGCCGCAATATCGACGATCCTTCGTTCCTTCGGATCATCGAAACAGCATCTGCGCTGGGCCTCATCATACTCACGCACGCGGGCATCGATATCGGCATCTATGACCATAACTACGCTTCCGTACCACAGATCCTCAATGTACTGCGGCTCGTGGCACCGGATCGTTTTGTACTGGCGCATATGGGCGGCTGGAGCTGTTGGGACCAGTTCGAAGCGGATCTGGCCGGTGCGCCGCTTTGGATCGACACAGCCTTCTCCATCGGGCCGATCCCGGTCATGACAGAACCACCGGCTCCTCTTGCCTCCCAGAACCTTTCCGTGGAAGACGCAGTCCGCATCATGCGCAAACATGGTACTGACCGTGTTCTGTTCGCTACCGACAGTCCTTGGGCGGATATGGTCGATTATGTGCAGATGATCAAAGAAAGCTCGTTGTCCACTGATGAGCAGAAACAAGTCTTAGGCGCCAATGCCGCACAGCTTTTAGGTATATAGGCATCTTCGACTGCACAAAGGAATACAAAAAGGAACCTCATCGCGAGGTTCCTTCTTTTCGTTTTGTACTTACAGTCGCTTCATAAACACTGGATCTTCGTTCTTTGCCTTGCATCCTGGCGCAGGTTCGTATCCATGCCGCAGATAGAACGTATCTGCCGTGTCCGTGGTCAGGATACTTGTACAGATGCCCTGTTCCCTGAAACGATCCTCTGCTATCTGCAGTAAAGATGCTCCATGACCCTGGCCACGAGATTCTTTGGCGATCCAGAACTCCCGAATGAAGGCGCAGGTCTCCTCGAAGAACCAGCTACTGCACTGGATGGGTGTAAACATGATGAAACCTATGACATTGCCATCTCCAGAGGTACGAAGAATCGCCTTGTTATCACCCTCCTCGTTCATTTCACGGAACAGCCCTGCCCAGTCCTTGACAGAAATACCCAGCTCCGCAAAATACTGCTGAAACGCCGTCTGGAACAAAGGCGATGAGAAATCTGTGATCACCACATCCTGACTGACCGCAGCTTCCCATTGATAATAACGAGAAAGACGTCCGTCCTCTTCAAACTCTTCCATCAAATGGAATCCGTTTTTCTCCAATACACGCCGCGACCCTATATTGTCTGAAAAAGTGAACGCGCCGACCGTTCTCAGACCATATTTCGCCGTTACTTTTCGCAGGAACGCGGCCACTGCCTCTGTTCCGATACCCTGGTTCCAACTGGCCCGATCGAAGATGCAGAAACTCAGCATGGCATTCGGTTTATCACTTAGATCGATACCATAACACCAGATATCACCGATATACCGCCCATCCACAAGGATCGTCAGACCATAACTGGTGGCACCGGGCTCCAACGTCTTCTCATAATCTGCGAGGGCTTCTTCCACTGTCTGGGCTTTTTGCGGCAGGACGGCCCGGATCACCGGATCCTTAGCTTTTTCAAAGTAGGTCCGTACACTATCCGCGGTCCTGGTCCGAAAAGAGATCTTTTGATTCGCAAGGACGGCTGCAGTTCGCGTTTTTCGCATGATATCATAGGGCAGGATCTTCCCGTTAGGCGCCTGATGTTCCATATGTTCGAAGGGCACATAATGCCTTCTGTAATAGAATCGGACTGCGGGCAGCGATGATTCGATCTCCACCGAATCGTATGTCTTAAATATCTCCTGCTCCAGATGGTCCATCATTGCAGACCCAGCACCGGTACCCTGACATTCCGGCAGCACATAGACCCGCGTTATGGTATTGCCATCGATCGTGCCCGTCCCAACGATCTTTCCATCCTGCAGAACAAACCAGACTCTGCCTTCGGTGACATCTTTTTCAATATGAGGAAGACTGTGCCAGTCGAGGAAAAACTGTACCACTTCTTCAGGATAATATTTTGGATATACTTCCTGGATCGTCCGATCGACGATCTCTTTGACTATATAGACCTGGTCTTTATGCACCTGGCATATCGTAATCTCTTGCTTCATTCTACCCTCTACTATGCTTAACCCAGAACCGCACACCCTC
>JAEEGL010896882.1_pt1 | contig 10713 bp, 10 predicted proteins | sample 9134231 | NCBI WGS metagenome assembly JAEEGL01 (sample SAMN16246548, study PRJNA631951) | gut metagenome | biome: gut microbiome; feature: rumen; material: fiber-attached | host: Bos | place: Iran: Karaj | collected 2018-10 | reverse complement strand
TCCCCGCCAGGGGTTCGACCGCCATGAAGACATTTGTCGTCCCATTTCTGACATACTCGGAGTCATAGTGCACAACACCCTTTGAATCAGTGAATTCCCTGCGGTTTTCCTGGATGAGCTGCTTGGGCATCTCGTCAATGCTCACCACGGGTTTTTTCGGGCTGTAGGGTCTTTTGTAGACATCCAGCACCTCTTCCATGGGCCGCGCAGGAATAGGCTGACCTGTGATATCTGTCGGTTTCTGCTGCTCGGCTCCGCCGTAGGCTTTTCTATTGCCGATGTTGGTGTCCAGTCTCTGGAAGGCCGGGGCCTCGTCTGCTTGTTTGAGCAGATGCCCCTCACAATTCAAACATTTAAAGTCTCTATAGCGCATAATCTGAACCTGTGTTTCTGTTATAAACAACAACGCAGGTTAAAAGTCGGGGCACCCCTTCAGTCATCGAAAGGACGTGGCCATGCCCGTGCTTGTTTTCGCTGACTCCACCCCTGTTCGATTCCAGATTTCACGACATCTGGCCATAGATCAAACCGAGCAGGCTTTTTTTCGGGCCAGTTGTGATAGCGCTCGCAGATAGCACTCCACATGAGATGATAATAAACATTGACGGCCCCTCGCCATAGTGTATTTTCATGCATTTTTATCCACTCGGTGTCTCCCGCGACGGTCCGCGGCACTTCCTTCAGACTGAGATTTACAGCAATTTCAATCTCCTCTAGCAAAAGCTCCGAAAAACGATTGACGTCGTGGCTCTGCGCAAACAGTACAGACACTATATCGCCTAGACTTCGCTTCAAATCATTTTCGGCACTGGCAGCGGAAGGTCTGGGGCCAGTACAACAGATATCAAACTCGAACGCACTCACCTCCGTCTTCTGCGCATTTATATCCCTTACCTGCCTCACCACCAGCAGCGGATCGTCTCCAAGTGCCTGATCCACCACGGTGCTGCACGACGACAGCATCAGTGCAGTAGCCAGCGCCATCAACATCATTCCCACCGTTCTCATTTCCATTCCTCCTTGGGCTGTCTCCCCCCGTCAATATAACACTACCGACCGGATCTGGGGATCTTACATCCAGAGTAAAAGAAAGCCCCGGTGTATATCATTTCGCCTTGAGCGGCGGCAGGGCGGCCTTCGCATATTTGTTGGAGCCGAAGTCTGGGGTGCCGATGGAAAGCGGGTCGTAGGTCTTGTAGGCCGACACCAGCAGCTCCAGGCTCTTGTTCAGCTGCTTCTCCTTCTGGAGCTGGCGCAGGCTCTGGATGGCGCGGTCGGAGGCGGCGCGCTCATCGCGCTTGCTGAGCATCGAGGACAGCGTCGAGGCTGCCAGCAGCCCCGCGCCGCCGATTATGCCGACCAGCGGAGACACGCCCTTGTCAACGGCGTCGGGGTGCGCCGCCAGCATCGCCGTGGCAAGCGACAGCCCCTGTACGACGTCCAGCGCCGCACCCGCCTTGGTGGACCAGGTGTTCTCGTTGAGGTCGCTGGCGTGGCCCAGCTCGTGCGCGATCACAGGGAGCTTGTTGTAGCCCTTGCCAATGAACACCGCCTTGTCCTTGGGCATCCTGACGCTGCGTCCGGTTAGCGCGTCCTTCCAGGTGATGCCAGGCCCCCAGTCCACCGTTGGAACCCCGAAATCCGCGTAATAGGCGTTTCCCAGCGGCGTCCCTCCGCTCTGGATATAGACTGGGACCTTGGCGCTGTTGCTGAGTCGGATCAGTCGCCTCAGCTCCTGCAGGTTCGAGTTTTTCGCGGCCTGGAGCTTCTTCTTGAACGCGCGGGCGCGGAACCAGTTGGCGATGCCCGTGGCCACGCGCAGCCTCCTGACGCCGGACTTGTTCTCCAGCAGCAGGCGCTTCTCCTCGTCCACCCCGATCTCGGCGGGGTCGTCGTAGTCCAGGTCCTCCACGGTCAGCGCGTAGCGGCTGTTCCTGAGCGGAAACCTCCTGGTCACGGCGGTCTTGACGTTGTCGAACAGGTTGTCGCGGATGGCGTCGTAGTCGTCCAGGCGGTAGCCCCTGGAAGGCGGCTCGGTAAGGACGTCGGCGATGAACTGCTGGGTGGCGTTGGATATGCTGCCAAGCGCAGTGGCTGCGGATCCAGCCTGGTCCGGATGCTTGGGAGGCTTGACTACGGTCTGTGTATCCGACATGGCTACAGGGTCACCGACACTGGCTGGTAGGTGCTTTCGACTTCCAGGCTCTTCCTGGGAATGGCCACGGCAAGCCTGCCTATCTGCTCCTTGGTGCCGTCGCCTTCCTGTTTTTCCTCGGCCTCCTTGACAAAGGCCCCCGCGTCCTCGGCCTTTGCAAGCTCCCTGCCAACGTCGGACTTCACGCCCCTGACGCCCCTGAACCTGGCCCCTACTATTTCCAGATCTGCTTGCGCCTCTCCTTGATCTCGTCCAGGTCGGCCCCGAATTTCTCGCCCCTCCCGCTTGACATCCCCAAAATGTGCATTATATTAATATCACATTGTTAATAACACATTGTTCATTTTAAGCGAAAGGAGCTTTCATGGAAGCGAGTAAAGTTTACGACACGGGTTTGTTGTACCACCATTACGCGAACACGGCCTATCCGCTGACCCCAGGGTCGTTCGGGGCGTATCGCGTATCTGGCGCGGAGGGGGTGAAGCGGCAGCTGGAAGCGGAGTGGGGGCGGGTGGAATCGTACTGCTTGTATGTGCACATTCCGTTCTGCCAGTCGCGCTGCCGTTTCTGCGAGTATACGGTCCTGGAGGGCGCGGGCGAGGAGACGGAGGCGGAGTATGTGGATCTGCTGCTGCGCGAGATGGAGTTGTACGCGCCTCTGCTGCGCGGCAAACGGGTGATGGGCTTCGACATCGGCGGCGGGACGCCCCTGAAGTTGTCGACAGGGGAGTTGGCGCGGATCGTGGCGCGTGCGAGGGCGCTGTTTGCGGTGGATCCCGCGGTGATGTGGAGCATCGAGACGACGCCTGTGATCGCGGCGCGGGATCCAGAGAAACTGCGGGCGGTGCGTGAACTGGGCTTCCGCCGAATCAGCATGGGCATCCAGACGGTGGCACCGCATCTGCTGGCGGAACTGGGGCGGGAGGGCGAGCCGCACATCTACGAGAAGGCGGTGCGCCATATCCGCCAGGCGGGCTTCGAGCAGTTCAATGTGGATCTGATGTACGGCTTCCTGAAGCAGTCCGACCAGGAACTGGAGACGACGCTGCGGTATGCGGTCGCCCTGAAGCCGACGCAGATCACTCTCTACCGAAACCGCTACAAGGGCACGAAACTGGAGGCCGAGGCAGGCGGCGTGTCGCTCTACAAGGCGATGCGGCAGTACCGACTGGCCTATCGGATCCTGACGGAAAACGGCTACCATGCGAACATCGGCAAGAACACCTTCAGCCGCCTCGAAGGAGACTGGGGCACCAGCGACTACCTGACCCATCGGGTCATCGAGGGAATGCCCTATCTGGGACTCGGCCTCGGCGCACAGAGTTTCGGCCTGGGATACCTATCCTACAACGAGGGCGCGGCGACCAAGCGCCTGGACCAATACCGCGACAAGGTCATGGCAGGCATCTTCCCGCTGCAGGACGTCTACGCGCTCCCTCAGGAGGAGTGCATGGCCAAAATGCTGGCCGTCTGCTTCTACTTCGGCTTCGTGGACCTCCAAGCCTTCCGCAGGCGCTTCGGACGCGACCTCCAGGAGGTCTATCCCGACGAAGTCCGTTTCGTGCTCGATCGAAATCTGATGGAGTTCCACGACGGCAAACTGATGCTGACCCCGCGCGGCGCCGACTTCATCAACGGCGTGATCCCGCTGTTCTACTCCGAACGCTCGAAGCAGGAACTGTTGCGCCTCTACGAACGCCGCCGCGCCCCCGAAAGCGAAGGCGAGCGAAACTTCCTGGCAACCTACTCCATCGAGGCCTTCGACCGCCCGTCGGTGGCGACGGACGTGGTGGCGATGACCATCCGCCATGAGACGGCGGACAGTTACCGACGCCCTGGCCGCCCCCATCTGTCCGTGCTGCTGATCCGCCGCGCCGAACACCCGTTCATGGGAAAATGGGCGCTGCCTGGCGGATTCCTGCGCCACGGGGAGGCCGTCGGGCACTGCGCCCAGCGCGAACTCTTCGAGGAAGCGGGACTGAGCGTCGAGGCGCTCCATCCACTGGGATGCTTCAGCGAGCCAGGACGAGACCCCCGCGGATGGATCCTCTCGAACGCATTCCTCGCCGTCGTCGGCACCGCCGACCGCTCGCTCCTCGCTGGCGACGACGCGATGGACGCCCAGTGGTTTGACCTGGACTTCCACGAGGAAAACGACCGCCTCACGCTGGTCTTCACCCACGCCCAGGTGCGCCTGGAGGCGTCGCTGCGCCTGACCCGCAACCGCTTCGGGCAGTTCGCCTTCGGAACGCTTTCGTCGGAACTGGCCTTCGACCATGCCGTCATCATCGCGACCGCCCTCAAGGCGCTGCAGGCAGGCGACGGCCTGCGCCGCCTCGCCTTCGCGTTCCTGCCCGCCGAGTTCACCATCGCCGAACTCCAGACGGTGCATGAACTGCTCCTGGGCAGGCCCCTGCTCGCCGCCAACTTCAGGCGCAAGATCCTGCCCTTCCTCTCGCCCACCAAACGCACAACCAGCGGCGCGGGCCACCGCCCCGCCATCATCTACACCAAGCAACAGGAGAATGACAACAATGAACTTTGATCAAGACAAATTGCGGGGGATGCTCTGGGGACTCGTCGTCGGTGACTGCATGGGTTCGCCAATCCAGTTCACCTCGAAAGACGGACACCGCGAAATCACCGCCATGGAGCCCGCCGTCGGCGTCTACGGCATGGACCTCCCCAAAGGCTATTGGACCGATGACAGTTCCATGGCCTTCTGCATCATGGAAAGCGTCATCCGCCTCCGCCGCTACGACCTCCCTGACATCGCCTGGAACTTCCTGCGGTGGTACCAGACGGGCTTCCTCTCCAGTTGGAAACGCGCCTTCGACATCGGCGGCGCGACCCACCGCGCCATGCGCGGAATCCTCCAGGGACGCCTCCAGAACGGCGACGATTCCACCCAGGGCAACGGCAGCATCATGCGGTTCGCCCCGGGCTTCATCCTCGCCGAAGCCTGCAACAACCCCGACATCATCGCCGAAATCAGCGACCTCACCCACAACTCCCGCGCCATCCGCCGACTGCTTGCCGAACTGCGCCTGACCTGCCTCGCGCTCATCGACGGCGATGCCAGCCGCCTCCACTCCACCCATACCCGCGAAAGCGCCCCCAACAGCGGCTGGGCGTTCGACACCGTCGAAGCCGCCACCTGGGCCTTCTGCAACCACCCGACCTTCCGCGAGGGAATGCTCGCCGCCGTCAATCTCGGCGGAGACTCCGATTCCATCGGCGCCGTCTACGGACAACTCGCAGGCGCATACTTCGGATGCGACGCCATCCCGCAGGAATGGATCCACGACGTCAAGGACTGGCAAACCATCGACGCCAGAATCACCGACTTCCTCAAAACCATCGACGAAATCCGAAATCGCAAATAGGGGAAATGCATCATGTCGCACTTTGAAAATCGCCTGGCCTTCGAGGACACCCTGCAACGCTGCCGCAAGGACGCGGCGCTGGCGCAAGCTCTGCACATATCACTCGCGACACAACGCATCTTCCTGGAGGAGGAGGAACTGCCGACGTTCCCGTCTCCGCGCTTCATCGCCCCCGCGCGCGTCATCGTCTCGCCCAAGCGCACCTTCGAGGCTGCCGCCGCATACAAAGGGCAGACGGTCGCGGTGCTGAATTTCGCCTCCTCCACCACCCCGGGCGGCGGCGTGGTAAACGGCGCCCACTCGCAGGAGGAGGCGCTCTGCCGCTGCTCGACGCTCTATCCCGCCCTGAAGACGGAAGAATGCTGGAACAGATACTATCTGCCGCATCGGACAAACTACTCGCCGCTAAATCGGGACGACTGCATTCTGACGTCAGGAGTGGTCGTCTTCAAGTCAGATGTGACGGAGCCGATACAGCTGCTCCCACCTCGGGAATGGCAAACTCTCAGCGTGGTCACCTGTGCCGCGCCGCATCTGGAGCACGACACCCTCGGCGAAAACTTCGGCGAAAAGACAATCCCCGCGTATGCACTGCAGGGGGTGCTTGAACGGCGCTGGCGCAGAATCCTCACCGTCATGCGCTACGCCAAAGTCGACATCGCCATCCTCGGCGCCTTCGGCTGCGGCGCCTTCCACAATCCGCCCGAGCTGGTCGCCACCGCCGCCGCCCGCGTCCTGCCTGAGTTCCGCTACGACTTCCGCTGCGTGGAGTTCGCCGTGTTCTGCATGCCTGGACACGAGACCAAAAACTACGAGGCCTTCCAGAGAATCCTGGGATAGCCCGCGTCCGCAAAATTCGACTATATTGTGAGACCGTCCACGCCGACGGCGCGGACGCCCCCCCACACTTGCATCAGGAGCGTTTCCGACGATGACCAAGATGTATGTCCCGATGGATTTGGCGTTCGAGCACTACGCGCATGTGAAGCAAGACCTCAACGAGGCCGAATACGTCAAGATCTGCGAGGAGATGGCCAATCCCAGATACCTCCCCGTCACGGAGGCCGAGGGCTATCGGCTCTGGCAGGAAGGGAATCTCGTCTCGCCCGACCACGTCCGCGTGATCTGGATGCACGACGTGGAGCGCCCCAACGACAACTTCCTCGCCCGACGCATGGCCGAGGTCGAACACCGCTACGGCTTCCGCTCCAGCTTCAATCTGCGCATGGTCTGCATCTGGGACGACGAATGGCGGCGCGACCTCGACCGCATCCTCGAACTCGGACACGAATTCGAGTATCAGCACGAGGATCTCGTCATCACCGCAGGCGACCAGGCCGCCGCGCTGGAATCCTTTAGGAAAAACCTCGCCCTCCTGCGCCAATACTACCCGAAGGTCACCCTCGCCTTCGGACACGGCGTCTACAAGTCAGGCATCGACTCCGCCGCCCTCTTCCATGACGCGGCAGGACACTTCGACCAGCACCTCCTCCAGCAGGCGGGCCTCCCCCCATACGGCGAACTCTACTCCTTCATGGAACTCATGGAGCAGACCTACGGCGACCGCTTCCACTATTTCGGCGAATCCACCTGTCTCGGCGGCGACGAATTCGTCGCCGCCCTCCGCGCCTGCGAACTCGGCGACGTCGTCATGTTCCTCCAGCACCCGACCTGGTGGTCTGGCAACTACGACTTCGACGGACTCCGCCATCTCATGCGCCGCGGCCCCTTCTTCCGAAACCGCCCCCCGCAATTCCAATAGCCGCCGCCAGCCGCGGGCGGCCAGGTTGTCCCGCGCCGAACTCCCCCCCCCGCATTATATTGGCGGCATGCCCATCGAATGCACATACGAAGATGTGCCGCTGCCGCCTCCTCCTTCTGGCTTCGCGGTCACGCCCCCCATCTATCGGAAGATGCGGCGGCTGGGCGGCGCCTTTCGCCATACGACCAACGCGGTCGCGGAAATCTTCCATGTCCAGGCGAAACTGATGGAGAACTGGCGCGAGGAATACGCCTGGGCAGGCCAGTGCGACCAGCCCCGCCCGACCTACGAGACCCTCTCCCTCGACCAGCTCCGTGGATACTTCGACTGGCGAACCCGTTTCCGCGACGGCGAAGCCCCACGCGCCCCAGCCGCCTTCGCGCGGCTCCTCGCCACCGAACTCGTGAACGGCGTCTCTGGAGGCACCCCCGAGGACGGCTTCCGCCAACTGGAACGCCTCCGCGCCCTCCCCTGGCTCGCCCCCGACTTCCGCGAAACGCTCGTGCACTGGCAATACGACTACCTCGCCTGCTACGACCTGCCGCACGCACTCGCCGACACCCTCCCGCCACGTCGGGAAAACGACGTGCTTCCAGCGCTACTGGCCCCCGAGAATCGCCCGCCTGAGGAACTCTTCCATGCCGCCGTCACCGCCAGCAGGCACGACCTGGGCCGCAGTCCAGGCTGCCGCCGACATCCTGCCGAATACCTCGCCGCCGTCGCAACACTTCTCCGCGCCATCGCGCGCTTCCTGAAAAACCAAAGCCGCATCATGCTCGAAAACTTCTACGGCGAGGAAACCCTGTGCATCATGCAAATCTTCAGCGGCACCGTCTTCTACGAGCCACCCCATCTCCCAAACCGCCTCTACTCCTTCACCCCCTGGCATTACTGCGCAAGAGACGACGGACAGTGGATCCGCCACGAACTCCTCCTCCGAGGCAGGAACCGCCTCCTCGCCCTCCTCCTCAAGGCACTCGACGCCCGCCTCCGAGAACGCCTCGACGGCCGCTCCGCCCTCCGCACCCCCGAACTCCCCGCCGATTTCCGCCGCCTCCTCGAAGACACACTCCACGAAACCTTCGCCCGCCCCCCCGTCTCCTTCGACCTCTCCCGCCTCCAGACCATCCGCGACGACGCCCAGCGCACCCAGGAAAAACTCGTCGTCGAAGAAGAAACCGCCCCCACCGAAAGCCCCGATGCCGCCGAAATTTCCGGATCTTCCGGGTCTTCTGGAGTTTCCGGAGTTTCCGGAGTTTCCGGAGTTTCCGGAGTTTCCGGATCTTCCGGAGTTTCCGGATCTTCCGGAGTTTCCGGATCTTCCGGAGTTTCCGGATCTTCCGGAGTTTCCGGATCTTCCGGAGTTTCCGGGTCTTCCGGAGTTTCCGGGTCTTCCGGAGTTTCCGGGTCTTCCGGAGTTTCCGGAGTTTCCGGATCTTCCGGAGTTTCCGGATCTTCCGGGTCTTCCGTCGTCTGTCCTGCGCCAGCGGCGCAAGCCGCCGTTGGCGATTTCGCCCTCTCCCCCGCCGAGCGCGCCTTCCTTCGCTGCCTGCTCGCGGGCGCGCCATACGACGAGGCACTGCGCGAGACGGGGCATCCGCTCTCCATGCTCGTCGATTCCATCAACGACCGCCTCTTCGACCGCTTCGGCGACACCATCCTCATCTACGACGACAACGACCGCCCCGTCGTCCCCGAAGACTACCGCGACGAACTCCAAGGAATGCTCGCATGACCACCGCCGTCCCCAGACGCATCGCCACCGCCATCCTGAACTCCCTCAAGGGCGGCGTCGTCCCCCGCATCGGGCTGCCCTACATCACCGTCGGCCGCGCCGCCGAAATCGACGCGCTGCTCCACGATGTCGGCGTCATCTCCGAGGGCGGCGCCGCCTTCCGCTTCATCGTCGGGCGCTATGGCAGCGGCAAGAGCTTCCTGCTCCAGACCATCCGCAACTATGTCATGGACCGCAACTTCGTCGTCGTGGACGCCGACCTCTCCCCCGAGCGCCTGCTCCACGGCACCCGCGGACAGGGGCTCGCGACCTACCGCGAACTCATCCGCAACATGTCCACGCGCACCCGCCCCGACGGCGGCGCCGTCCAGCTCATCCTCGACCGCTGGATCAGCGGCATCCAGACCGAAGTCGCCGCCGCCGTCCAGCCTGGCACGGCGGACTTCGCCGCCGCCGTCCGCCAGCGCATCTACGAGGCCATCGGCGCTGTCCAGGAACTCGTGCACGGCTTCGAGTTCGCCTCCCTGCTCGTGCGCTATTTCCAGGCGACCATCGACGACGATCCCGACACCCGCGCCAAGGTCGTCAAGTGGTTCCGCGCCGAATACCCGACCCGCCGCGACGCCAAGGCCGACCTCGGCGTGGGCATCGTCATCACCGACGACGACTGGTACGACTACCTCAAGCTCTTCGCCGCGTTCCTCAGGCGCGCAGGCTACAGCGGCCTCTACATCCTGATCGACGAACTCGTCAACATCTACAAGATCCCCAACTCCATCGCGCGCCAGGCCAACTACGAGAAACTCCTCGCGATGTACAACGACGCCCTCCAGGGCAAGGCCTCCCATCTCGGCATCCTCATGGGCGGCACCCCACAGTGCGTCGAGGATCCCCGCCGCGGCATCTTCTCCTACGAGGCCCTCCGCTCACGCCTCCAGGACGGCCGCTTCGCCCAGGCCGCAGGCGCCCGCGACCTGCTCGCCCCCGTCATCCGCCTCGCCCCCCTCACCAACGAGGAGATGCTCGTACTCGTCGAAAAACTCACCGCCATCCACGCGGGGCTCTACGGATACACCCCCCGCCTCGCCCAGCAGGACCTCATCGCCTTCATCCGCTTCGAATACGACCGCATCGGCGCCGACACCCACATCACCCCCCGCGAGGTCATCCGCGACTTCATCCAGCTCCTCGACATCCTCGCCCAGAACCCCGCCCTCGCCACCGCCGACCTCCTGAAATCCCAGGACTTCCTCGCCCCCGCCCCGACCGACCGCCCCGACGAACTGGAAATCTAACCCCCCGCCGCTGCGGCGGAAGCCCCCCCGCGCCAGGCTCATTTCCCCCGCCCGTGCGCCATCCCCGCTGTTTTCGCGCCGCCCGCCCCATGCACCATCCTCCGCGGTGCCGTGCCGCCGCATTCTTGCGGCGGAAGCCGTTCCCGCGCCTGGCCCCATTTCCCCCGCCCGTGCGCCATCCCCGTTGTTTTCGCGCCGCCTGCCCCATGCACCATCCTCCGTGGTGCCGTGCCGCCGCATTTGCGGCGGAAGCCGCCCCCGCGCCAGGCCCATTTCCCCCGCCTGTCCCCCCGCCCCGCCGGTTTCGCGCCGCCCGCCCCCTGCCCCCTCCTCCGTGGTGCCGGGCCGCCGCCGTCGTGCGGCGGACGCCCCCCGCCCCC
>JAEEGL010503134.1_pt1 | contig 10713 bp, 8 predicted proteins | sample 9134231 | NCBI WGS metagenome assembly JAEEGL01 (sample SAMN16246548, study PRJNA631951) | gut metagenome | biome: gut microbiome; feature: rumen; material: fiber-attached | host: Bos | place: Iran: Karaj | collected 2018-10 | reverse complement strand
CGGGTTCGAGCCCCGTCCATCCCGCCACTTAATTAAAGATGATTCCTTCTGTGGTCCCATCGTCTAGTGGTTAGGACAGGAGACTTTCAATCTTCTAACTAGGGTCCGATTCCCTATGGGACCGCCATTAAAATTTAAAAATCAATTTTGGTCATATGGGTGATTAGCTCAGTTGGCTAGAGCATCTGCCTTACAAGCAGGGGGTCATAGGTTCGAGTCCTATATCACCCACCATTAAAACTAGAATTGACTAAATCTAAGTTCTCATCAAATCAAATTGTGGTTTGGATGAGATTTTTTTTAATCAAAAATCTTCAATGCTACATTACTATCATATTATTTGTATTGACATTTATTATAAAATACATATAATCTAAACTAGAAAATGAAAAGTTAAACCAAAAAATAAAATCATTATGAAAATTAAAACATTAAAAAATCTTATTAGAGCTTTTGTGCTCTCTTTGATTGCTGTTGTGGCCGTAATTGCGGTTATAAAGGTGAAAACAATCCATCCGGAGGTGCATTCATTGTTTGTAATGCTAGTGTTTGTTATGATTGCAGCGATTGTAGATTTCTTTTTGAAGGAATATCTCATCGAAAAAGTCATATTACAATTCATCAAAGCAAATGAAACAAGGATTGTACAGAAGGGTTGGGAAAATCTGATTTGTTGGCATCGTTATAAACTAAGTGATTCTTCGGAAGAACTATTAGTAACCCTTGCCAAGGTAAGCGAAAAGCATAGAAAAATATTATTGAATTACGGGGGAGTGTTATGTTTGCCTGCAGCTGAAAGATTTGTGAAAGAATTATTTGACTATTTGGAAGAATTTTTATTTAATAATCGGTATCAACCGAACATTCTTTCTATCCTGGTCAATAATTCAAAGGCAGAAAAAAAGTACGTAAATCTTTTGGAAAGATACGTAGAAAAAGACAGCTGGGGCTATGTTTATCTATCACATTTCGTTAAAGAATTGATAGAAAATAAGCAAGTAGAACTTCTTGTTGGTTATTGCCGTGAAGAAAAATGTATGTATCCAGCAGATGAGATCAGTTTGGTAAAACAGGCTTCAATAGATCCTGCATTTAGGTACGTCCTAGAAGAGTACTTGAAGGCAATCAAAAATGCTAAGTTCAGATATTGGAGAACTGAAAATAGCCAAGGATGTTCCGAAAAAGGTCATCTCATTCAAAACAACCTTAGAAAGGAGGCAGAAGAAGAACTGGTGTCAAATGGTTCATATGATACCATTAAACTATACTGCAAATATGTGGAAAATCTCTACAGTAAATCAATATTCCTACTTGCAAAAAGATATCAGCATGATCAAGAGGATGAAGAAATAAAAAATATCATATTACGACAAAAGTTCTTCATTGATGATGAAAAATTAGTTCTTAAAGATGTTCTAGGCATCTTTAGATCGTTGGAATAAAAAGTCGATAACCAGTTCCTAGTTTAGGAACTGGTTTTTGTAAAAAACATTTTCAAACAGAAAAAGACTATTAACACAAAGAGTACTATAAGTACAACTTTCCTTATTATATTCCATCTCTTTTTTACTTCTTCAGCATTGCTACAATCTACATCGTAGAAAAACAAATATTCTAGTATGTTTCTTGGATTAGTTTTCCCCTTCTTAGACGTATTTTTTACATTTAATCTTTTCATGATATAGAGATATACTATCTAAAATACTTTTGTTTATTTCCTTACTTTACCATGAGGAGTTCATTCTACAAATCCAGCATTAGTTTGTACTCAAACCACAGCTTTTTCATAGAATTCTTCTAAATCCTTAGCTCATACATATGACATACTAGAGCGAAGTCATGTAGTGAAACTATCGATAATATCTCCCACAGATTCTAGTCAATCTCTTAAATAAATCTTTGATTTGCTGATTCATTCACGATACATTCATCTTTTTTCTATTTCAAAATTATCTAATTTCTGACTTCTGAGTTCTACTGCCTTTTTACTAGCCATTCCATAGTTTTCTTTGTACATTAATCCATCTTCATCATATTTGATATCTCATGTAGATTCGTAAGTTCATGCAAATGTAGTTCATAGCATTACATGATTGGCTCATGCAGCTAGAGCTAAAGCTAAATCTCTAGGTTCTTTTACTCATCCATCTGCCCATACAAATCATCATAATTTTCTAGCTTCCAATGCACATTTATACACAGCCGTAAATTGAGGTCTTCATACTCATGTTTGCATCCTAGTAGTACACATAGCACCAGGTCAAATTCAAACTTTTACTCCATTTGCTCATGCTTCAATTAAATCCCTAGTTGCTTCAGGCGTTATCACATTTCCAGCAATTACAATTGGCTCATTTCCATAGACTTCTCTGAATTTTTTAATCGATTCAATCATTTTTTTCTGGTATCCATGGGCAGTATCTAATACAAAAATATTTATTCACATATTATAGAGCATTTCAATTTTATCAAATCCGTGGATTCCCACAGCTACAGCTACATTCAATTTTCAATCCTTGTCCAAAGTTGGTTTATAAATCTCGTGTCTGATGCAGTCTTTTTTAGTTAAGATTCATATCAATTTATTCTCCTCATTTACGATTGGTAACGAAGAAACTCAATTTTCGTCCATCAAATTATACGCATCTTTATTTGAGATTCAGTCTTTTGCTGTTACTACTTTTTTTGCCTTCAAATTACCCAAAAGAGAAAACTGATCCAAATTTTTCATATCGTTCTCAGAAAAAATTCTGATAGGTTCATTGTTATCATTTATCATAACCACACGATTGTGAGATCTTTTGTGGATAATTCACATTGCATCTCTTATGGTATTTGTCGCCTTCACAGTAATTGGAGTGTCGTATTTTACGCTAGCTGACTTAATTTTGGTTATAATTTCTTGCAGTGTATCGATATTCATGTCTTGTGGTAAGACTCCCAATCCTCCATAACGGGCAATAGTTTCAGCCATTCTTCTTCATGTAACTGCATTCATATTCGCACTTACAATTGGCAGGTGAGTCCCAAAGTTAAATTTAGGCTGAATATTTACTTCAGATCTAGAATAACCATCAAAATAATTCTGAAAGAGAAAAACATCTTGATAAGTAAGTTCTTCGTTTTCATACAAAGGATTATTGAATCTCATTATTTTTATATGTCAAATATAAATCCAAACAACTTATAATAAAAAGAAACTCAAAAACAAATCCTTTATAAAAAAACAATCCATTTCATATGAATTGTTCTTCTATATATTGTTTTACCATAAAATTATTAATTAGTCTCTGACATTGCAATTATTGTATGTGACTGATAGCTATTTTGCACAGCATAAATACTAATAGTGGCAGCACTTAAAACTAGAAATAGGGCGAGAGATAAGATTAAAGGTCTTTTGATTGCTTGCATTTTTTATTTATGTTTAAATGATAAATTTGAATATTTGTATATATATTATAAATATTTTTATAAAATTGTCAAATTTTTAGCCACAAAAATTTTTATACTCCATTTTTACAATAAAAATATTATAAAAACACTAGAAACTCCAGATAATAACTTAAAAAACAATGATATAAAAAAATCAAATTTCGGCTTGACATTCATAGGGAGGTGATTATATTCTATGTGAATAATTCATTCACAATTATTGTGACTTGCTTTAGTTTATAACGGCTTTTCATTATGAACTTCAATGTAAAATTAGACGATAAAAAGTTACAGGTAAGTGTAGAGTCAACAAATCTTAAAGATATTCTTATTTACTGTAAACCAAAGGAGAGACTTGTTCTTATGAAGAAGTTTTGACTTGGATGACAAAAAGGAGTACCTTTACAGAGGATCGGTCAAGAATATAATCTTACTAGAGAGAGAATTAGACAGATCGAAACTCAGGCTCTGATGAGATTTAGGAGATTGATTGTATGAAATGAAACATATATGAGCGTGCTAAGCGAAGCTAAGAAAATTTTGGATGCTCATTGAGGAATATTAGGTGAAGACGTTTTAGTAGCTAAATTAATTAATAGGAATTTATTTAAATTCACGAAAGATGAATTAAAATTAATTCTAATCTCAGACTTTGATGTGACTTATTTAAAGAGAAATAAATTATTATACAAAGCTTTTTATATTGAGCCACTTTTTGAGGATTTGCTTACAAAAATGGCTTTATATGTAAATGATTATTTTGAAAAAAGAAAGAAATCTGAGGATATGTACGAGTTTATAGCTAAAGTTAAGGAAGAATTCTCAAAAGAATATAAAGATGTATCTTATCTCAAAAATGATCTTTTCTATGTAAACTTCTTTAGTCTAATTAGAAATTTCTCAGTATTCGATGGTAAGGTTGGATTCGATGAATTTGCAGATGTAAATCCAAAAACTATGAAGTTAAAGATTTACTATATAATGAAGAGAATTAATAAACCTGTTCATTATCAAGAATTACCAGCAAAAATCATGGATTACTTCCCAAATAAGAGCTGTAAAATCAATACAATTCACAACGAATTGGTAAAAAATAATGACTTATTCGTAAATCTTGGACTTGGACGTTATGGACTTAAAGAATGGTGATATGAAGGTGGAGTTGTAAAAGATATTCTTATTAGAATATTTGAAAAGAATGATAGACCAATGACTGTTAAAGAACTATGCAAAGAAGTTCTCAAAGAAAAAATGGTTTCACCAAATACAGTTATGTTAAATCTTCAGAAGTACAAAGATACATTTGAAAGAGTTGATAAATGAGTTTATCAAATGAAGAAATAATCTTAAAATAGAATAAGGCTGAATCAAAGTGTTCAGCCTTTTTTACACTTGTTTAAATAAAAATGGAAACAGCACGTAATGTGATAGATTGGGACAATTATTTTATCAATATAGCCGATGAGGTAGCTACTCGTTCAAAGGATCCATCAACCCAAGTTGGAGCCGTAATAGTTGACAAAAACCACCGTCCAGTCTCATTTGGTTATAATGGATTTCTTTGAGCATGAGATGATCGTTATCTTACACGAGAAAGACCAATGAAATACTACTTTTCTATCCATGCAGAGATGAATGCAATTCTCTTTTCAAAGACAGATCTATCATGATGTACATTATATTGTAATTATGCATGTTGTGAAAACTGTTTAAAATTTATAATACAAAGCTGAATTAAGACTGTAATTTATAAACAACTCCACGTAAATAGCCATAAAAATGCTAGTGAATGAAGTATGGAACATCCAGAAACTTGGGAAGCAGCAACACGCTTAATTTTATCTGCGCAACCTTTATGATTCCAAATGAAAAACCTTAATTGAACTCCATATTTAGAAGAACTTCGATGATGAAAAGATAAAATTCCAAATTTTCTTGATTCTTAATGAAATATAAGATGACTAAAAAAGTCATCTTTTTTTTGCAAAAAAAACTAATTATGATTATAATATAGTATAAATTTTACAATATACCTATGTAATATGAAAAAAATATTATCAATATTTACTGGATTGTTTATAGCATTATCAATGTTTGTTACATCAAATACAGTATATGCGCTAACAGAAGTGAATTTATGAGATAGTGATATTTGAATCAATTTTTGAAATAGTTGTTTAACTTGAATGGGAAAGGGTTGTTTCCATTATGAAAAGATTATATGAATAGATAAAGAACAACCAGATTATACAGCAACATCAGTAGTACAAGATATTATATTTGCTGCGACATATATAGTTTGAACAATTCTTACAATAATAATGATTTATTGTTGACTGTGATACATATTTAATGCGAGTTCCAGTAGTGATAAAACAGGTAAATACACAGATTGACTTAAAAATGCATTAATTTGATCAATCTTAGTTCGATGATCTTATGCAATAGTTAGATTAATCCAATATATAGCCCAATGATAAAAATAATAAATTAACAAAAAAGCTGATCATAATGACCAGCTTTTTTCTATATTCAAATTAAATCTTAGTATCAATGCATATTCCTGTAATTTTCTCCAATAGGAAGCAATCTTCAGATGATAACGTTTGCCTTTAAATCTGATAGAGTATCAATTGCTCCACGAAGTGAAGCTCATACCATTACTCTTATTGTTTCCTGGAATGATGCAGCAGACAACCATGAATCAGTCTCCTTTGCGATAGTTGTAAGTCCTAGAGCCATTCTCTTTCCTTTCGCAAGCGTCTTTTTCTCACGAGCGAGTTCCTCATTCTTTTTCAAGAAGTCTTCGTATTTTACATATGTTCCAGGAATGAAACTTGAATCTCCAGAATCTTCAATGAATACTTTAGAGAATAATTGTTTAACGATGATTTCCATATGTTTGTCGTTTAAGCTCTGTCATTGATCAGAATAAACTTTCTTAGCTTCACGGATTATATATCTTTGAGCCATTAAATCACCAACAATTCCCTTATATTCTTGAATATCTACAGCTCCAGCTGTAAGGATTTCTCCAGCATAAACTCTTTCTCCTGATTTAGTCTTTTTAGGCAATAATCAGAATAATTTATGACTAACAGTCTGGACTACACCAAGTATAATTGCATCTTTATCAACTGATAATACTTGTCCTTCTTCTTCAATCTTCAAAGAACTCTTTCATTTTACAGCATATGTTGCTCATTTAGGTAAGTTTTCTCATTTTTTAACTGCTACCTTATATCCATCTTTTATGATATAAACTTTCTTCTGAGGATCAGATGTGATTTTAATCAATCAGAATTTTCATCCCTCTGGAGTTTCCTCAAATTCGATAGTTCCATCAAATGGAGCGATAATAGCAGGATGTTTAGGAGTTCTAACCTCAAATAACTGCTTAATTCTATCGATACCACTGGCATCAGATTCAGATTCTCCAGCCACTCATCATGTATGGAATGTATTTAATGTAAGCTGAGTAGATGGTTCTCAGATTGATTGTGCAGCGATAATTCCAACAGGAATTCAAATCTGAACTAATTGACGAGATGATAAGTCCATTCAGTAACATTTTTGACAAACTCCACTTGCGCAGTGACAAGTAATAGGGCTGCGAACTTTTACTTCATGAACAGCATCATTTCATTCAATCAAAGCTACTTCTCATTTCCCTAGCATAATTCCAGCATCTAATACTTTTACTCAGTTTTCATCTATCACATCTTGAGCGAGAACTCTTCCATATACTTGAGTGAAGAATTTTTCTCAACTTGCAGCAGCATTCTCCTTTGAGTAAGTAATATATTCTTCAGATCCACAGTCTTCCTCACGAATAATAACTTCTTGACTGGCATCACATAATTTACGAGTTAAGTATCCAGATTCAGCTGTCCTTAGGGCAGTATCGGCTTTTCATTTTCTTCATGAGTGAGCAGCGATAAAGTATTCAATAGGAGTCAATCATTCAGCGAAAGATCATTTAATAGGAAGTTCGATAATTTCTCACTGAGGATTTACAACTAATCACTTCATTCCACAGATCTGAGTAACGTTGTTCTGAGATCCACGGGCAGCTGAGTCAATCATTGTATACAAGTTGTTCCCTGCACCAATAATTGGTTTCAAACATGCCTCAACTCTTTTCTTAATATCAGTCCAAACATCGATAATAAGTCTGTGTTTTTCGTCTTCTGATAAATATCCTTTGTAGAATAACTTATAAATTTCATCAGCTTGTTGATCTCATTCCTTCAAAATCTTAGTTTTATCTTGAGGAATTTTCATGTCAAGGATATTAATAGATACAGCAGCGAGAGTAGAATATTTAAATCAAAGATCTTTAATGTCATCTGAAAGCCTTACAGTAACAGGCATTCCATACTCATCAAATACTCTACCAAGCAACTGTTTAATGTCCTTACTCTTCATATTCTTATTGATATATCCAAGTCACTCAGGCATTTTCATATTAAATATCACTCTTCCAGCAGTTGTTTCAAGTGTCTCTCAATTATTTATAATCAAGATTTTATCTTTGATATGAATTTCCTTATTTTCATATGCTTTATAAGCCTCCTGCATACTAGCATATCTAGCTGTAACAGGTACATTTTTAACCCATTCATCTTCAGAAGTTATTTCAGGTCTTCTAGTGTCATAGTAATCCATCAAATAATATACTCCAAGTACCATATCCTGAGATAGTGATAATGTAGGGTCTCCAGAAGCAGGTTTCAATACGTTCTTATCTGAAGCAATCAATTCTTTAGCTTCTTTCTGAGCTTCATCAGAGATTGGAAGGTGAATAGCCATCTGATCTCAGTCGAAGTCGGCATTGAATGATCCACATACTAATGGGTGAAGTCTGATAGTCTTTCAAGGGAATAACTTAATTTTGAAAGCTTCGATTCCAAGACGGTGTAATGTAGGAGCACGATTCAAAAGAACATATTTATCCTTAATTACATCTTCCAAGAATTTCAATGCTATAGGATCTTCATCTTTAATTAATTTTTCAGCTTGCTTTGGAGTATAAACTATCTTTTTCTCCATAAGTTTACCGATAATGAATGGAGTGAAAACCTTTACAGCGATGTAGATAGGCAATCCACATTCATCAAGTTTCAATCCAGGTCAAACAGTAATTACAGATCTTCCAGAGTAGTCTACACGTTTTCCAAGGAGATTTTTACGGAATATTCACTCTTTTCCTGAAAGCATATCAGAAAGAGACTTAAATACCTTATTTCCAGCACCAGATCTTCCTGCTCCAGCCTTTTCTCAAACTAATAGATTATTTACAGATTCTTGTAAAAGTCTGATTTCATTCTTTTTCAATACATCAGGCATTCCAACTTGAACCATTTTCTTAAGTCTAATGTTTCTCATCAAAACTCTTCTATAGAAAAGGTTAACATCTGAAGATGCAAATCTTCAACCATCAAGTTGAACTACAGGTCTTAAATCAGGAGGAATAACTGGTAGCTTTCTAAGTACCATATTCTCAGGTTTTACTCCTGAAACGTATAAGTTAATCAATAACTTGATCAAAGACATTGATTTTTTCTTTGCATCAGCTGATTTGATGTTAGGGAATTCTTTAACTCTTCTTTTGATTTCTTTCTCTACATCGATTTCTTTCAATGCCTTCAAGATTCCATCTGGTCCAGAAGCCATTTCCATTTTATCAGAGAATTTGTAGAAGAAAGATCTCCAATCTGACTCCATAACTGTTTTTCCCCATTCAAGTTCAGAGATTATTCAGTTTAATCTCATTTGTTCATCAGCTAATTCCTTTTTCTTCTCCTCATATAATTCTTTTAATTCAGTTTTTCTCTTTGCATTCTTTTCTGCTTCATCTTCTTCTCTATATATTTCATCAAGTTCAGTTAATCTGATATTGAAATCTGATTTCAAAGTTTCTTTCATATAATCCTTTCATTTTTCATCAGGACCTTTAACTACGATATATTTAACGAAACTCAAAATCTTATCGATTTCGTATGAAGATAGCTGTAATAATTGGTGAATTCATCCAGACGGAGAATTCTTATACCAAGCGTGAACTAATGGAGAGGCTAAATCAACATGTCCCATTCTAGTTCTTCTAGTACGAGAACTTGTTACCTCTACATTACATTTTTCACAAACGATTCACTTATATCTAGGTCATTTATATTTACCACAGCTACATTCAAAGTTTTTTACAGGTCCAAAGATAGACTCACAGAAGAGACCTCCAGCCTTTGGCTTACCTGTTCTATAGTTTACGGTATCAGGATTGTCTACAGCACCATGAGACCATGATTCGATGTCTTCCATTGATGCTAGAGTCACCATTAAACCATCAAATTTTTTGTTATACATGATTAGGATATCATAAGATGATAAAAGAAATTTCTATATAATATTAAAGGTGAAAGTCTTATTCAGTTTGTCCAAAGTCTTCTAAATCTTCAGTAACTTTGTCCATGATTTCTTCTTTTTCTTCATTTGAATCTACTTCTCCACCGTTTTCTTCAGGGATAGACATTTCACTCATTAATCCAGACAAACCAAGAGATTTGATCTTTTCAATTCTTTCATCTTGAATTCTTTCGATTTCATCAGCAGTCAAAGGCTGAATATTCTGACCAATTCCTCTGAATAAGTATGTCAATAAGTTAAATGATTCAGGTAATCCTCCAATCTTAGGTTTCTGACCTTTAATGATAGATTCATATAATTTATTTCTTCCAATCACATCATCTGATTTCACTGTAAGCATTTCTTGTAATGTATATACAGCAGAATATGCTTCCAAAGCCCACACTTCCATCTCTCAGAATCTCTGTCCTCATTGTCTTGATTTTCATCCAAGAGGCTGCTGAGTGATAAGTGAGTATGGTCCAACAGATCTCGCATGGATTTTATCTTCTACCATGTGAACTAATTTAATGATATGCATGTATCATACTGTAACTTTTTGTTCATATGGTTCTCATGTTTGACCATCGTATAGAGTAGTCTCTAATTTATCTTTGAATCAGATTTCATCAGCCAACTCTAGCATTTGATTAATACCAAAGTCTCCGAATGTTGGAACAGCAAATTTTATTCCTAAACTTTTAGCAATAAAACCTAATTGTGTTTCAAAAAGCTGACCAAGATTCATACGAGAAATTACTCATAATGAATTAAGTACTATATCAATTGGTTGTCCATCTGCTGAATATGGCATATCTTCTTCAGGTACAACAATTGAAACAATACCTTTATTTCCATGTCTTCACGCTAATT
>JAEEGL010407263.1_pt1 | contig 10713 bp, 5 predicted proteins | sample 9134231 | NCBI WGS metagenome assembly JAEEGL01 (sample SAMN16246548, study PRJNA631951) | gut metagenome | biome: gut microbiome; feature: rumen; material: fiber-attached | host: Bos | place: Iran: Karaj | collected 2018-10 | reverse complement strand
TTTGATTTTGAAAATACACAAATTACATGAGATATAAAATTATATGCAAAACGAAAAAGCTTATCGTGAACGGCTATGTTTATTCCTTGAAAAGAATTTAATGTTACAGTAAAATCTTTATCAAGACCATGAACTACACCAACATATGAAGATTCAAATGGTTATATTAGAAAGATAAAAAGGGCAAATTCATTGACAACAAAATACATAACAACATGAATTTCAGTAAATGAATTAGGACTTCTTCCTATATATGCATGGTTTGATGATGATGAAAGTGCAATATATTATTATACAGAGGCTGACATCATTTACTTGAATAGAGATTCATCATATATGTTTAATGACCTTTATTTACTCGATAATATTAATATATATTGACGGAATACAGATAATGTAGAAAATATGAGTTATATGTTTAGTGAATGTAGAAGTCTAATGAGTCTTAATATTAGTAATTGGAATACAAGTAATGTAACAAATATGAAATATATGTTCAATCAATGTAAAAAATTAGAGTCGCTTGATTTAAATAGTCGAGATGTTAGTCATGTGATTGATATGAGATATATGTTCTATAGTTGTAGTGAATTAAAAATATTTAATATATGAAATTGGGATACTAGTAGAGTAACTAATATGAGTTATATGTTTGGTGGTATTAGTGTAGAACCGCTTGATATATGAAATTGGGACACTAGTAGTGTAACAGATATGAATAGTATGTTCTCTAATACTAAATTTAAAACGTTAGATATAAGCAGTTGGAATACGAGTAATGTAACATCAATGTCAAACATGTTTATATGGTCTAGTATAGAAAGCCTTGATATGTCTGATTGTGACGTTTGAAATGTAAAAAGTATGCATAGTATGTTTGAAAATTGTCAAAATCTGAAAAATATTAATATGAATAATCGGGATACAAGTAATGTAACAGATATGCAAAATATGTTTTATAATTGTAAAAGTTTAGAGTCTCTTGATTTATGAAGCTGGGATACAAACAATGTATACTATATGTGACAAATGTTTTACGGTTGTATAAACTTGGAAACCATTGATGCAAGTAGTTGGAATACAAGTAGTTTAGCAGATACACGGAATATGTTTTATGGTTGCAGTAATTTAAGTAAAATCTATGTATGATGAAAATTCAGAACTAGCAATATTTCATCTTCAAGTGATATGTTTAAATGAGCAACCTCTCTTGTATGATGAAGTTGAACCATATATAACTCAACGTATACAAATAAAACATATGCAAGGATAGATAAGGGTTCAGAAAAACCTTGATATTTTACATTAAAATGAGATATAGATAAAAATGTAGCATATTTAATGCCATGAAAGTTATTTAATTCTACTATTAAAAATCTTGCTAATAATGTATCATCAATGAACTACAATAGTATTGATAATTTAATTGAAAGAATAAAAGAAGCAGATGTATTAACAACAAAATATTTAACAGGAATTGTATCAGCAGTTGATTCTGAAGTTCCTATATATGCATGGTTTGATAATAGTGATAATACTATCTATTATTACTCAGATGTAGATATTATTGAAATCAATTGAGATGGTTCATATATGTTTAGTAATCTTAGTTGATTAAAAGAATTAGATATCAATAAGTTGGATACAAGCCATTTAGCAGATGCATCATATATGTTTTTTAATGATACAAAATTAAAAACATTAGATTTATCAAATATAGATGTAAGTAGAGTTAGATACATGTATGATATGTTTGAAAGATGTACAAGTTTAGAAAATTTAGATATGACTAATTGGAATACAAAAAACTTAATTAATATAAGTTACATGTTTTACAGTTGTAGTAGTATAAAAACACTAGATTTAAGTAGTTGGGATACTAGTAGATTATATAATATTAACTCGTTGTTTTATAATGCAAACAACCTAAAAACTGTATACGTATCGGATTTATTTACTAATAGTAATATTTGAGATTCATCATATACTTCATCAAATACATTTAATGGAACAACAAGTATAGTATGATGAAATTGAACAACATATAATGCAAATCATATAGATGCAGAATATGCGAGAATAGATAATGCTCCAGATGAACCATGATATTTTACAAATATCTTAGATAAACCATATAACATAACATATAACTTAGATTGATGAAGTATCGCATGAGAAAAAACAACATATACACAAAGAGATACATTTACATTACCAACACCAACAAAACAATGATATATATTTAAATGATGGATATGAAGTAATGGAAATAATCCACAAGTAGAAGTAAGAATAGAAGCTTGAAGAGTAAAATGAAATTTGGAATATACAGCAATTTGGGAGATTGATTCTTGAAGTCATTCATCATGAGGATGAGGAAAAAGATCAGAACCTACTACAAGTGAAGTTACTAACGATACAACACAAGAACATAACTCAGCTGATGATAAAACAACAAAACCATCAGATACAACAACTGCACCATTAAATGAAGAAACATCAAAAGAAGTAATTTCAGTAACACAAGAAATCGCAGAAGATGGTACAGAAGTAGAAGTAGTAGTAGAGGCAGTAGCAATCAAAAATACTAATATCGTTGCAACAGTTAGAACAGAAACTCCTGTTAATTGAACTACATCAAGCACTTATAGTAGTTCAGCGCATACACAAGAACAAGCTGATGCTTATTCATTTGCTAAAGCAAACTGAATTACAACAACAGAATCAATTGAAACAGCAAAAATGAATACAGAACTTACAAGAATTCAAATGGCAAAAATGTTATCTAATTTTGCTATTAATGTTCTTTGAGAAGAACCAGATGTTTCAAAATGAACAGTAAATTTTGATGATGTTAATGATAAAATGGATAAACAATATGATAATGCAGTAACAAAATCATATCAATTATGAATAATGTGACAGAATGTGAAAGATAATGAGTTTAGACCAAATGATTGAGTAACAAGAGCAGAATTTACAACAGCACTATCAAGATTACTATATAAAACAGATGAATGAGAATATAAATGAACAAGTAAATACTATATACCACATATAGTAAAGCTATACAACGAATGAATTGTAAACAAAGCAGAACCAAAGATAAAAGAAAAAAGATGATATGTGATGACTATGCTTAAAAGAACAGTTGAATAATTATGCTAATATATCTCCAATTTTCTCATTCAAGAAATTCTGTAAAGCAGGCAGCTCATTTAAATCAGGATAATGTTTTAATATCCACTTAGCTCATTCTTGAACTTTTTCTAAAAACTTTAAATTAGATAGTATCTCAATAGGTATGTCAGATTGTCATGATTGCATAGTTCATAAGATTTCTCATGAACCACGATTCTTTAAATCATATTCAGCTAGCTTAAATCAATCAGAAACTTCTTCCATAATTTTTAATCTTTTGTATGAATCTCAAGATTTTTTCTCAGTTTCTAAAAAGCAGTAAGATTTTAACTCAGATCTTCAAATTCTTCATCTTAATTGATGTAATTGAGATAATCAAAATCTCTCAGCATTCTTAATTACCATAACAGTAGCTTCAGGTATATCAACTCATACTTCTATAACAGTAGTTGATACTAATATCTTAGCTTTTCAATTTTTAAATTTCTGCATTACAGCATCTTTCTCTTTAGATGATAATCTTCCATGTAATAACGCAATCTCATCATTAGGTAATTCCTCAAATATGCCACATATTTCAGCATGTGCAGTTACAGCAGATTGAACTTCTTCCATTTTCTCAGAATCTTCAATTAATGGTGTAACTATAAATACACGCTGTCATTGATTAATCTTTTGTAATATCCAAGGTTTTAATTTTAACCACTCATTAGCAGATATAACTTTAGTATCAATCTTTTGTCTTCCTTCGGGTAACTGATCAATAATACTTACATCAAATTCTCAAAAGAATGCTAATGCCATAGAACGTGGGATAGGCGTAGCAGTCATCTGTAAAATGTGAGGGGAGTTGAATCTCTTAAATACAGCTCTTTGTTTAACTCAAAACTTATGTTGTTCATCTATACATACAAACATCAAATTTTTGAAATCTACATCATCTTGTAGTACTGCATGTGTTGTAACTAATACATCAATTTTTCATTCTTTTAAATCTGATTTAATTTTAATCTTTTCACTCTTTGTTAATGATCCAGTTAATAATTCAACACGTAATCATAACGGTAATAAAAATTTAGCTAATGTCTTAAAATGCTGATTAGCTAAAACTTCTAAAGGTGCTAGTAAAACTGATTGTCCATGAAATTGTTTTCGTATATACCACATCGCTATAGTTGCAACAATAGTTTTTCAACTACCAACATCTCATTGTAATAAACGAAGCATAGGGGAGTTCCTATGAAAATCCTCTAATATCTGAATTATAACTTTCTTTTGAGCTACAGTTAAACTAAATGGTAACAAATCAGTTATAGGTTTTAATATCTCCCAATGTGGATTTTCATTCACAGGTAAATCATCTATGGTTCATTGATAGTTTAATTTATTCTGTAATGAAAATATTTGTATTCTTAATAATCTATCAAAGAATAATCTATATAATGCTTTATTTTTTAATTCTTCACTATCAGGATAATGAAGATTTTTAATAGTAGTATTTACATCTAATAATTGAAACTCTTTAACAAATTCTTCAGGTAAATATTCACTAAAAATCTGATCAATCTTATATAAATTATTCCAAACCTTTTGCGCAAACCATCCTGGTTTAATTCAAAGCATTTCAGAATATATAGGAAATATTCTTCAAGAATTATAAGAACTATCTCAATCTTCACTCTCTTCTTCAGGAGCTACAGTTGGTATTACATCAGGATGTGCAAACGTAATCTTTCAATATTTAATTTGAGGTTTTCATACTATTATATACCAAGAATTTTCAGCTAATTTAGAAGCCAAAAAAGCTGAATTAAATATACTAATATGTCATGTATTTCAGTGAATATCTTGAAATGTAATATCAAAAATAGTTTTTCAACGAACAAAAACTCTACTCTTTTTAATTATCACTCATTTTGTAGCAGCTATTCATTTAGCATCAAATATTAATGAATCTAATGGAGCTATTTTAGATCTATCTTCATAAGTTCTAGGAAAATAATTGAAAAAATCTTTCATGGTATTAATCCCATTCTGAGCAAGTATCTGAACATATCTAGGTGTTGTTTTTAATTCATCTTTAAGGGACATTAATATTTCTATCATACATACAAAATCTAAATTCAGAATATTTTTTTCTTTATTTGTTTCAAGAAAGAAAAATATTAGAAAATGATACCAATTTTTTGACAAATATTAAATGTTTGTATATACTAATACTAGAAAAATATTTATATTTATAATTATTAATTATGAAACTATTAAATTGAAAATCTTTTGATGAAGTATTCTTATCTGCTGAATGAAGACTAAGTAATTGGGAATATATGTTATATACTGCAGCTTGATGTATCATTTATTTATTGATAGTTATATTATTAGAATATATTGGTGACTTTTTACCAGTCTCACTTCTTGGATTATCAACTTGATGATTAGCAATTTTCTGGTTTATTTGTAGAATCTTTTTATGAATTAAAAGATGTCACGATTTATGACATAGTTGAGCTTGGCTTCTTTGGTATCTATGTCCAATATTTAATCTAGTATTTCCATTCTTATTATATTTCTTAAAATGAGATAGTTGAGAAAATAAATATTGAAAAGAGCCAGAAAAAGTAAGTAGTAAAATTAAAACTATAACAATTGTTGCATTAATTGCATGGCGATCAGGTATTTGCTATTTGTATTATACAATGTTTATTGGTATCAAAAATTGAATATCAGAATTAATACAAGAAGCAAACCAAGAATTTAATCAAGAAATTCAATATGAATCATTAACTCAAGAAGATCTTATTAATACATTCTGAACAGGTAATATTGAAGAATTCTCTAGTTATAGAATTCCAAAATCAATGTTAGAAAATGATAAAGATTTGATAGAATTAATCATTCAAAGTCCTTCTATATTAGAAATGGAAGATAGACAGACATGGTTTGATTTATATACTCTAATGGATGAAGAACAAATATTAAAATTAAGAGATATATTAACAAAAGAACAAGATAAAATAGAAGAAATTGAATCTGAATATCAAACATGAGAAGATCAAACATGAGAAATTTTAGAGTTTAATGTAGTAACTGTAAACGCTTAATTAAAATATATATACAAATATACCAATTAAAATGCTGTTTATAACAGCATTTTTTTAGTTTTATTGCTTTTTATGTTGATTTTCTTATAATACCCATCACAAACAAAAATAGATATAACTATTTTTAGTTATTAGTGCAGTAAATGTTCAGTATTTTTGCGGTATCCACAGTTACGCCGCTCTTAGCTTTTGCTCCTACACCGTGGATACAGGAACCCCGAGAAGATAATAAGTTATCTCAAAATGTGGTTCATCAGAAAACTATAACGCATAATTGATATGCATCAGATTCCGTTGTTCAAGATTATGTTGATTACGCATATGACATTTGAGGAATAGATTTTGTTAAACTAATAGAATGTGAAAATGGTAGATGGGATCCAAAAAGAGTTTCAAAAACACATGACCATTGATTATGCCAATTACATTATAAATATAATAAAGAATTTATAAATTCATCGGATTTTAAAGATCCATATAAACAATTGGATTACTGTTATGAGAAATATAAGACAAATCCAGAACTTTGGTATTGACCAGATAGAAAAATTAACTGAGAAAAATGTTCAGATTATGTTAATGATAGATTTGATATTAAACTAACATAGATATTATTTTTGAATGAAATGTGGGAATGACTTACATTTTTTTTCTAATATTTTATAACTATCACGAGCAATATTAGTAATACAATCTGATGGAGCTAGATGTAAATCTATCTCTTTTTTTAATATCTTCTTCAAAGGTTGTAGCCAATAATACTTACATAATACAGCTAATTTAGTAATAATATTATTTCATTTATATGCAGCTAAGAAATTCTTCTTTGTTAGGGGAGTCTTACAATCCTCTAAATGGTATAGTTCAGAAGGAAATGGGTAGAAATATCAAAAATCATGATACATCATCCAAAATTTACATTCAGCTTTATTTTGTTTTCTCCATTTTCATGCAGCTTTTACAACATTTGGTCCAAGCCAACGAAGTAATGAATTAAACCAAATAATATCAGGTTTCTCTTCTTCTAATACCTCCTTTAAACTATTTACACTCCAAAAGTTAATAGGAGCTAGTAATAAACCAAATCTCTTCTTCCACTGCCCTTTCGATCATGCAGGTAAATTACTACCCCAAAGTATTACTTCATGTCAATGTGATTCTAATAAATTCTTAACATCATGAATATATGTTTCTATTCATCAAGCTTTATTAATAAAATCACTTACAATCAATATTTTCTTTTTATCTTCATCTTTACAATCAGCTAACTTAAGAAATCTTTCATACCATGCATCTTCAGAATATTCAGGTAATAGTTTCTTAATCTTTGCTTCTAGTTCTTCTTTATCTTTAATTCTTTCAGGATTTGTTTTTTTAGCTAATTTCTCAACTATTGATACTATTCTTTCAGCTGTAGTATTTCATTTAGCTAAAAACAAATTACATTCCTGAAATATGAATGGTTCTAATCATCATTTCTTATATCCAATAACAGGTACTCACCAAGACAAAGCATTCAATGCAGATAATCAAAATGTCTCTAGAAACTCAGAAGGCATTAAACAATAATCTATATTAGCTAGATATTTCTTAATTTCATCTAAAGGTTTCCATCAAAAAAAATGAACATTTTTATCATGCACATCAAATAGCTGAGATTCTAAACTTCATTTTCAAAATATAAATATTTCAAAATCAACTTTTCTCTTATTTAATTCTTTTATAGCTAAAACTAATTGATCAAATCATTTCTCCTTTTCTAATCTTCAATAAAAGAGTAATCCTAGCATAGAAAATGTTTAATATAAAACATATATCTTACTTGTAAAAAAACAATTATATAAATCAACCTTTAATATAATTAATCTATTTCTTCTAATACTGTACTTTAAAAATATATTATTATGAATTATTTATATTCTCATAGAGACGATAAAGCATTAAAGCTACATCTCATCTCATAATATCTTCATTATCTAATGTTGTTTGATTATAATTAATATTATTTAATAGTTTCAATGATTCAGCTTTATAAAGATAATTAATATACCAAGGATTTACTGATTCATCTAAAACTCAAAACGCCATTCTTATAATAACAGCCAATGATTGAGCTTTACTTAAATGACTAAAAGGCATAAATTTTCAATTAGTTCACTTAAATAATCCTAATCAAAATGAATACTTTATATAATCAATTAAAGTTGGATCAGCATTATCAATATCTGTAAAAGGATTAATAATAGGCATAGTTAAATCTTTATCAAATACTGTAGCATAGAAATTAACAAAAAACTTAGAAGCTTGTTCTCTTGTTATTTTATTATAAATTCAAAATTGTTGAGGATTATTATATATAGTTAAATTATTATCATACATCCAATTAATAGCATCATACATCTCTAAACATACTGCAGGACAAGAATCTCATGTTGGATAATTAGAGCAACTAAAAATAACAACTGCATCATCACATTTAGCATCAACAGTACTAATTATTCTAGATGATAGTGATTTCTGATCAAGAGCTATAAGACAATAATTATCATTATCTGAATCAGCTACATAACCCTCAGGACATTCACAAGTCATTCAATCATCTCAAAGAAATGAAAGAGAAGAGTATGATTTACAATTTTTCTCCCTTTGTTCCTTAGTATCTTTAACACATTTATCGTTTTCCACATTAATAATGTATCAGTCATTACATTCACATTCTCAGCTCTCTTTTGAATAAGATGCATTTCAGTCATTCCATGCAGAACAGTTTAATTCTTTTTGTTTATCAGTAATTTTGACACATTTACTATAATCTTCATTCATAGTATATCAATCATTACATTCACATTCATCAATACTTTCATTGTAGTAGGTATTATCTCAAAATATTGCAGCACAATTTAAATCTCTTTGTTCTTTTGTATCTTTTACACATCTTTCAGGATGTTCGTTAGCCGTTAGTAACCATCATTTTTCGCACTTACAAAATTCATAATTATCTCAAGATGCTATTGCGTGATCTCAATGCATAGATCTACAATTTTCATCTCAAGATTCTTTTGTAAATTTAATACATTCAGTTTCAGATTTATTTCGTGTATATCAAGCTTTACATTTGCATAATCATTCTCATGCTTCTATAGAATTACTTCAAAATTCCTCTTCACAAGTTTGATACTTATATGAAGTATTTGAATGATAATTATCATTATTATAAGAAGAATTACTTACACTAGAGCTGCTTGAATTTCATCATGCTAAGCACTCATTCTTTCTACGAACTGCATCATTATACTCTGCAGTCAAAGAATTATATTCTGAAGCATATTTACTAGTTCATAAAACTTGTCAGATTTGTTCTTCAGTAAAATGTCAGTTTGATTCTCTTTGAGCTCTTATTTTTAAGTTACCAATCTGTGCTTCAATAGTATTAATTAAATCATCATAAACAGAACAATCGTTTCAAAATGAAAATAGTGGAATTAAAAGAATGCTAATAAATATCCAAGAAAATAATGTTTTTTTCATTTTATTTGAATGATAAAATAAAATTTATATCTCGTTAATGAGATTAATAATATCAAAATAAAAGTAAACATTTTTAAATACATATATTATTTTCTTATATAAATTTCACTTGCTAAACTTAAAATTTTTCTTACACTCATAATTGCCAAATCATTATACAAACGAGAATTAGATAATAATCTTTTTAAATAACTGATTTGGCAACAATACGTTGCCTTTTTTAATTCTCGTAAATTTATTCCCTTCTTTTTTTGATATATAGGGAGTTTATATGGTTTGGAGTCTTTAATTGACTCCTTTTCTTTATGAAAATCTCAGTAATAACACCATCATATAATCAAGAAGAGTATATAGAAAGAACGATAATGTCAGTTCTTTCACAGAAATGAGATTTTGAAATTGAATATATAATAATGGATGGCTGATCTACAGATAAATCAGTAGATATAATTAAATCAATAGAGAAAGATTTAAAAACATGAAAGATAAAGAAAGAATGTAATAATATAGAGTTTATACGAAAATCAGAGAAAGATAAATGACAATCAGATGCAATAAATAAATGATTAAGAATATCTACATGAGATATACTAACATATTTAAATAGTGATGATACATTACAGCCATGAGCATTACAGTTAGTAGCAGATAATCTATGAAAATGAAATAATAAATGGAGTTATGGAAAATGTAGAATAATAGATAAAGAAGATAATGAAATAAGAAAATGGATAACATGGTATAAAAATATTATGTGAAGAAAATATTCATATACAAAATTGTTATCAGAGAATTTTATATCTCAGATGACGGTATTTTGGAAAAAAGAAATAGTTAAAGAAATATGATATTTTGATGAGAATGAACACTTATGTATGGATTATGAATATTGGTTGAGGATATGAGAGAAATATGAGCCATTATATATACCAGAATATATAGC
>JAEEGL016737060.1_pt1 | contig 10714 bp, 11 predicted proteins | sample 9134231 | NCBI WGS metagenome assembly JAEEGL01 (sample SAMN16246548, study PRJNA631951) | gut metagenome | biome: gut microbiome; feature: rumen; material: fiber-attached | host: Bos | place: Iran: Karaj | collected 2018-10 | reverse complement strand
CCGCGGTACCCGCCGCCATCATTCCGGCGGCTCCGGCGCCTATAACTATTAACTCTGTATTCAAGGCTGATCCTCTCCGTGAACTCTGTAAACCCTGTATTCTTCCCAGATTTTTTCAAGTTCCTCGAGTTTCGCGTGAATCTCCTCTTTTCTCTCTCCCGCGCTTGCCGCTATGAGCGCCGACAGAAGACTCATCGGAGCGACAAGAGAATCGACAAACGAAAGCATACTGCTCTGGGCGAGAAGGAGATAATCGGCGTAAGCCGCGATAGGCGAAATCTCACTGTCGGTAACGGATATTATTTCCGCTCCGCGGGATCTTGCGAATTTGAGCGCCTTGAGAGTACGGTTTGAATATCTCGGAAAACTGATTGCTATGCAGACATCGTCCTTGTCAATACGAAGCATCTTCTCGAATATCTCGTTTGACGCGGATGTGTCAATAAAGACCGCGTCATAAATAAAGCCGAGATAAAACGCAGCAAAGCTCGCTATTGACGCGGAGGAACGCACGCCGAGTATGTATATTTTCTTCGCGTTGTTGATAGCTTCAACCGCACCCGCAAAAGCAGACCTGTCAAGTCCGTCGAGTGTCTTTTTAATCATTTCAATATCGGTATTGAGAGCCGCTTCGACAAAATCGCCGCCGTATATCCTGTTTGCGGCTTCCATTCTCTGAACACTAGTAAGACGGCTCTTGACCGTTTCCTGCAGATTCTTCTGAAGCTCCGGATAACCCGCGAAACCTATGTGCGCGGCAAATCTGACAACCGTGCTTTCGCTGGTTCCCACTGCCTGACCGAGTTCCGACGCGGTCATAAAAGACGCTTTCTCATAATCGGACCTTATAAAATCCGCGATTTTCTTGTGTCCCTTTGAAAGAGAATTATAATATAAATCTATTTTTTCCTGAATATCGGATGACAATTTGCACACCTTCATTTTAAATAATGCATAATTTCTCGCATATTTTACTACAAAAGGCGAAAAAATGCAAGATTTATTTCATTGATTGCACTTTCGATAAATAAAAATGATTTGTTAATTTTCTCTGCCGTCTTGTAATTTACATTGCAATTTGCTATTATAAATAAAATACATTAATCAAAGGAGTCATACTATGTTTTGTCCCGAATGCGGAGTAAAATGCGAAGACGGAATGAAATTCTGCACATCATGCGGAGCAAAGCTCATTGTGTCTTCAACAGCATACACAAAAGAAACGCCGCCGGAGCCGGCTGCGGATGAGGTTCTTCCTCCTCCCGTTCAGACTGCGCCCGGTTTTCAGCAGGAAAGCAATGCGGCATACGGTTCTTACACCGCGCCCGGCGCGGAAATAACAAATCCGGGACCGGCGCCCGTGTACGGAGAGAATCAGAACATCTTCCCCGGCGGAGAAACAAAATTCTGTATTCACTGCGGGCAGCAGATTCCCGCGCAGGCGGTTGTATGTATCCATTGCGGATGCAGCGTCGCCGAGGAAACGCCGCAGACAAAAGCACCGGCGTCGAATGATGAAACTCTTGCGCTGATAGCAAAGATTTTCCTTGTTATAGGATGTCTCACAATCGGATGGCTTCTTATTCCTCTTATCTGGTGCATTCCCATTACAGCAAGTATTTTCGGCAAGCTTAACAGAAACGAGGAAATATCGACGGGTCTTAAAGTGGCCTCGCTGATTTTTGTCAGTCCCATTTCCGGAATTATACTGCTTTGTATGAATAATTAAAAAGTAATTATTATTTCACATTATAAGAAATAAAGCAAAAGGTCTTCAGGTTTTTGTTCCTGAGGACCTTTTGAATATTTTGTCTGTCTGTTTTAATTTAACTTGTTTAAGGCTGATACGGGCAGGGCTCGCTTTCGTTTGAGCTTTCAACGGTTATGAAATTATTCCTTTTCGCGTACGCCCATTTCATGCCGAATATTTTACAGGCGGAATCGACCGGGATATAAAGCTGCTCGGCGTTTCCGCGGAAAACCTTTGCCTCAAGCTTAACTTCGCCGCTGTCGGTCACGGCTGTATCGCTGCCTTCGGTAAATACGGCTTTTCTGCCGTAAACCTCAAGCGTGATTTTTCCTTTTTCACGCAGGACATTGCCGCCGATAAATGAAACCAGAGTTCCGAACGCGGCAAACCATATCCCGTCAATACAGACGGGAAGCGACCTCGCGTTTGCGAGTCCCGGATCCATTCCCTTATAGAATATCCTCGTTCTGCCGGGGCCGTAAACCGGAGCAAGGCGGTAGGGTCTTATCTCGTCTTTATCCTTATCTATAATACACTCGTCAAATATTCTGCCGTCATCGAGCTTCGAAACAAGACTTGCCTTATTGCCGTCTATACCGATTATCGCATAGGCGCAGACCTGCTCCTCCTGAGGAAAGTAAGAGCAGTGCCAGACCTTGTCGCAGGTCTTTGTTCCGGGAGGATTGCTGTGACCGTTTCCGAGCTCATAATGAATTGTTCCCTGTGACGGTCTGTCAAACAGTTCCTCGTTCTTTATCGGATAAGTTCTTGAAAAATCGTGTTCGTGACCGCTGAATATAACATCAAGTTTTTCAAACGACTCCCTGAGCATCGGAGAGCCGTCGTCATTTGAAAGATTTGCCCCCGAGTAATAAATCGGAAAATGATAAGCTCCGAATTTCCAGGTCTTGTCACTCGCGTCAATATCTTTGTTTGCCCTCTCGTTCACGAGCTCGGGCTCGTTTACGCCGAACACCATGAAATGCGCGTTGCCGTAATCAAACGAATAGTTCTCCGTCTGCCATCCCTCCGGGCCGTTCTTCGGGTAAGAGTATTCAAGCTGAGTGTTGAAGAACTCGGCGGGTTCGGCGTAATAACGGTTTTGCTCGGTCGGAAAATAGATTTCAAATCCCCTGTTATCATGGTTGCCGCAGGTCATCATATAGGGAATGTGCTCAATAATGCCCTTCATTCCCTCAAACATCGCGTTCCACTGTATTTCGTGCTGACCGTTGTTTGTGTTATCACCGGCGGTATAAATAAATCTTATATCCGGATTTTCTTCAAGTACCTTTTTGAGAAAGGCATTGAGCTGAGAATAATCCGGGTTGTAGTGGTCATTGTCTTTCTGATGGTCCGAGATAGCGAGGAAGCGGAAACTTGTCAGATTATCCTCCTGGGTATCAAACCAGTATTCCTCGCTGCGTATCTCACTGTTTCCGCAGGTATAGTAATATCTTGTGCCGCTTTTTAATCCCTCGGGTTTTGCCCAGTGGATATTTGACGTGTTGACATCGCTTTTGAACGGCTTTGTGATTGCGGTGACGGTTTTCTTTTCGCCGCCTTTTTCATAATACTCAACATAGCCGTCTTCAATTTCGGTGCTTGTGCGCCAGGTGACGGTCATTGTGTGTCTCGCGTCACCGTTGATGCTGACCATTATATGGTCGGGATTTTTTGTCGCAAATCTGTAATTCGGCTGCCTCTCCATTTTCATTTCTCCGTTTTGAATAATTTAGCGCCGTGGGCGGGAATCTCTGCTTCTCCGTTATATATTACATATTTATGAGTCCACATATCATAGACTTTTTCGCTGCCGATATCGTAACCGACGGTTCTTGCTTTGTCGTCCGTATTGAAAAGAGCGAAATATCTGCAGTTCGCGCCTTCGGATTTCCAGACTATCGTCCCTTTTCCGTCGGTTTCGTTCCTGTATGCCTGACGCGCGCCCGATGAATTTTTAAGCATATCTATCAGATCGGAATTAGTCAGAAGCGAAAGAGTGAATTCGTCATTTTCCCTCATTTCTCCGCCCATCATCAGCGGTGAACGGAAAATGCACCAGAGCGTCATAAGGGTTATCTGCTCATCGTGAGTGAAGCGGGTCGGTCTTCCCTCGGGATCGCCGTCGCATTTGTTGAGAATTCCCAGCGGCAGCATATCGCAGTCCGGCCAGGTGCCGGGAGCGACATATTTTTCCCAGGCGTGGCACAAATCAAACATTTCGTGCAGTTTATCCCAAACATCCCAGAAATCGCCGCTCATACGCCACATATTCGCGTTGGCGGCAAGATGGGCGGCCTCTTTGACCGGTGACGGGCCGGGTGACAGGGAGAGAACGATATCTCTGCCGCAGGCGTCTATCGCGTGCCTTATCATCTCTATTTCCTCTCTGCCGGAATAGAGATTGTCGGGTCTTCCCTCGGTAACGGCAATATCGTCGCATTTTACATAATCCACGCCCCAGGACGCGTAAAGCTCAAACAGGGAATTATAATACTCCTGCGCTCCCTTTTTTGTGTAATCCACTCCGTACATATCTGTATTCCACGAGCATACGGAATAAGGATGCGCGATATCCCTTGCGGTTACACCTTCGCATTTTATCGCGGTTCCCGAATGGACCGCCTGTCTGGGTACGCCGCGCATAATATGAATTCCGAACTTCAGACCGAGCGAATGAACATAATCCGCAATCGGTCCGAATCCTTTTCCTCCGGCTGACGACGGAAAACGTTCCGGCGCGGGAATAAGGCGCGAATACTCATCCATATAAAGCGGCGCGAACTTGTGATAATTATGGCCGTCGGCATTCGGCTCGGACCACTGTATATCACAGACTATATATTCCCAGCCGTATTTTTTAAGCTTTTCAGCCATATAATCGGCATTGCCTTTTAACTGTTCCTCATTGACGCTGTCGCCGTAGCAATCCCAGCTGTTCCACCCCATAGGAGGTACGGGTGCGAATTTTTCGTGCATAAATCCTCCTTAAAAACAAGCAGGCCGTCCCTGTCCTTTGTGGGGCAGCCTGCCGTATTCATATATTTAGGATATTTCGTTTTGCGTTATAAATCCTCTGCCGTCTTTCACCGCGCCGGCGAAATTACGGACGGGGTTTCCTGTTTATTCCGCGCTGCCGTCATTGCCGGCTTCTTCAGCCGCGGCGTTGACGGAGTGTCTTCTCTCTATAAGGGAAGCGAGAATCTTCTTATGCTCCGAATTGGGAAGAGCATACTTCCAGGTCGGAATTGCCGAAAGAACCATACCGATGGCGGGAGGAACTGAAACGAGGAAGAACATTGCCGCGGCATAGTGTGTGAAATCGTGTGAGAAGCTCGCGGCTCCGGTCGCAAGAGCGTCATTTACCATCTTGACGTTATCTGCGCTGAAATGAACAACGCTGAAAGCAACGCCCTGAATAATCGTGGCGATACCCGCGGAAAGCTTGGTGATGAAGCTCTGTCCCGAGAAGAAAACACCGTCGGGACGGATTCCGTTGTGATATTCTTCATAGTCAACGCAGTCGGCAATCATAATGGACTGGAGAACATTAAGTCCGCCCTGTGCCCAGGATGCCGCGAAGAATACAAGACCTATCAGAACAGAAACCGCAAAGTTGGTTTTGATTGCCTCGCCGAAAACTTTGAAAAGAACAAATACAAGAACAAACGGAACGGCGCCTGCCACCGAATAGAAATTGTAAAGCTTTTTCTTCTCGAATTTCGCGGTGAGACCCGGTGTTACCGCGGAGGCGACAAGCATACCGCCGAAGATACCTATTGCTATAATGAGAACCTGAATAACGAGTGTGATATTCAGTCCGCCTTCACCGGCAAGCGCTCTGCCGGGATCGTTATCAAAGAAGTAATAGATAACGAGTGAAAGGGCAACTGTTGAAAGAAGCTGAATCGGGCTTCTCAGAACGCCGGAAATAAGGAGCTGACGGAAGGGAAGACATCTCCACATTGTCTGGAAGTTTTCCTTGATTGTGTGATGCTCGTCGGTCTGCTGCTTAACCTTTTCCTTGACGGAAAGACCGGCAAACTGGAAGAGTATCGATGAGAAAATCGTGACGATAATCGCCAGCATAATGAACGAATACTGAAGCTGTGTCGCGTCGTCGCTGACTCCTCTTGCGGCAAAGAAGCCCTTGAGAGAGGGAGCAAGGAACTGAACCGCCATACCGAGCACGCCGGCGGTGGCGACTATTCTCGCGAGAGCAAGAACCTTGCCGCGGTCCTTCTGGTCTTCTGTCATAAGGGATGTAACGCCCCAGAGAGGAATATCACCCGCGGTATAACTCATACCCCAGAGGATATATGAAACTGCCGCCCAGCCGACAATAAGAACTCTGCCGCCTGTTGTCTGCGCTTCGGGATACTGTCCGTTAAGGAAGCAGAGACAGGTGACAACACATACTATCGCGGGAACGAAAAGAAGATAAGGCTTGCACTTGCCCCAACGGGTATTTGTCTTATCAACGATTGAACCCATCATCGGGTCGTTGATCGCATCCCATACACGGGCAATGGCGACTATTGTGCTGTAAGCCATTGCGGGAAGGAATATTACGCTCTGAAAATAAAACATCAGGCCGCTGCTTATGACATTGTATATCATATTCTGACCTGCAAGACCCACGAGGTAACCCGCAAGTTCTTTGCCGCTGTAAGTCTTTACGTTGGGATCAAGATTTTTTCTGCCCATTTGACCACTCCTAATTGTTGATTTGTAATTATTGTAACATAAGTAATCGCTTTTGTCCACGACTATTTATGTTGAAACCGATTTATAAAATTCAAGCGCCTTGAAAGTCTTTCCGGTGCGGAAAAGCAGAAAGTCCTCCGCCGCCCTGCCGAAAAGCTTCTCGTTTGCCGCGGGAAGCGAGAATGAATATATTCTGTCTATGCCGTTAAATACCACATATTGCATTGCGGTGATAACGCCGGGAGAAATACGCATTCCGTTTTCCGAGCATTCGGGGCAGTAGCATTTGCCTGTTCTGACATTGAAAACCGCTTCGCCCGAAAAACTCTTTCCGCAGGCGCCGCACGCGGAAACATCCGGGGCGTAACCGGCAAGGGATATCAGTTTCAGCTCCGTGACCGCCTTTATGAATTCAGGCGAACGTCTGCCGTTCTGAAGATATGAAAGCGAGTTCAGAATCAGCCGCAGGGTGTCCGGCGCGGGCTCTCCCTCGGGAACGAACTCAAGAGCCAGCGAGCAGAAATACTGCGCGAGCGCGAGCTTCTTTATATCGGAACGCAAGCCGAAAAACACTTCCTTCGCGACGGCATTTTCGATAATGTAACTGTCTCTGCCGTGATAAAGGGTGAATTCTCCGTAACACAGAAGCTGTGACGCCGCCCTGATATTGCTGTTCATTTTCTTTGCCCTGTTTGCGAACGCCCTGATTACTCCCATTTCCGCGGTCAGCAGAGTGATAACCTTATCGCTTTCGCCGATGTCGCTGACTTTAAGCACTAAACCGTTGGTTACAGAAGACATAGTTCACCTCAATCAAGCCCGAAATTGCGGATAAGTCCCTCTCTGTTGCGCCAGTCCTCTTTGACTTTAACCCAGCACTGAAGATTTATCCTGCAGGAAAAGAAGTTTTCCATATCGATTCTCGCCCTTGATGAAATACGCTTGAGAGTTTCGCCCTTATGGCCGATAATGATTCCTTTGTGGCTTTCTTTTTCGCAGTAGATGACCGCCTCAACATCCATGATATCGCTCTGCGGTCTTTCACGCATTTTCTCAATGCTTACCGCGGTCCCGTGAGGCACTTCCTTGTCAAGCAGCAAAAGCATTTTTTCTCTTATCATCTCCGCCGCGATTACTCTTTCGGGCTGGTCGGTCAGAGTATCGTCGGGGAAAAAATGCGGTGATTCATACGCGAGTTTTCCGAGCTCTTCGATAATCGCGTCAACATTGTCGCCTGTTACAGCGCTGACGGGAACAACCGCTTCGAATTCATATTCCGCAGTGAAGCGGATTATCTTTTTCATTATGACTTCCCTGTCTTTTACGGTATCCGTTTTGTTGACCGCAAGCACGACAGGGGCTTTTTCTCTTTTAAGCTTTGCGAGGAGTTCTTTTTCGGCATCCCTGATTTCGCCGTCGGGCTCCGTCACGAAAAGACAGGCATCCATTCCGCTGATGCCTTCGCCGACCGCTTTCATCATTTTTTCGCCGAGTTTGTTTTTAGGTCTGTGATAGCCGGGCGTGTCGGTGAAAACAAACTGTGTTTCACCCTGGGTCAGCACTCCGATTATCTTCGTTCTCGTGGTCTGCGGCTTCTGCGTGACAATGGCGACTTTTCTGCCGAGCATTTTATTGAGTAATGAGGATTTCCCGACATTGGGGCAGCCGACTATCGCAACAAACGCGGTCTTTGTCATTTCTTTTTCTCCTTTTTACTCTTTATATATGACGGCAGGAAAACGAAAACAAGACTTGCGATAACGCTGACAACAAGCACCGCCAGCGTCACCGGATGCTCAGGATAATACTCCGCCATTTTACGGAACGCCTCCGGCTGATACATTATGACTATTCCCGCGATAATACTGAACACCGCCGAAATCAGCACCGCTCCTGCGGCGGCATCCTTCGCGATTTTCGCCACGGGCGTTATCTCCGTTGTGGTCAGGTCAACCGCTCTCTCAATCGCGGTATTGACAGCTTCAAGACTTAATACCAGCGCGCACAGAGCGAGCAGAACCGCGAACTCCGCCCTGCTGATTTCAAAGAAATCATAAAGTTTCAGAAATCCGAACATATACAGGGTGAAGCACAGATGCACTCTCATATTGCGCTCATTCGCGAAGCAGTAAAAAACTCCTCTGCCCGCGTATCCGAAGCCCTTGATAAATTCCTTCATCACTCTTGCTCCATATAATAACTGTCGTTTCGTTTAAGACCGAGTTCGGTCAGAACCGTTTCTTCCTTTTCTCTCATCCTTACTTCCTCAAGGCCGCCATTGACATGGTCGTAGCCGAGAAGATGAAGCATTGAATGAACCGTCAGAAAACCGATTTCACGGCTGAGCGAATGGCCGTATTCCTCCGCCTGTATTTCGGCGTGGGGAACCTAAATCACGATATCTCCCAGCTGCTTCGCGCCGGTGTCGAGATTCACGTCATACTGTCCGCCTTCGCCGAGAGGGAACGAGAGAACATCGGTGGATGCGTCAATATGTCTGTACTGTCTGTTGAGTTCTCTTATTCTTTCATCGTCCGTAAAGGTCACGCTGACCTCCGCGGAGCCTTCAAAGTTTTCAAGCTGAAGCACCGCGGTACAGCATCTGCGCACAAGCATACGGATTCCCGTCGGCAGTTTTACCGTTTTGTCTTTTGAAATTACAACCGTGACTTTTTCAGTCATTTTCTGTTACGCTCCTCATTGCTTTTTTCGTATGCCCTGATAATGTCCTGAACAAGTCTGTGACGGACAACATCCTTCTCATTCAGCCTGGAAATTCCGATTCCGTCAACATTTTTGAGAATTCTTACCGCCTCTTTGAGCCCCGAACGTTTGCCGTCGGGAAGGTCAATCTGGGTCACGTCTCCGGTGACCACCATTTTGGAATTGAAGCCGAGACGGGTAAGGAACATTTTCATCTGCTCGGTAGTCGTATTCTGCGCCTCGTCAAGAATTATGAAGCTGTCATCAAGAGTACGCCCTCTCATATAGGCGAGCGGCGCGACTTCGATATCGCCCCTCTCCTGGTGCTTCTGAAAATTCTCCGCTCCGAGCATATCAAACAGCGCGTCGTAAAGCGGTCTCAGATACGGGTCAACCTTCTGCTGAAGGTCACCCGGCAGGAAGCCGAGTTTTTCACCCGCCTCAACCGCGGGTCTTGTCAGGATTATCCTGTTGATTTCTTTTGCCCTGAATGCCGTGACTGCAAGCGCGACGGCAAGATAGGTCTTGCCTGTTCCCGCAGGACCGACACCTAAAGTTATCGTATTCTTTCTTATGCTTTCAACATATTTTTTCTGGCCGAGTGTCTTGGGCTTTATCGGTTTTCCCTTGGATGAAACGCAGATACAGTCACCGGTCATCTGTTCGAGTTTATCTTCATTGCCCTCATTCACGAGAGTAATCACATAGTGAACATTCTGCCCGCTGAGCGATTCTCCTCTGTTGATAAGAGTAAGAAGCCCGTTGACAGCGCGGGTCCCCTTCTGCACATTTTCCGCCTCTCCCGTAATCTTGAGTTCAGAGCCGCGGCTGACAATGGTGACACCGAATTCCTTTTCAATCAGTCTGACGTTTTCGTCAAACGAGCCGAAAAGACTTACCGCCTGTTCCATTCTGTCAACATTTATCACCTGTTCAAACATAATCAAGCCCCTAATTTAAATATATTTTATTATATCACATAAAAAATCAATTGTCATCCTAAAACAGTTATTAAAATTTATTTTATTTTTTTGTATTGACTTTTTTTATTTCAATAAGTAATATATGATTGGTATATTTTATTCAATTCTCTTTATAAATCCGCTTCAATACGGATGAAAGGTCACAAACAGATGGAATTTATTGTGGAAATCGCGCGGTATGCCCTGCCCGTTACGGCGGTTATTATTCTCGCTCTCTGCTCGGTCGCTCTTCTGAGAAGAAAGCCGCAGTCGCTCGGAAAAGTGCAGATTGTCAACACGCACACGGGAGATGTTTTTCCGCTCACCGGCAGAGAAACCTCCCTCGGCAGGCACAAAAACTGCGACATAATACTGAACTACCCTTCTGTTTCAAGGCAGCACGCGGTAATAGTCTGCGCCAGAGACGGATGGTACATCAAAGAAATCGGCAAGGGCTCCCCGGTGATGATAAACGGCAGGCAGGCTGAAAAGACCGCTCTGCTGAAAAGCGGCGACAGGATAAAGCTCGGAGAGGTCACCCTTGTATTTGAAAATAAAACCGTTTCGGTAAACAGCGGAGGAAAAAATG
>JAEEGL016695895.1_pt1 | contig 10714 bp, 7 predicted proteins | sample 9134231 | NCBI WGS metagenome assembly JAEEGL01 (sample SAMN16246548, study PRJNA631951) | gut metagenome | biome: gut microbiome; feature: rumen; material: fiber-attached | host: Bos | place: Iran: Karaj | collected 2018-10 | reverse complement strand
TCGCCTCCACCCAGACCGCCGTCCACGACGTGAACGGCGCCCTGTTCCTGCAGGACGCGGGCTTCGACAGCGTGGTGCTGGCCCGGGAACTGACCCTGAAGGAGATGGAGCAGATCATCCGCTCGGTGGACGTGAAGACCGAGGTCTTCGTCCACGGCGCCCACTGCATGAGCGTCTCCGGCGCCTGCTACCTCTCCGGCATGATCGGGGGCAGGAGCGGCAACCGGGGCCTCTGCGCCCAGCCCTGCCGCCTGGACTGGAACAACGGCAGGAACCCCTACGCCCTCTCCCTCAAGGACATGTCCCTCATCGGGCACATCCGGGAGATGGCGGAAGCGGGGATCGACACCTTCAAGATCGAAGGCCGCATGAAGCGGCCGGAATACGTGGCCGCCTCGGTCACCGCCTGCCGCAAGGCGCTGGCGGGCGAGCCCTACGACCTGGATACCCTGCGGGCGGTCTTCTCCCGCAGCGGCTTCACCGACGGCTATCTCACCGGCAGGCGGGACGCCTCCATGTTCGGCTACCGCACCAAAGAGGACGTGGCCGGCGCCTCCGACGTCCTGGGCGGCCTTGCCCTGCTGTACAAGGGGGAAACGCCCCGGGTCCCGGTGGAGGCCTCCTTCTCCATGGACGGGAACGGCTCCCGCCTCACCGTCACCGACGGCAGGAACACCGTCCGAGCGGAAGGCCCGGTCCCCCAGAAGGCACTGAACCGCCCCACGAACGAAGACGCCGTCACCGCCAGCATCTCCAAGACCGGGGGCACCCCCTTCCGGCTGGAGAGACTGGACTGCGCCATCGGGCCCGGCCTCATGCTGCCCGCCTCCGCCCTCAACGGCATGCGCCGGGAAGCGCTGGACCGTCTGCTGGAGATCCGGGGACGCGTCGTTCCCCATGAGCGGAAGGACTGGAACGCCCCGGAAAGCGGGAGATACGTCTCCCCCTCCTCCCGTCCCGCCCTCTGGGCCCGCTTCCGGAAGGCGTCCGACGTGCCGGAGAAGGATCCCTTCGAGCGGATCCTCCTCCCCTGCGCTGAGATCGGGGAAGAGGAGATTGGAAGGTTCGGCGGCCGCCTGGTCGGCGAACTGCCCGCCGTCCTGTTCCCCCAGGACGAGCCGGCCTTCGAGGAGAAACTGAAGTCCCTGCGGGACCTGGGGCTGCGGACCGTATGGGCGGACAATATCTACGGCGTCGGGCTGGCCCGGAAACTGGGAATGGGCTGGATCGGAGGCAGCTGCCTCAACGTCACCAACAGCCGCGCCCTCTCCTTCTACGAACGTCAGTCCCCCGAGGCCCTCACCGCCTCCTTCGAGGTGTCGATGGACGGGATCAAAGCCCTGGGCGGCGCCGGAAAAAGAGGGATCCTCGGATACGGAAGGCTCCCCCTCATGCGGTGGAGGAACTGCCCGGTGAAGGCGGGCGTGGGCTGCGCCGCCTGCGGCGGCCACGGTTCCCTGACCGACCGGATGGGCGTCACCTTCCCGGTGGAATGCGCCGGAAAGAAGTACTCCACCCTGCTCAACAGCGTCCCCCTCCACGTGGCGGACCGGGACCTTTCGGGGCTGGACTACCTGGTGCTCTGGTTCACCGACGAGGACGGGAAGGAAAGGGACCGGGTGATCCGGGACTATCTGGAGGGCAGGAAGTCCTCCCGCCCCAGGACCGGCGGGCTGTATTACCGGGAGCTCCTCTGAGATCCCCTCATACGACAACGGGACCCGTTCCGGGCGGAACGGGTCCTTTTCTCTGTCTTCGGATCAGGCCTTCACGATATAGATGAGGGCGCTGCGGCAGTCTTCCTGGAACGCCGGCATGGGGATCCCCGCTTCCGCCAGAGTCCTGCCGGCAAAAGTGCCTTCCATTCCCTCCACCCGGTAGGCGGCGTCGGGATCCAGTCCGGGGATCCGCATCACCCGTGCCTTGTGATAGGGCCTGGCCTTCACCTGCACCCAGGTGACCAGGGCTTCGCTCCGGTCCTTGCTCACCACTTCCCAGCAGTCGTACGCCCCGTTTTCGGCGTAGGAGGCGACGCGGTAGTAATCGCCGCTCCGGACCAGGGCGTTGTACCGGTGGTACGCGGCCGTCTGCCCGGGGATGAGGTCCCGGTCCTCCTGCGGGATCCTGGTAATGTCCAGTTCATACCCGAAGGTGCCCGCCAGCGCCACGTGGCCCCGGGTCTCGAAAGGCACCGTACGGCCGGTGTAGTGGTTGGGGCAGTCGGACACGTGGGCCCCCATGCAGCCGAGAGGATACACCAGCGCGGTCCCCTCCTGGATGGCCAGCCGTTCCACGGCGTCGGTGTCGTCGGAACACCAGATCTGGGGGCTGTAGTACAGCATGCCGGGGTCGAAACGGGCTCCGCCGCTGGAGCAGTTCTCCAGCAGGACGTGGGGGAAGTCCCGCACGAACCGTTCCTGCATCTCGTACAGCGCCAGCACGTAGCGGTGGGACAGTTCCCCCATCCGCTCCGCCGGCAGCGAGGAACTGTACAGATCGGTGAGGTACCGGTTCATGTCCCACTTCACGTAGGAGATGCTGGCGCTCTTCAGCACCTCCGCGATCCTGCCGTACACCCGGTCCGCGGCTTCCTTCCGGGTGATGTCCAGCACGTACTGGTTCCTGGAACGGGTGGGGACCCTGCCCGGCACCGCGACGGCCCAGTCGGGATGCTCCCGGAACAGATCCGAATCGGGGCTCACCGCCTCCGGTTCGATCCAGATGCCGAACTTCAGCCCGATGGCGTTGACGCCGTCGGCCAGTTCCTTCAGGCTGGTCCCCAGTTTCTCCTCGTTGACGGTCCAGTCTCCCAGGCTGGTGTTGTCGTCGTATCTCCGGCCGAACCAGCCGTCGTCCATCACAAGCATCTCGATGCCGGACTTCTTCGCCTCCCGGGCGATGGCCAGCAGCTTCTCGGTGTCGAAGTCGAAATAGGTGGCTTCCCAGTTGTTGATGAGGATGGGGCGCTCCCGGTCCTTCCAGGGGCTGCGGATCAGGTGCTCCCGGATGACGTCGTGGAAGCTGCGGCTCATGCCGCCCAGTCCCGACGCGCTGCAGACGCAGAGCGCCTCGGGGGCCTGGAAGACGTCTCCCGGCTCCAGCAGCCAGCGGAAGTTGTCCGGATGGATGCCCAGGGAGACCCGCAGCGAGTCGAACTGGTTCTTCTCCACCTGGGCGAGGAAGTTGCCGGAATAGACCAGCACGAAGCCGTAGACCCGCCCCTTCTCCTGGTCCGCGTCCTTCTCCGCCAGAGCGAGGAAGGGCTGGGCTTCGGAGGAGGTGACGCCCCGCAGGGAGGAGACCGACTGCTTCCCGGGAGCGATGTCCCGGAATCCCGCGATGTGCTCCCTGGCCCAGGCGCCGCTCATGGCCAGCATCCGGTACCCGTCGTCCTCCATGTCCACGGTGAGCGAGAGGGCCCTGTCCAGCCACAGCCGCTTCCCCGTGCCGTTGCGGATCTTCACGCTGCGGGCGATGACGTCGCTGTCCCGGAAGACGCTGTAGCTGAGGACGGCGAAGACGTCGCTGTCCGCGTCCTTCAGCTCGATCTCCAGCGTCATGCATTCCTCTTCCCCGCCGAAGGTGGCGGGCAGCCCCTCCAGCGCCGGCTTTCCCCTGAGGATGCGGTATCCGCGGTAGAGGAAGCGGGAGACGGAGGCCCCGTCTTCGCCGGTGAGGCGCACCGAGCTCTCCCGGAAATCCCCGGCCCCGCAGCCGGCGAACTCCTTATGGAACGTGCTGAGGAAGGCGACGCCGTCCCGGTTGTCCCGGAGGGGGCGGAAGGGATACTCCTCCGTCCGCAGCAGGTAGGTCAGGTCGTCCTCCCCCGTCCGGGGACCCCAGTAGGCGTGGCCGAGATATCCTTCCTCCCCCGCCACCGCCATGACGTAGCTGGTGTTCTCCGTCTCCAGACGGAAGATCCTTTTTGCACTGTCGAAAGTGATGTTCATTTTCTTCTCCGTATGAGGACGGGACAGCCTGAGCTGTCCCGCGTTCTACTCTTTTCTTTCCGGGCGTCCCGCCATCAGCACGTTGGCGGTCACGTCCCCGGTGACGTTCATGGTGGTATAGGCCATGTCCAGGATGCGGTAGATGCCGCTGTACATGGCGATGAAGCCGGTGGGGGCCCCCAGGATGGAGAGGTAGGTGGCGCCGAGGACGATGCCGCCTCCCGGGATGCCGGGAGCCGCCATGTTCATCAGGATGGCCACCAGCAGCATGTAGAGGAACCTGCCGGCCGTCAGCGGGATGCCCGCCATCTGCAGGGTGAACATCGCCAGCAGGCAGAAGCTCACCGCCCCTCCGCACATGTGGATGGTGCAGCCCAGCGGGACCACCAGCCCGGTCACCTCCTCCGGCACGCCGAAGTCCTCGTTGCACACCCGGATGGTGGTGGGGAGAGTGGCGGCGCTGGAACAGGTGGACAGGGAGACCACCCAGACCTTGGCGATGCGGCGGAAGTATTCCCCGGGCCCGATCCTCTGCACGACGCAGACGGGCAGCATCATCACCAGCAGCACCACCACCGCGAAGCAGATCCAGGCGGTGAGGATGTACCGGGCGCAGACGCCGAACAGGGCGCCGCCGTATTCCGCGGCGCTGTTCCCGATGAGGGAGAAGACCCCGACGGGGGTCAGATACATGATCCAGGAGAGGATCCTCCGGAAGACGTCCCGGCTCTCCCGCAGGAAGGCGGTCACCGTTCCGGAACCGGTCTTCTTCGCGGCGATGCCGAGGGCGAAGGAGAAAAGGATGCAGGGAAGGATGCTCCCCTCCCCCATGGCCTTGAAGATGCTGGAGGGGAAGATGCTGACGAAGAACCCGGCCAGGTCCGCCGCGGCCACCGCGCCGTCCCATTCCCCGCCGAACAGGTCCAGTCCCGCGCCGGGCTTCAGCAGCGATACGGCGACGGCGGTAATGCAGTAGGTGACGACGAACATGCCCGCGAACAGGGCCACCGTCTTCAGGGCGCTGCGCCCCATCCCGCCCGCCGCGGAGGCGGCGGTGAAGGCGATCTCGGACATGAGCAGCGGGATGACGATCATCTTCAGCAGATTGAGGTATACCGTGCCCAGAAAGGAGATACGGGGAAACAGGCCGGGGGTGAGGAACCCCAGCGCCAGTCCCAGCAGGAAGGCCGTCAGCGACAGCAGATAGATCCCCGGGAGCCTTCTTTTCTTCTCCGACTCACTCATTCTCTTTTTCCGTGACGCGCCGCCCGGATCAGCGCCGCAGCGTTCCCTTCTCTTCCTTCCTCCTGCCCAGAAGCACGACCAGCATGAAGAAGAGCAGCATGCCGGCGGCGATGGCGCCGAAGATCAGGGAGACGTGGTCCTTCTCGACTCTAGGAAGGACCGTCATCTCCGCGGTGATCTCGGCGGTGCCCGCCGCGTCTTCGAACAGCCTTCCGCACGCCCGGCATCGCCAGTGCGCGATGTGTCCCTCCTCTTCCCGCGTCGGTTCCGCCCGGTCCACGTGGACCAGGGCGTGTCCCAGCGGCGGGATGGACTCGGTGTAGGTATCGGTCTCATCCGCCACGTTGACGAAGCGCCGTACGCCGGGCTCGGTGCAGGTCGGTTCCTGCTCGACGGAGGAGACGTAGTTCTTCCCCGTCCAGGGGAGGATCAGATCCCGTTCGGACAGTTCCCTGGTGCAGGCCCCGTTGGCGTAATACTTTCCGCAGCGGGAGCAGTGCCAGTATTCCACGCTTCCCTCCTGCCCGTCGGCGGGCTCCACCCGGTCTCTGTGGGTGAGCACGTGTCCGAGGGCGGGGACGGGCTCGGTGTAGTTATGGGCGTGATCTCTGGCGCATGTGAAGGTCTTCACCCCCTCCTCGGTGCAGGTGGGCTCTTTCGTCACCGACGCCTCATACTGATGCCCCAGCGCCGGGATCTCTTCGGTGTACCGGTGGGACGGGTCGTTCTGGCAGACGAAAGTCCGGATCCCGTTCTCCTCGCAGGTCGGCTCCTTCGTCACGGAGCTCTCGTACCGGTGCCCCAGGGCCGGGATCTCTTCCGTATACCGGTGGGAAGGGTCGTGCCGGCAGACGTAGGTCCGGACCCCCGGCCTGGTGCAGGTGGGTTCCCGGGTCACGGACGCCTCATACTGATGTCCCAGCGCCGGGATCTCTTCCGTGTACCGGTGGGAAGGATCGTTCCGGCAGACGTAGAGCCGGATCCCCGGCCTGGTGCAGGTGGGCTGAGACGTCACGGTGGACTCGTACCGGTGCCCGGTGGCGGGCTTCACCGTGGCCTCTTCCGTCAGTTCCCGGGCGCCTTCCGCGTCCGAATAATACCCGTCGCAGCGGGAACAATGATAGCAGTCGATCCGGCCCGCCTGCTCACACGTCGCCGGGATCTCCGGCAGGTGCTGCAGGTCGTGCCCCAGCGCCGGGATGTCCGCCACGGTCATGCTCTGCGTGCCGAAGCAGTCGTTGGTGAACTCGGCGACGTAGGTCGTCTCCCCCTTCTCCAGACAGGTGGGCTGCCGGGTCACCGAACTGCTGGTGCTCACCCTCTCCACCACGTCGTGGGCGTGGTCGTTGGCGCAGAACCGCATCCCCGTGGCGCTGCTGTAGTCGTATTTCCATATGAACTCCGGTTCCTGCCAGGCATGGAGCAGTTCGTAATTGGCGATATCCGCCGCCTTGATCGTCTTTTCGGTGAACTGGCTGCATCCCAGCCGCAACAGCGCCGGCACACCGGTGAAGGAGAAATCCCCCAGGACCTCCACGCTGCGGGGCACGTTGACGCTCTTCAGACTGCTGCATCCGGAAAAGGCGGATGCTTCGATGCTCCGGATGCCGTCGGGGAGCAGCGCCAGGGTCATCATGAAACAGTCGAGAAACGTGTGGTCCGCGATGGTCTTCACGCCCCGGGGGATGGTGACGCTCCGCAGGCCGCTTCCCTGGAACGCGTAGCTCTCGATCCGGGTGAGGCTGTCCGGAAGGCTGATCCGGGACAGCCCGATGCACTTGAGGAACGCGTACTTCCCGATCCGGGTCAGGGTGCCCGGGAGAGAGACCCGCGTCAGATTCAGGCAGCTGGTGAACGCGTTGCTTCCGATGCCGGTGACGCCGCTGCCCACCTCCACCGAATGGATGCTCACCCGGTACTTGTACCAGGGCATCTTGGTGCCGTCGGCGAAATCGTACATGTCGCCGCTGCCAGAGATCCAAAGCACTCCCTCGTTGGTATCGAGGCTCCAGGCCACGTCCGCGCCGCACTTGCCGGCGGAGACTTCCGCCCCCACCCGGACGGCGCCGAACGGCAGCAGGCAGAAAAGGGCGAGCAGAAGCAGGGCGGCCCATCTCTTCCCCGACGGGCGTCCTCTCCCTCTTCTGTTTCCGATCCCCTTCCTCATCCCTTTTCCCTGTATCCGGCGGTCCCGCCGGTCAGTCCCGCGCCGCGGGATACTCGCTGCACAGCAGCCGGTATGGCGCTTCGTCCTCCTCGATGTCGGGGAACCTCCCCATGGGGGGCTCGAAGCGGTTGTCGGTCTCGTCGTCGTTGCACATGCTCACTTCCCCCAGCAGCACCGGACCGGTGCCCGGCTCCACCGTGAAGTCGTGATACAGCCCCGGCGTCAGGGTGACGCTGTCCCCGGGGGCCAGGCGGACCGCCGATCCGGCGGGCAGGACCCGCCTGCGACCGTCGGTGGACACTTCCACCGGCGTCTCCCGGTCCACCTCCCCTTCCGGGGTGGAGTTGAACAGGCGGATGAGGACGTTTCCCCCTCCCCTGTTGATGATGTCTTCGGTCTTGTGCCAGTGGAAGTGGTTGGGGCCGTACTGCCCCTCCCTCACGTACAGGATCTTCTCCGCGTAGGGCTTGGGATACCGGTCCGGCAGGGCGCGGCATCCGTTGCGGATGGTGACCAGGGACATGCCCAGCCGGCCGAAGTCGTCCTGGCCGTAGTCGGTGATGTCCCAGCCCAGCCTGCAGTCCCGGATTTCGTCGTATTCGTGTCCCAGGCTCTCCCACCGCTCCGGGGTGAAGTGGCAGAAAGGCGGAAGCGCGAAACCGTGCTTCGCGCACATGGCTTCCAGTTCCCTGAGAGCCGCGTTGATCTCACTCCGCTTCATTCTCCTCCTCCGCGGCCGCACGGGCGGCCATGTTCTTCCGGTAGGTGAGGAAGCTTTCCAGGATGACCCGGGCGGATTCGGGGTCGATGGCCTCCCGCTGCTTCCTGCCGTGGAGGTCCGCCTCCAGCAGGTTGCGGTGGGCTTCCATGGTGGAGACCCGCTCGTCCCAGAACTCCACGGGGAACCCCTCCTCCAGGAAGGAGGAGAGGATGGCGGCGAACTTGCGGCACTTGGCGGCCCGGGGCCCTTCGGTGCCGTCCATGTTGACCGGCAGTCCCACCACCACCATTTCGGCGCCCCGTTCCCTCGCGGCGTCCGCCACGCCGGCGGCCATCTTCTTTATGCTCTTTTCGGTCACGTTGCCCACCGGGGTGGCCAGGGTCTCGGCGCTGTCGCAGATGGCAAGGCCGGTCCTGGCGTCTCCGAAGTCCACGGACAGGATCTTCATGCTCTGTTTCCTTCTCCTGTTTCGTAACGGTCCTGCCTGCGTCCGCGGGCAGGACCCGTTGCGCTTCTCTTTGGTGTCAGCCTCTCACGGCCTCCATCAGTCTCTTCAGCCTCTCGGGATCCACCCGGTCGTTCACGTCTCCGTTGACCTTGATGGAACTGCCGATGATGGCGCCGTCCGCCACCGCGAAGAACTCCTTCGCGTTGGAGGCCTTCACGCCGCTGCCCAACAGGACGGGGGTATTCCCCGCCAGGGCCTTGAAGTTTCTCACGTCTTCCACCGTGGGGCTCTGCCCGGTGAGCAGTCCGGTGACGATGAGGGCGTCCGCCCCGGACTCCTTCGCCTCATGGATGGAGAAGTCGATGGGCTGGTCGCAGACCGGGAAGGTGTGCTTGGTATTGATGTCGGCGAAGATCATGGTGTCCGAGGGATACCTCTTCTTCTGCCGCATGAGGGTGGGCGCCGCGGCCTCGGTGAGGCCGTGGATGCCGATCCTGCTCTCCACGAAGGCTTCCACGCGGATGAAGGCGGCCCCGGTCACGTAGGCCATGGCCCACTCCCAGTCGGTGCAGTTGAACTGCACGTTGATGCCGAAGGGCAGCTTCGTCTCCTTCGCCACCAGCGCGGCGGCGGCGGACATGGCCGCCAGGGTCACCGGCTCGTTCACCGTGTCGTAGGGAACGTCGCCGAAGTTCTCGATGATGAAGGCGTCCGCGCCTCCCTCCTCCAGCGCCCGCATGTCCTGAACCGCGGCGTCGAAGATCTGCTGGATGCTCCCGCCGTAGTTAGGGGAGCCGGGAAGAGGCATGAGATGCACCATGCCGATGACGGGTTTGACCCTGAATATGTCGTGATAAGCCATTTCGACCTCCAAAATATAATGTCACAGATACATTATACACGTTTGACGGCTCAGGACAAACAGGATTTCCCCCTTCTGCGCCGACCCATCCCCGGGGCAGCATCCTGTTTTCGGCATGATTCGATGTTTCAACACCCTGTTTCCGGCATTCCGCTGACAGCAGCGCCGCATCCTCATCCGACAGCAGGATACGTATATCATGAAAGACGACGCCTGCGCACTGCAGGCGTCGTCCTGATCGAATACGGTTCGGCCGCGTTCAGAAACTCCTTCCTCCGCTGCCGCCATGGCTGACGCCGGAAGAGGAGATGTGTACCGATCCTCCCCCGCTGTGGCCTCCGCCGGAACTGTGGCTGTCGTTCCGGGGAATGGTGTGGGAAACGGTGTGGGAGTAGAGGTAGATGTCGTTGGATTCGGTGAGGCGGAAACTTCCCTCCCGCGCGTAATCCCGGGCGTTGTACCTGCTGCTCACGCTGCGGAGCTTGGACTTCATGACGCCGGTGGCCGCGAAGGCGGACACGGCGCCGGCTCCCACCGAGCCGAGGGCGCCCTGTTCCAGAGCATAGAGGATCTTCTCCTTCCAGGTCATGGGCGTCGGTTCGGGCTCGGGACCCGGGTCCGGACCGGGATCCGGGGTGTGGGTCCAGTCGTACATGTACCATTCCACTTCTTCGGCGTACTTGATGAAGGCGCTGTAGTAGTCTCCGGACACGAAGTCATCGAAGATAGCGTCTTCCATCGACGACAGTTCATAATCATCGAAGGCGTCGATGCAGTCTCCGCAGGTGGAATAGATGTAGATGCGGTTGTCGAAGTCGGCTAGCAGCAGGATGCCGCTGTTGCGGCTCCCTCTTCCGTAGCCATTATAGTCGTAGAAATCGTCGGCGTAATCCCTGGGCGTCTTCCCTTCTGCGTCCGAGGTGGTGACCACCACCACGTCGATGTTGTAGTCGGCACTCACCTGCTGCAGTTTCTGCAGCAGCGCGGCCTCCTGCTCATCGGTCAGGACGTCGGCGAGGTCGACCACCAGGTTCCCGTTCATCGCGCTGGCGCTGAAGGCGGCGCAGAGCAGCAGGACGAGGACCGCAATCAGGCTGATCGTTCTTTTCATCCGTCCACCCTCCTCACAGCAGGAAATTCATCACGTAGCTCAGAAGGAGCCCCGCGGCGGTGACCCCGGCGAAGATGCGGAAGAAGTACTTCCACCGCAGGCTCTTGTCCTCGGGCAGGTCGCCCACGAACTTGCCGGTCTGTCCGTTCATGGCGAAGAGGTAGTTCTTCCCCTCGTAGGTGGTGCTCAGCAGCCACACCGGGTACAGCG
>JAEEGL015834674.1_pt1 | contig 10714 bp, 15 predicted proteins | sample 9134231 | NCBI WGS metagenome assembly JAEEGL01 (sample SAMN16246548, study PRJNA631951) | gut metagenome | biome: gut microbiome; feature: rumen; material: fiber-attached | host: Bos | place: Iran: Karaj | collected 2018-10 | reverse complement strand
GGATAGCGGATATACCACAGCTGGCCGGGCTTGTCCTGATACTCCACCTCCGCGTCGGACAGGGCGGTCAGGCAATGGGGGCACCAGTTGATGATGCGGCTGCCCTTGTAAATGAGGCCCTTTTCATACAGGTCGCAGAAGGTCTCCCGGACGGCACGGGAACAGCCCTCGTCCATGGTGAAGCGGGACCGGCTCCAGTCGCAGGAGGCGCCCATCTTCATCTGCTGCTCCACGATGCGGTTGCCGTACTTCTCCTTCCAGGCCCAGACGCGCTCCAGGAACTTCTCCCGGCCCAGGTCATAGCGGGTCAGGCCCTCTTCCTTGCGCAAATTCTCCTCCACCTTGATCTGGGTGGCGATGCCGGCGTGGTCCGTGCCGGGCAGCCACAGGGCGGAATAACCCTGCATCCGCTTGAAGCGGGTGAGGATATCCTGCAGGGTGGAGTCCATAGCATGGCCCATGTGGAGCTGACCCGTCACGTTGGGGGGCGGCATCACGATGGAAAATGGCTTCTTGTCCGGGTCGGCTTCCGCCCGGAAGCAGCCGTTGTCCATCCACATTTTGTAGATCCGGGATTCCACGTCCCGAGGATCGTACACTTTCGGCAGTTCTTTTCTCATGGGGATCGTTTCTCCTTCTTTCAGAATGTCGGCAAAAACAGAAAACGCCCTGTTTTGCCGCAGCAAAACAGGGCGAACAAAAGTCCGCGGTACCACCTGTATTCGGGATCGCTCCCGCACTCTGCCGGCACAGCCGTGCCGTGTCCCGCTAACGGGGGACATCCGTCGCCGCCTACTGAAAGGTTCGGGGCGATGCTCCGGGACGACTTGGGCGGGGCTTCACGGGAGCTTACACCGACCGCTCCCTCTCTTCGCATCCGCTGACCGCTTACTGCTTCCCTTCATCGCATGTATGTTGGCAAGTATAATACAGTTTTCCCGGCTTGTCAAGCATCAACCGGCGGTTCCACATTTACAGTGAGGTGGGGATTGTCCGCCGCAGCGTCCTCCATCACCTGCCGCATGGAGAGCAGATTTGTCGCCGTCCAGTTCACCAGCACCAGCTCCGTGTCCTCGTGGAGATCCGTCAGGCAGTCGTAGAGGGCGTCCAGATTGCGGCCGTACCAGGCGGGAAACCCCAGCTTCCGCGCCAGGACGCGGTGGACGCGGCACCTGTACCGCAGTCTTTTGCCGTCCAGAATCAGTTGCATCAGCCTTCCTCCTCTCCGTAGAGCAACGTAAAGGTGTTGTAGTGATCCTCCGTATAATAGATCAATCCGTCGTTGGAGAACACGATCCGCTTGGCGCCGCGGCTGTTGGCCCCAAGGGTGTCGATGTCACACTCCTGATACCTGCGCCCATCCTTCACCGGAAGGAGCTTTTCATAGTTGACGAACCGGTCGCCGCCGATGCACTTGCCCGGCGCATAGGGCTCCAGCGAGCCGCCGGACCAGCCCAGATCCTCCGCGTCGCGTTTGGTGATGAAGTTGCCGGGCAAATGGCCGTACAAATGCAGATAGAGCGCCACGTCATCTTTGGTCGTATAGACGCCGTCTTCTGCAAGGGTCTGGGGCTGATCGTCTTTGGGGTCGTCAGCGGAATCATCGGACGGGTCATCTGTGGGGTCGGTGACGGGCAGATCAATGGGATTGTTTCCATCGTCGATCTGGCCGGTCTGCTGACCTGCCGGATCACTGACAGGAAGCTGCGCGGGGCTGCTGGAGCGCACCCATTGCATCACTGCCAGGATGACGACAACTGCCGCAATTGCAATGCCGATCCACCGTTTTGCGTTTTTCATATTGTCACCTCATTGGTATATTTTTCCCTATCATACGGCAAGTACGCCCGTGCTGTCAAGTCGAAACCGGAGCGTCAGACTCATCGGACGCTCCGGTTTCGGCGGATAGTAGTTTTACTTTACAGTATAATGCAGATAAGGCCTCCGCTTCCCTCGTTGATAATACGCTCCAATGCCTCCCGCATCTTCTTCTGGGCATCCTCCGGCATCCGCTTCAATTTGGCCTGCAGATCGTCCCCCACGATCTCATGAAAGCTGCGGCCGAAGATGTTGGACTGCCAGATCTTGCTGGTGTCTCCCTCAAACTCCTGGAGCAGATAATTGACCATATCCTCGGACTGTTTTTCGTTTCCGACAATGGGTGAGACGGTGGTCTCAATATCCGCGCGGATCATGTGAATGGAAGGCGCGCTGGCTTTCATGCGCAGTCCATAACGTCCCCCCTGCTTCACAATTTCCGGATCCTCCAGGTTCAGCTCCTCCACGCTCGGTACAACAATGCCGTAACCGGTCTCTTTGGCGTCGCGCAGGGCCGACGCCACCTTGTCGTATTCGGTTTTTACGGCGGAGAGTGCCGTCAGCTGCTCCATCAGGTCGCCGTCATCGGAAACCTGCAGGCCGGATCGCTCGCTCAACGTCTGGTAAAACAGTTTTCGTGGCATGACAATCTCCGCAGACGCTATGCCCGTGCCAAGATCAATGGAACGGATCCTGGCAGAATCAACGTTCCCCTCTTCGGCCATGCTCATCATACATCCGTCGATCTGGCGGATGTGGCGCAGCTCACCGGTCTGATTCCGGATGGTCTGATAGAGATTGCTGCGGATGGGGTGCTCCACCGGCAGCGCATCCACCCACGCCGGCAGAAACAGATCCAGCTCCTGCAAAGGGAACTCATACAGCAGGTCACGCATCAGCTCCGTCACCGTATCCTCGTCCAGTTCCTGACAGTTGGCCGGCACGCACTTTGCGCCGCAGCGCCGTTGGATCTCCTCCACCGTCGCCGCGGCCAGCGCCCCCTCCGGATCCCGTGAATTGACCACCACGATAAAGGGTTTTCCGATTTCCTGCAATTCCCGTATCACACGCTCCTCGGCCTCACGGTAGTCCTCCCGGGGGAATTCCGTCACCGTGCCGTCGGTGGTGATGACGATGCCTACGGTAGAGTGGTCGGTGATGACCTTTCGTGTCCCGATCTCCGCCGCCTCCGTCATGGGAATCTCGTGGTCAAACCAGGGCGTCATGACCATGCGCGGCGCCAGGTCCTCAAATTGGCCCACGGCGCCCGGGATCATATATCCCACGCAGTCGATCAGCCGCACGGAAAAGGATACGCCCTCGTCCAGCTTGACCTGCACCGCCTCCTCCGGCACGAATTTGGGCTCCGCCGTCATAATGGTGCGGCCGGACCCGCTCTGGGGCAGCTCGTCCTTGGCCCTGTCACGGCGGAAAGAATCGTCGATATTGGGGATCACCTGGGTCTCCATAAAGCGCTTGATAAAGGTGGACTTTCCCGTCCGGACCGGCCCCACCACGCCGATATAAACGCTGTTCCCCGTGCGAACAGCCATGTCCTGATAGATGGATGTGGATTGATTCATAATGCTCCCTCCGTACCGTAACAGCTTGTTGCTCTATGTTTATGGCCGGCAGGACGGTTTTAGAAGTGATTGACAGCAAAAACATCCGTAAAGCAGGTTCACTTTACGGATGTTTTATATCAGCTCATTTTTATGATATCACTTTTCAAGCGGGAAATGATTCTCTTTTCCAGCCGTGAGATGTAGGACTGGGAGATCCCAAGCCGGTCGGCAACCTCCTTCTGTGTCAGTTCCTTGTGGCCCCGCAGGCCGAAGCGCATGGTTATGATGTCCCTCTCTCGTTTCCCCAGTCTGGACACGGCTGTATGGAGCATCTGACGGTCCACATCCTGCTCAATGGGACGCATCACCACGTCACTGTCCGTGCCCAGCACGTCGCTGAGCAGCAGCTCCTTTCCGTCCCAATCGGTGTTCAGCGGCTCGTCAAAGCTGATCTCTGTGCGGGAGTTGCTGGTCTTGCGCAAATGCATCAGAATCTCGTTTTCAATGCACCGGGAGGCGTAGGTCGCCAGCTTGATGTTCTTGTCAGAGCGGAAGGTGTTCACCGCTTTGATGAGTCCGATGGTTCCGATGGAGATAAGATCCTCAATATTGATGCCCGTGTTTTCAAACCGTCTGGCCAGATAGACCACCAGACGCAGATTCCGCTCGATCAGCGCCTGACGCGCGGAGGGATCGCCCTGCTCCAGTCTGGCGATCAGCTCCGTCTCTTCCTCCCGCTGGAGCGGCGGAGGCAGCGTATCGCTGCCCCCGATATACATCACCTTACACGGCCTGATCCATCCCCGGATCCAATTCCGAACAATGCGCCAGATCTTTCCCATATGTTCTCCCCTCTTCTCCGCCCCCAAGGGCGTGATATGCGCCTCCGTCGCTGAGCGGTCCCTCGGAAAGGGCCAGCAGCGCGCGGCGATGATCCCGGCCGCCCACAGTGATAAGATCGCTGCGATAGGCCAGCATCAACCCCGACGGAACACCTACACTGCGAAACGGAAGCAGCGAAAAGTCCCCGCCCATGTGAATGTGGTGCAGGCGGACCATTTTTTCTTCCGGAGCTATCTTCTTCCGCAGAATCGTGCTGACCTCCTCAGGCCAGAGGGAGAACAGCACCTGCTGCTCCAGCACCAGCACCGCCTCCCCGCTGACCGGATCACACAGGGTATTCCCCGTGTCGTACAGTGCCCGGACCGCCTGCTTTTTTCCTCCGATGGTGACTGTGATATCCATGATCTCTCCTCCCCCATGGCGCATAGACTGCCGGAACAGCAGCTGCACCAAGCCATAGAATACGACAGTTGCCGCAGCGAACAGCGGCCAGCTGATCTTGGCGCGAAACAGCATTCCGCCAAGCTGTCCCGGTGAGCCGCACGCCAGGCTCACCGCCAGCAGCAAGCCCGCCATGGCGCCGGAGAGCAGCAGGAACAACGCCACCAAACGCATCCGCCGCGGCTGAGGCCAGTAAGCCAGCAGCGACATTCCAACGCCGCATGCAATCTTACACGCCGGATGTGCCAGAAAACCGCACGGCGGCAGAAAAACGGCCACGGCGTACACGCCGCCCAGTGCGGCGGCCAATGCCAGCCTTCTCCGGCGCAGGGGGACGCCAGCCATGCGCGCCGCCGTGAGCAGCAGCAGATAATCCACCAGCGCGTTGAGTGCAAACACCCGGTCGATGTAGATCACCGGCACCGGCACCACCTCCCCGTGCCAGCCCATTATAGCCGTGATACGCTGAAAAAACCGTCAAAAAAAGAGCCCGCCAAGTGGTGGGCTCTTTTTTCGTTATGTTACATTTCAAAGTCAAAAATGGCCTTTTTCTCCAATAAATCGCCGTATTCCCGCTTCCACGCGCGGTGCATTTCAGACGCGTCGTAGAGGGGCAGCGCATCTCGGTCCATGTCCAGGGAAATCATCACGTCGTAGCGGTTGTCCCGCTCCACACAGCATGGGTACACGTTTACGCCGTGTACACCGGGGATCTGGTCGGCGGCGGAAAACAGCTCACGGATCGGTTCCAGCAGCGCAGCCTTGTCGGTCACGCCGGTATGGAACTTTGCCAATATCAGATGCTTCACCGTTCTAACCTCAATTCATAACGTAGGGCAGGATCAGACCCGCCAGCATCAGAACTGCCAGCAGCAGGGCGATGCCCATTGCCACGTAGCGCGTCCACTTTCTCTGCTTCATTTCGTCTCCTCCTCTTTCGGTAGTATGCTTCGAATGGCCTTCTCCGCCTTGCGCCGGGGGACCATCACCTCATGCCCGCATCCCAGGCACCGCAGCTTGATATCCATGCCCACGCGCAAAACCTCCCACGTCTTGCTTCCGCAGGGGTGCTGGCGTTTCAATTCCACTTTATCATGCAGTTTCAGATCCACATTCCGCCTCCTACTCTCCGCCTTTGATCAGATCCCAGTAGCGTTTGGCAGCCTGCTCCGTCTTGTTGTCGCCATATTCATAATAGCGTCTGTTCCCCATCTCCAACGGGAGATATCGCTGCGGCACGTAGTGGTTGGGGTAGCTGTGGGGATATTTGTATCGATCCGGTGCCTCGCTGCCGGTGCTGTCGGCGTGCACGTTCTGGAGATGGCGGGGAATCTGTCCCACTGCGCCGCGCTCAATATCGGCCATGGCCGCGTTGATGGCGGCCTCCACGGAGTTGGATTTCGGCGCCGTGGCCAGCATCAGCGCCGCCTCCGCCAACGGGATCCGCGCCTCCGGCAGACCGATCTGCACCGCAGCGTCCACGCATGCCTTGGTGATAGCGATGGCCTGCGGATAGGCAAGGCCGATATCCTCCGCGGCAATCACCAGCAGACGCCGGCAGGGTGACAGCAGATCTCCGGCTGCCAGCAGCCGTCCCAGATAGTAGACCGCCGCATCCGGGTCAGAGCCGCGGATGGATTTCTGCAATGCTGAGAGGAGATCATAGTGGTCGTCCCCATCTCTGTCATACCGCATCGCACTGCGCTGAGCTAACTGTAAAGCGTCTTCCCTTGTCACATATAGTGCGCCGTTCCGAAGCCGTGCGGACTGATAGAGCAGTTCCACGGCGTTGATGGCCTTGCGCACATCGCCGCCGCAGGAAGAAGCAATGGCGGTCGGTACGCTATCCTCCCAGGAAAAAGGCAGGCCGCTTCGTTTTCCCACGATGCGCAGCGCCCGTTCCACGGCAGGGACCGTCTCCTCCGCCGTCAGCGCCTTGAACTCAAACACGGTGCTGCGGGAGAGCAGCGCATTGTAGACATAGAAATAGGGGTTCTCGGTGGTGGAAGCGATGAGAGTGATCTTGCCGTTTTCCATGAACTCCAGCAGACTCTGCTGCTGTTTTTTGTTGAAATACTGGATCTCGTCCAGATACAGCAGCACGCCGTTGGGCGCCATCATGGTGTCCACGTCGGCGATGACGCTCTTCACGTCCTGGAGGGAAGCTGTGGTGGCGTTGAGATGGTAAAGCGCCTTCTCCGTCCGTTTGGCGATAATGTTGGCAATGGTGGTCTTTCCTGTCCCGGAGGGACCGTAAAAGATCATATTGGCGGAGGTGCCGTTCTCAATCAGCCGGCGCAGCAGGGCGCCTTCGCCCAGCAGATGCTTCTGCCCCGCCACCTCATCCAGCGTCTGGGGCCGGATCTCGTCTGCCAGCGGTCTCATATGGTCGCCTCCCTTGCCTTCGTTTCCGCACATACATAATATTGCAATTATATCACGAATTGCATTTTTCTGCAACCGCTGATATAATGAGGCAGAGGTGATGCCGAATGAAGTCGAAAACCGACACCGTCGCTATCATAGAGCGTTTGAAAACCCTTTATCCCGATGCTGTTTGCTCTCTTGATTACGGAAAAGACTACGAGCTTTTGATTTCCGTGCGGCTGTCAGCCCAATGCACCGACGCCCGGGTCAACCTGGTGACGCCGGCTCTGTTCCAGCGTTACCCAACGCTGGAGGCATTTGCCGCCGCAGACGTGGACGAGGTGGGACAATACATCCACTCCTGCGGCTTCTGGCGGGCCAAGGCCCGAGACATCGTGGGCAGCGCGCAGCAGCTTTTGGAGCGTTTTGACGGCCGCGTGCCGGATAATATGGAGGATCTCCTATCCCTTCCCGGCGTTGGACGGAAGACCGCCAATCTGCTGCTGGGCGACATCTACGGCAAGGAGGGCTATGTCTGCGACACCCACTGCATCCGCATCACCGGGCGACTGGGCCTTACCGACGGCAGCAAGGACCCCTTGAAGGTGGAGCAGCAGCTCAGAGCTTGCATCCCGCCGGAGGAGTCCAACAATTTCTGCCACCGGATGGTGCTGTTCGGCCGGGACACCTGTACCGCGCGCAGCCCCCAATGCGCCGCCTGCCCACTGCGGGACTTGTGTGACAACCCTGTGGAATGACCAAACGTTATGATCCGTGTCTGCCCCAAAGGGCAGGCACGTTTCTTTTTGCCTTTTCATATACTGCCATGAGAAATGACTGAGGAGGCTCATTCCCATGGATCAAAAGGAAATGATCGAACGGCTGAAACGAAATCCGGCTGCAGTGCAGGCCCTGTTGAACTCGCCGGATGGCCAGGCGCTGATGCGTATGCTGCAGGGACACGACAGCGGGCAGGCACTGGATCGGGCGGCTGCCCAGGCGTCCGGCGGCAACGCCGCCCAGATGACACAGATGCTGAAAAACATCATGTCCACACCGGGCGGCGCCCAGCTCATCAGACGTATTGCCCAAAGCCTGCAAAAATAACGGAGGGAGGAGATCACCGTGGCCGAACTGGAGGAGAGACTGAACGCGCTGCTGTCCGATCCGGACAGCATGGCGCAGGTCATGCAGATGGCCCAGCAGCTCTCGGCCACCATGGGACAGGATACTCCGCAGGAGTCCTCCCCTCCGCCTTCGCCCGGCGCGTCCCCCATGATGGACGGGCTGGATCCCAAGCTGTTGACGCGGCTGCTGCCTTTGGTGAAGGAATACAGCCAGAGCAACAGCCAAACCATGCAGCTGCTGATGGCATTAAAGCCCTTCCTCAAACCGGAAAAGCAGGAGAAGGTCGCCCGAGCGGTTCAGCTCTCTCATTTGATCCACATCGGAAAGATATTCCTGCTGGAGCGGAGGGACGAACATGTATAACCGCTATATCCGAGACGACTACGGGCGCTATGAACGAGTGCCACAATTTGACACGCCGCCTGCCTCGTCTCCCCCTCCTTTCACACCTCCCCCTTCTCCCGCTCCTCCTCCGCCGCCGCACCGAAGGCCAGAGGATTCCGTTCCTCCCCCGCCCATTTACGAACCCCTTCAGCCGCCCAAACCGAAGCTGCCGGATCTCCGGTTCTTTGATCAGCTGTTGGATAAGCTGCACCTGGGCGACATGGACTCCGGGGATTTGCTGCTGCTTTTGATCCTCTTTCTTCTTTTCCGTCAGGAGGCCGATGAGGAGGTGCTGATCGCGCTGGGACTGCTTCTGATTCTTTAGGTGCACAGCTCTTCTCCTTCCGGCATAAGCTGGAGCGTAAACCAAAGGAGGAATACGACAATGGATCAGGATTCAGTCATTATGCAGGGACGTGTGCTGCGGGTGCAGCGTGACAGTCTGTTGGTGCGAGACTGTCGCACCGGGCAGAACGTGCAGGTCAACACAAATCGCGCCAGGCGGTTTCGGATGGGTCAGCGCGTCATCATCCAATACAGCGGCGCCATGACCATGAGCATCCCGCCACAGATCAGCGCCGAGGAGATCATCCCCGCCGCCAGATGCTGAGTGATCAGCAACCAGAGTCTTTTAACAAAATAGCAAAGGCAGACCGGCCGGTCTGCCTTTGTTGTTTTTGCTGGTTGGTTTAATCCAGGATCCTGCCATCCCTTGAAATCGTTACGACTTGCCAGGGAATGAACTTGCCGCTGTTGCGAAGCGCCGTCTCCGCTGCCCGCTGCAATCCGCCGCAGCAGGGCACCTCCATACGGACGACGGTCACGCTTTTCACGTCATTATCCCGGATGATCTCCGTCAGCTTCTGGGAATAATCTACCGCATCCAGCTTGGGACAACCGATCAGGGTGATCTTGCCCTTCATGAAGGCTTCGTGCATATTGGCATAGGCGTATGCGGTGCAATCCGCCGCGATCAGCAGCCTTGCGCCATGAAAAAAGGGCGCTTGGGTGGGAAGAAGCTTGATCTGACAAGGCCACTGGTTCAGCCGGGACACAGGGCCGAAACTACCCTGCGCCGCCGTGTTCTTATCATCCCTGTTCAGATCCATCATTCGGGAGCCGGGGCATCCGCCTGCGCGGCGGGGCTCCGTTTTTTTCACCTGGCTGGCTTTTACCGCCGCCTCATCATAGGCAGGCGCCTCTCGCTCTTCAAAAGAGATGGCTCCAGTGGGACAGGCTGGCAGACAATCGCCAAAGCCGTCACAGAAGTTTTCTCTCACCAGCTTCGCCTTGCCGTCAACAATGTCGATCGCCCCCTCATGGCATGCGCCGGCACACAGACCGCAGCCGGTGCACTTTTCCTCATCAATGCGGATGATTTTGCGAACCATATCATAGCCTCCCTTGTATTTTTGCCGGAATTGCCCTGCAGTTCCAACAAATCATAAGCAGTTGTAACCACGTTTTGAAAAAATGTGCTATTTATCCAGGATCAGTCTGCTGCGGTCCATCCACTTGCCCTTGCGGTAGTAGATCAGGATCGCCAGACCGGTGATCACCCAGGAAACAGCGTAGCAGTAGCAGAGGATGGGCAGGGTGTGGAACCATTGGAACACGGTGAGGATCCAGATGATGCGGAACAGACAGACGCCGAGGCCGATAATAATCACCGGACGCACCGCATCGCCCGCCCCGCGGAGCACCGCCGAAAACACCTCGATCAGCGTCCACGTGAAGTAGAAGGGTACGAAATAGGTCATCATCTCATAGGTGGTATCGATGACGGCCTGATCCTTCGTGAGGATATGCAGCAGAGGCCGCCCCACCAGCATGATCAGGGCGCTGAGACCTACGGCGATGCTGAAGGACAGGATCGTGCCCTGCCGGACGCAGAGCTTGACACGGTCGTGCTTCCGTGCGCCCAGATTCTGCCCCACAAAGCTGGTGATAGCCGCGCCCAGTGCGTTGCTGACCGCCCAAAAAAGACCGTCCGTCTTGGAGGTCATGGCCCAAGAGGCTACCACCACCGTGCCCAGAGAGTTCACACCGATCTGCACGATCATATTGGATACGCCGTACATGGCGTTCTGCACTCCGGCGGGCAGACCCAGCCGGAACATGTTTCTGAGATACACGCCCCGGAGCTTCAGCTCCTTAAAGCTGAGACG
>JAEEGL015663149.1_pt1 | contig 10714 bp, 10 predicted proteins | sample 9134231 | NCBI WGS metagenome assembly JAEEGL01 (sample SAMN16246548, study PRJNA631951) | gut metagenome | biome: gut microbiome; feature: rumen; material: fiber-attached | host: Bos | place: Iran: Karaj | collected 2018-10 | reverse complement strand
TTTTACATTATACTCTATATTTTCAGTAATGATTCCTTTGTCAGTATATACATTAAAAAAGATACTATTATCTTTACAAATCTGTATGATCTCTAAAGCCTTTTCTTTTTCAATAAAGTTTTCGTATATGTTTTCATCTTTTTTTATATCATAAATATTAGAACCATTTCCTGCTATTAAATATCCGTCTATTCCAACTTCTAAGCTGATTTTCTTCATTGTCTGAGGATCTCTTCCAGATGCTAAAATAACTTCAATTCCTTTGTTTAATGCATATTGTATAGCTTCTTTGTTTTTAGCACTTATTTCTCCATATGAATTCAAAAGTGTTCCATCTAAATCTATTGCAATTAATTTATACATTTTTTCCTCCACTTTATTATTATAAATTTATTATATAGTTTTTATTAAATTTTTACAATATTTTTTGATAATTGCATTTTGTTTTTCAAAAATTTCCAGTTTATTTTTATTATTTTTACAAATCATATTTATAGAAAAGCGAAAGTTTTTCTATCGATTTTATTCCCTAGGAGGTGAAATTTAAAATGGCAAGAAGTAACCAAAAAGTAGTTCCTGAAGCAAAAGCAGCTTTAGACAAATTCAAATATGAAGTAGCTAGTGAAGTAGGTGTTAACTTAAAACAAGGATACAACGGAGATTTATCTTCAAAAGAAGCTGGTAGAGTTGGTGGTAATATGGTAAGAAAATTAATTCAACAAGCTGAAAATAACATGAAATAATTAACATTTTAGTTTCATGGTGGGAATATAAATCTTATCTTTTATAAAAAATATAAAAGGCAGGAATCTTATGTTCCTGCCTTCTTTATTTTATGCTACTTCAAATTTAGTTAATGTCCAATTGTATCTTATTGGGAATATTAATGTTCCACAATATTTACATTTTCCAAGTTCTGTTTGCTGAATTGCTGCCTGACAATTAGGACAATTATGAATAAATCCTTCCTCTTCCAAATTATTTTCTTTTTTCAAAAATGTCATTATATATTTTTGAGTATATAAATTTTCTGAATCGCCGCGTATAATACTTCCATCGCTATTATTTACAACATACTCTTTTAATTTGGCCTCAATTAAAACTTTTATTTCTTCTTTATTAAGTGATTTTCCGTAATCTATAATTTTAATATCCTCTACGTATAAATCTTCTGTTCTAAAATCTAAATTATCTTTTTCTAATTGTTTTTGTTGCCTTGTAAGCATATTATATAATTCTTCAGAAATAAATTTTTTTATAAGTTCTATATCTTCTATTGATGCTATTTTTATGCACTTAAACAATTCTTTAGTCCATGTTTTAAACAATTCAATTTCAAAATTGTTTTCGTGCTCTTTAATTGCCGCTACTGCATTTCCTTCAGTTATTTTTTCGTCTTCGACTTCTACAGAATCTAATCTTTTAAAATTTTCAAAATCTTTTTTTGCTTTTTCTATTTTTCGTTCTGTATCCATTATTTCTTCTAGAGTTATCTTCCTGTCTCCGTTAGAATCTGTTTCTTTTCGTATTTTATTTAATACTTTTCTCTCATAATCAAGTTGTTCTTTTTCATCTTGCTCTTGTTTTTTTATTTTTTTTATACTTATATCATCAAATTCATGAAATTTTATTTTTTTCTTTTCTAAATATCTCTTAACTATATTGATTACGTCTCTTATTACTCCTTGAGCAATAATAATTACTATAATCCATATTAAAAGTTTTTTGCTTAGTTCTTCCATCTTAAGCCTCTGGTTCTACTATTCCAAAGTTTTCTGAATCTTTTAATTTAAATAATACATTTACCTTTCCAGTATCTACATTTACGAATGTTAAAAATATATTTCCAGTTTTTTCTGATAATTTTAATTTTGCATCTTCTACTGATATTGGTTTTATATCATAATATAGATTTTTAATAACTTCATTTTCTACGACTGTCTCTCCACCTTGCATTCCGCTTTCTTTTAATCTAATTGAATCTTCTTTATTCATTTTTTCTTTTTTTGTTTTTATTTTTCTAATTTGTCCTTCTAATATATCTATATCTTTATCTATTGAAGCATATAAATCTTTTGTCTCTGTAACTGCTCTTACAGTATAAGATTTAACATTAACTTGCATTTCTGCAATTTGCATATTTTTTTCTGTTTTTATTTTTACTTGTGCAGATATTTCTTCTCCTTCAAAATATTTTTCAACTCTTTCTAATTTCTTTTCTACATAATCTTTAATTGCTTCTGTAGCTTTTAAATCCTTTCCTGTAATTGTTATATTCATAAAAATCACTCCTTTTAATTAAATTTATCTTAAAATACTTTAATATCCTATATAACTTTGAGGATTAATTGACGAACCATTTATTCTTATTTCAAAATGTAAATGTGGTCCTGTTGATTTACCTGTAGATCCAACTTTTGCTATTGCTTGTCCTGCTGATACGCTTGTTCCTGCTGTTACTAACAATTTACTACAATGTCCATAATATGTTTGCACACCATTTGGATGTGTTATAACTATTAAATTTCCAAGTTCACCTTTCCATCCAGAAAATGTAACAGTTCCTCCTGCAGCAGCAACTATTGTCGTTCCACTTGCTGCGCCAATATCTACACCTGTATGTGTTCTTCCCCATCTATAACCATATCTAGATGTTAAAACTCCTGAAACTGGTCTTATTAATTTCATACCAATATCTACATGTTCATAATTTAAAGCTCTACTTCCGCTAACAAAAGATCCACTTGATGCATATTTATTAGTTGTAACTACTTGCTTCTTCTCATATAGTTTGTCTACGGCTGCACTTACTGTTGTTGTCTCTGGCATTTCTGTTTCATACTTTTCTTGAATTGCTAAGTCAGAACTATTTCTACTTTCTTTTTTCTTTAATGTATTTATAATTTCTTCTGCATCATCAAAAGAAGCCAAATATACTTTTTCTTTTCCGTCATCTGTTATAGCATAATATCTATAATATGTAATACCAGATTCTTTTACTATTTCATATATCTCGCTATCATTTGTTTCATTTCCTTTTTTCTGAAGACACATTTGATATTCAGGCATATCATCTATTTGAACAAATGCAACATATTTTTCGTCTTCATCGCCTTTTTTCATGTATTCATTTATTTTATTTTGTAATGCATCTTTATCACTACAATATCCAACCATTTCTCCATTTATCGTAACACGATATATTGGTTTATATATTAATATAATTGCAAAGCCAATAAGAAAAGTCGCTAGGGTTACTAGTGATACAAGCTTTATTATTCCTCTTAAATATATATATACTTTTTTAAATACCTTTAAAATTTTAATTCACCTTCTTTTTATTTGTGATAATATTTTATAATACTTTTAAAATTTATTCAAGGTTATTTAAAAAGAAAAATTAGAAATTATTATCTAAATAATTTCTAATTTTGCAAACTTGGCCATTAATCTTTTATGTCCTGCTTTTTCAAAGGTTATATCAACTTTTAAATCTTCGCCTTCCTCTTCCACATAATTTATTATACCTTCTCCAAACTTTTTGTGAAAAACTCTTACGCCTGCTTTATATTGAGATAAGTCTATATCATTTTCATTTTTCTTATTTAAATTGCTTAAGAAATTTTCTGGTGTTCTAAATGTATAATTGCCTATTGAAGTTTTTGAAGCTTTACTAACATTTTCTATATCAATATTATTCAATTTCCTTGTTGTTATTTTATTGTAATTTCCGTATTCCCAACTATATGATTTATCAGAATATTTTTCTTCATCATTATTTTTAAAAGTTTCTTCATATCCTTCCAAATATTCTTCTGGTATTTCTGTTAAAAATCTTGAAGGACTATTATATGTCGTTGATCCAAATATAGTTCTTTGTCTTGCACATGTTAAAAACAAATATTGTTTAGCTCTTGTTATTCCAACATAGCAAAGTCTTCTTTCTTCTTCTAATTCTTTAGGTTCTCCTATTGATTTATATCCCGGAAATATTCCTTCTTCCATTCCAACTAGAAAAACAACCGGAAACTCTAATCCTTTTGCGCTGTGCAGAGTCATTAATGTAACAGAATCTTCACTTTCTTCCATTCCATCTATATCACTAGATAATGTTATTCCTTCTAAAAATTCACCTAAAGTATCTTCTGCATATTCTTCTTCAAATTCCATTGCTACAGTAAGCAATTCTTCTAAGTTTTGGATTCTACTTTCTGCTTCTACAGTATTTTCATTTTCTAATGCTTTTGTATATCCTGTTTTATTTAAAGTTTCTTTAATTAACTCTGATATGCTAAGTTCATCTTTTTTGCTTATTAAATACTCTATTTGTTCTATAAATTCTCTAGTATTTGCGAATACTCTATTTAATCCATATTGTTCTGCATTTTTTATAACCTCATACATAGAGGTATTATTATCTTCTGCAACTTTAGAAATATTATCTAAACTTGTCTTTCCTATCCCTCTTTTAGGTTCGTTTATAATTCTTTTTAAACTTAAATTATCAGAAGGGTTATATATTAATCTTAAATATGCTATTGCATCTTTTATTTCTTTTCTTTCATAGAACTTTAACCCACCAATAATTTTATATGGCATATCTTCTCTTCTTAAAATATCTTCTATTGCTCTTGATTGAGCATTCATCCTATAAAGAATGGTAAAATCTGAATATTTAAAATATTCTTCTCTTCTTAATCTATTTATTTGTTCTACAATATATGAAGCTTCGTCATATTCACTATCACCTAAATATACATTAGGCAGATGTCCAACTTCGTTTTGGGTCCAAAGTTCTTTTTTATATTTTACTTCATTGTTTTTTATTACTGAATTTGCAACTTTTAAAATATTTCCTGTACACCTATAATTTTGTTCTAATTTTATTATTTTAGTTCCAGGAAAATCCTTTTCAAAGTTTAAAATATTTTGAATATCTGCTCCTCTAAAGCTATATATTCCTTGATCATTATCCCCAACAACTGTGATATTTCCGTGTTTTGATGCTAAAAGTGTTACTAAAGTAAATTGTGATTTATTTGTATCTTGGTATTCATCTACTAATACGTATTTAAACTTATCTGAATAATATGCAAGTACATCTGGATTTTCCATTAATACTTTTATTGTTAAATTAATAATATCATCAAAATCCACTGCATTATTTTCTTTTAGTTTTTGTTGATATATTGCATATATTAGAGCTATTTTCTCTTTTCTATACTCTCCACCCGTTCTTAAAGCATAACCTTCTGGTTCTAACATCTCATTTTTAGCATTTGATATTTCAGAAAGTACACCTCTATCTGAAAATATTTTTTCATCCAAATCACAAGTTTTAATGCATTCTTTTATTAATGTTCTTTGGTCTGATGTATCAAAGATTATAAAGCTTGAATTATATCCTATTCTATCTATAAATCTTCTTAATATCTTTACACAAACGGAATGAAATGTTCCTACCCACATATCACTTGTTGTAGAAGTACCAACTAAATTTTCTATTCTGGTTTTCATCTCATTTGCTGCTTTATTTGTAAATGTTATTGCTAAAATATTCCATGGTTTTATATCTTTTTCATTTATTAAATATGCAATTTTATGTGTTAATACTTTGGTTTTTCCGACTTCCAGCTCCAGCAATAATTAAACAAGGTCCATCTGTATTTACTACTGCTTCATGCTGTTTATCGTTTAATCCTTCTAATATATCCATCTAATACTCCTTATATTTTTAGCTTTTTGAATTATATATTAAGGTAAAAAAATAGTCAATAATTTTTCAAACATTTGTTTAAATTATTATTGACATTTTGTAAATTATGTATTATACCATAAATTTAATTTTTGTAAATGGTTTTAAAATTTATTCTTCACCTTTTAATCTTTCTGCTCTATCTGCCGCAATTAGTGAATCTATTAATTCATCTAAATCACCATTTAAGAAGTTTTCAAATTGGAATATACTAACACCTATTCTGTGATCTGTAATTCTTCCTTGTGGGTAATTATATGTTCTTATTTTTTCACTTCTATCTCCACTTCCAACTTGTGATTTTCTTGTATTTGCAAGTTCTGCATCTTGTTTTGCTTTTTCTTGTTCGTATAACCTAGATTTTAATAATCTCATAGCATATTCTCTATTTTGTAATTGTGATCTTTCTGTTTGGCATTCTGCTACTATTCCTGTTGGAACATGTATAAGTCTTACTGCAGAAGATGTTTTGTTTACGTGTTGTCCTCCTGCTCCTGAAGATCTAAATACTTCCATTTTTATGTCTGCAGGATTGATTTCTATTTCAACGTCATCTACTACAGGAAGTACTGCTACGGTTGCTGTTGATGTATGAATTCTTCCGCTGCTTTCTGTATCTGGAACCCTTTGAACTCTATGAACTCCGCTTTCGAATTTTAGTCTACTATAAACTCCTTTTCCTGTTATCATAAAAGATATTTCTTTATATCCGCCAAGACCCGTTTCATTTTCATTTAGAATTTCTAATTTCCAGTGTTTTCTTTCTGAATACATTGTATACATTCTAAATAAAGTTCCTGCGAAAAGAGCTGCTTCTTCTCCTCCTGCCCCACCTCTTATTTCGCAAATAATGTTTCTATCATCATCTGGATCTTTAGGAATTAATAGAATTTTTAATTCTTCTTCTATTTCTGGAAGTTTTTCCTTTGCAGAATAATATTCTTCTGAAGCTAAATCTTTCATTTCAGGATCTTGCATAAGTTCTTCTGCATCAATCATAGTTTGTTTTACTTTTTTATATTCTCTAAATTTCTGAACAACTTCTTCTATTCCGGCATGTTCTTTCATTGCCTTTTGCCATTCAGTTTGATTTGCTATTACTTCTGGATCAGATATCATTTGTGTCAATTCTTCATATCGCTTTTCTACTGCTTCTAATTTATCAAACATTTTTATCTCCTTGTTAATTAAAATCCGTGTTCTATTATACAATAAATTTATAATTCTATCAAGTTATATTTAATATTCTGTTTTTCTAAAATTTCTTTTTCTCTTCTTGTACATGTAAATATTATTATTTGTTTTTTATTATATTCTTCAGCTAAATACTTTAGTATATTTTCTAATCTAGTTTCATCATAATATGCAAATGCCTCGTCTAATATTATCGGCATATTCTCTTTTGTTATTTCTTTTATTGCTGCTATCCTTAAAGATAAATACAATTGATCTATTGTTCCAACACTTAAATTTTCTGCATCAATATATTCTCCAGTTTTTGTTTCTACGATTATTCTTCCTTCTGTATTTACATTAACCTTTTTATATTTTCCATTTGAAATTTTTTCTATGGACTCTGATAATTCTTCTGTAAATTTTGGAGTAATTTGTTCTTTCATTTTATTATATGCAATCTCTAAATAATCTAATGTTCTTCGTATATTTTCTCTTTTTGCTTCTAAATCTTTTTTCTCTTCTTCAAGATTATTTAATTCTTCTTCAATATTAACTAATTTTTCTAGTCTTAAAATAATATTATCATAATCTACTTTTATTTTATGAAGTTCAATATTTTTAGAGTTTATCTCTTTTTGTTTTTCATCTATATTTTCAAAAATATTATCTAAATTTGAAATGTTATACTCTTTTTTTACATTTTCTAATTTTTCAGCATATTCTTTTTCTAATTTTTCAATCTCTATTGTTTGTTTTTCTTTACTTTTTTCTAATATTTTTCTTCTTTCATATAGTTCATTTTGTTTAATATTTAATTCATTTTCTTTAGTTTTATTTTTATATACTTTAAATAAAACACATATAATGTTTATAGCAAATACAGTTAAAGATATTATTTTAAAAACTAAATTTTTGATAACAGTAAAGCTTAGTATTATTAATATTAATGTTAATATAATTATAACTATGTTTAATTTTGATATAGATTTTGATTTTTTTCTTTTAGGTTCTTTCTCATTGTTTTCTATTTGTTCTAAATCCATCTGTATATCATTTAACATGTTTTTATTTACATCTATTTTATTTTTATATTCTTTTAATTTATCAACATTAATATTAACTGTTCTTAATTTATCTAGTTCTTTTTGATCTTCTTTTAATTCATCTTCTAAGCAAATTATATTTTCATTGATTTTGAATTTTTTAGATTGATATTCCTTTAATTCATCTTTTTCTAAATTTAGTTTAGCCATTTTATTTTCTACAATGTTAATTGGTCTTTCTCTTGTGTTTGATGTTCCTATTTCATCATTTATCTTTTTTCTTAATTTGTTTACAACACTTGAATATGAAATATTATCTTCTCCTGTACCTAATATATTAGATATTTTTTGTATTAAACCACTTTGTTCTTTTTCATCTAACTTTACCTCTGCTTGTTTAGTTACAACTGAAGATTCAAATATTTCTTCTTCTAAACCAACTTGATCATAAAAAAACTGATTACCTTTTGTTTTATCTATATTAAACTTATCACTTATATCTTCTAAAATTTTATTAAAAACTCTAGGGTTTTTCTTATTAAAATCTCTAAATACTTCATAACTTTCATTGTTATCTAAACTATATGAAATTTTTCCAGAAAAATCTTCTGCTTTCCAAGGCTTAAATTTTTCTAATTCTGGAATAGATCCCCCATTTTTATTTTTGGTTAATCCATAAAGCATAGAAGTTATAAATTTTAATAATGTAGATTTTCCAGATTCATTTTCTCCATAAATGATATTTATTCCATCTATTAAATTTATATCTTTATTTTCTATTCTTCCAAAACCATTAACTTTTAAATTGTTTATTTTCATAATTTCTCCAAACCTATATAAATACTTTCTAATATATCTTGTTTGTTCTCTTCATTTATTTGTCCCAACAATTCTTTTACAAAAATACCTCTCAAAGAATTTTCTTTTGATATTTTTTCCAAGTCAAATTCATATTTAGATTTATCTTTAATTTTTAATATTTTGTTGTTTTGTATATTTCTTATTAGTCTTTTTTCGTCTATTTCTATATGTTTGTTTCCAATTAATACTATTTTGTAATACTTATTTTCATCTATGTCTATTTTATTAATATTTAGAATCAATTCTTCTTCTGAATATATATTAGAAATATCAAAATTTTCTTCTACAAACTCTTTATCATCTAAAGGAACAAATTCTAAAGATACTTTTTTTATTTTTTCATCTATATCTCCGAACCAACATTCCATGTTTTCCTAGCTCATCAAATCCGCCTGAAATTAGTGATCCAGGATATATTACTTTTCCATTTTCATCAGAATTTCTTTTATGAATATGTCCTAATGCAATATAATCAAATTTTGTTTTTTGAAGACTTGATTCTAAAATGCTATTATATTCCTCTTTAAGTGTAGATCCATTTAAATCTGCATGCATTATTAGTATATTTATTTTTGATTCATCTAAATTTTGTGGTAATTCTATACTTTTAGAATAAAAATCTGTAAATCCATATCCATATATATTAATATTTTCTATTTCAATCTTTTCTAAATCAGTAAAAATATGCACGTTTTTATTCCATTCAAAATTGTTGTAATATGAATTTTTTAAATATGGATCATGATTTCCAGGAGCAATATATATCTTGGTTTCAGAAATTTGTTTAAAACATTCATTTATATATTCTATAGTAGATTTTCTAACATATTCGTGTTCATATAAATCTCCTGATATAAACAAATATTTTATGTTGTTTTCTTTTATATAATTTATCATTTTTGAAAATGCTGTTCTTGCATCTATTCTTCTTTGTTCTGCAAGTCCATTTTTAGAAAGTGCTGTAAAAGGCATATCGAAATGAACATCTGCTATATGTACAAATTTCATAATTTTCTCCTAACTTGAATTTACTTTAAAATTATATAATCTATTTTTAAATAAGTCAATATTTTTGCGAATATTTGTTTTGTTTTAGAAAAAAATAAAAATCCCTTATACCGGGATTCTTATTTTAATATTATTCATCATCATCTATTGGACCAAATAGTTCATCAAATTTTGCTTCTAGCTCTCTTTGTAAATCTATTTCTTCTTGAGTTTGTTCTCTTGGTTTAGAAGCTGGTATATCTACTTTATTTTCAACATCTGGTGGTTTTATGCTAGCAGTTGGTTTAATTTCTTCCTTCTTGTCACTTTCATCTTCTAAATCATTAAATAAATCATCTAATGAATCTATCTTTAATTTATCTTCTTTTCCAGCCTTTTCTTTTTCAGGATCATATGGGTTATATGGATTATATTTTCTCCATTCTCCTCTTTCAACTCCTTCAAATTCATTGTGATTCATTGTAAAGCTTTGTAAATCTTTTACTACTTTTGGTTTTTCAAAGTAATAATATTTTCTTGTTTTAATTGGTTTTAAACCTTTTTCAAATATAATACATAAGTCATTATCCATTCTTCTAAGTTCATCTGGTGTCATTAATGCTCTTGCCATTATATTTTCTGATTGGTTATATCCTTGTGTCCAGAAATTGTGTTTATCTCTACTCTTAGATAATGATTCTTTTGATATTGTCTTTTCTCCTAAAGCTTTTGAGAAATATTCAACTGTTTTCTGTGAGTTACTTCCTAAGAAAACATGAGTATCACAGTTACCAATTATAGTTTCATATGATTTCTCATATACAGCTTCTAGCTGATCTAAGTTTTGTAATATAACACTAAAAGAAATTTTTCTACTTCTTGATGTTGATAT
>JAEEGL014959463.1_pt1 | contig 10714 bp, 9 predicted proteins | sample 9134231 | NCBI WGS metagenome assembly JAEEGL01 (sample SAMN16246548, study PRJNA631951) | gut metagenome | biome: gut microbiome; feature: rumen; material: fiber-attached | host: Bos | place: Iran: Karaj | collected 2018-10 | reverse complement strand
TTCATAGTCGTTTAACACCGTGGCGTTTTCCATAGAATCGGGCTTTGTTATGTCGATATTGATATCGTCTTTGGGCTCCTTTGCGTTTGTGTGAAGAGCCAGATATGCGTAATAGGTATCTTCGTCCTCCGCATTCTCTGCAGTTACCGCAAGATTGGTGCCTTCATATTTCTTTTCATAAGAGTCGATACGCTTACGGGAAAAAAGACATATCATGACCACGAGAACCGCAACCGCCCCGGCTAAAATGATTAGTTTTTTGTAATGCTTCTTCATCCCGCAATTCGCTCCTTGGATTCGTATTTCTCAAATATTGCCAAATCTATATCATATATAATCATAATTGCCCGAATATTGCTGTTTTTTATCAGAAATGCAAGATTCAAATTCTCAATCTCACTACCCACATTATAAACAGTCTGTTAACAGTTTGTCAACAAATAAGTCGCAAAAAATGTATGTTTTGTTTAAATTAGATAAATCCTTAGTATATTTTTTGTGCATATTGCACAAAGCATGTGAACAAAAAATGTTTTTATGTGTGTCTCGGCCTGATATAAAAATCACAATTTTCGAGCAAATATATGAGTAAAAAATGGCAATAAATGAATATTGTATGCATTCGAAAACTGATCATATATTATCATTTTAAAGACAAAAAATAAGGGCAAGCATTGATAAATGCTTGTCCTTATAAATGAGCATAATTGATAATGATCTTTGAGAAGGTTTAGTGATGGAACAGTCTGATGCCCGTAAAGCACATGGTCATGTTATGTGCATCGGCTGCTTCGATAACATTGTCATCTCTCACGGATCCGCCGGGCTCGGCAACATATTTCACGCCGGATCTTGCAGCGCGCTCGATGTTGTCTCCGAAGGGGAAGAAAGCATCGGAGCCGAGAGCCACGTCGGTATTGCCCTTAAGCCATTCCTTCTTCTCTTCCGCTGTGAACACTGAAGGCTTCTCCGTAAAGATGTTCTGCCACTTGCCCTCAGCAAGCACATCCATATAATCCTCACCGATGTAAAGGTCAATGGAGTTGTCTCTGTCCGCACGGCCTATATCGCTTCTAAAGGGAAGGTCGAGCACCTTCGGGCACTGTCTTAAATACCAGTTGTCAGCCTTGCTTCCCGCAAGTCTTGTGCAGTGGATCCTGGACTGCTGGCCGGCGCCGATGCCGATGGCCTGTCCGCCCTTTGCGAAGCAAACGGAATTGGACTGTGTGTACTTTAATGTGATAAGGGAGATGATAAGGTCGATCTTTGCGGACTCGGGGAGTTCCTTATTCTTTGTAACGATGTTTGTGAGCATGTTCTCATCGATCACAAGCTCATTTCTGCCCTGCTCAAAAGTAACGCCGAAAACTTCCTTATGCTCTATGGGAGCGGGACGGTAAGCGGGATCGATCTCGATGACCGCATAGTTTCCCTTTTTCTTTTCCTTAAGGATCTCAAGGGCTTCGGGCTCATATCCGGGAGCGATGATACCGTCTGAAACCTCGCGCTTAATGAGCTTTGCGGTGCATACGTCGCAAACGTCGGAGAGTGAGATGAAATCGCCGAAAGAAGACATTCTGTCCGCGCCTCTTGCTCTTGCGTAAGCGGCCGCCATAGGTGAAAGTTCGCCCTGATCCTGCACCCAGTAGATCTTCTTTTCAACTTCGTTTAGAGGAAGGCCAACCGCAGCTCCCGCAGGAGAAACGTGTTTGAAAGAAGTAGCGGCGGGAAGTCCTGTTGCTTTCTTAAGTTCGCTCACAAGCTGCCATCCGTTGAAAGCATCGAGAAGGTTGATATATCCGGGCTTTCCGTTTAATACCTTTATGGGAAGCTCGCCCTCGTTCATGAATATCTTTGAAGGCTTCTGATTGGGGTTGCATCCGTATTTAAGTTCCATTTCCTGCATGATCGTTTTCCCTTCCTATTTGTTCTTATTTACAATTCTCGTCTCGTATTTTCCGGTTTCGATATCGATAAATCTCACAAAGAGTGATACTTTGTTCTCTTCGTTAAGGGCATTCCATACGGCATCGGTAAAGGAATCGATGTTGCCCTTGATATCTACTCTCACAGGCTCTCCTTCAAAGCTGGGAAGAGGTGAGCCGTCCCCCATATATGTGTGAACGATGCGGCCCTCTCCTGCCTTCGGGTTGTTGTAAGCGAAGGTGAATCTGTTGCAGGAATCGGGATCGCCGTCGGCGCTCTTTAAGATGGAAAGTGCGTAATTATATTTATTGTTCTCAACGTGCATAACGCCTGAGATGCGGGGTGTGTAGTTAGGCGCATCGGGCTCGAACTCACGTGTGCGGAGAGACTGTTCAAATGTCATCTGCTTATCAAGTCCGTCATAGATGGTATCGGTCTGGTCACCGTTTGTAACGATGGTCTTGTTTCCGAGAACGCGCACTGGAGCATATATTATGAGGCTGGGATCCGTGAGCTTTGAAGGATCGAAAGCCTCGGTCCTGATGCCTTCACCTTCCGTAACGAACACACGGTTTCTTGAGTTTACGGATCTTCCCATTATGAAATATGCACATACCGCGTATTTTCCGCATTCGGAACGTCCGAGAACGATGCCGCGTCCGGGATATGTATTGGCTTTAAGGTAACTGTCAAGTGAACTGATATTCATGTTGCCTCCTTGAAATAAAAGAACTGTAGCATGATTAAAGGGTAACATCCAACGCATAAAAACTCAAATCTTAAATTCGAATGTAAGTCATTAGTTTATGTAATAAAGCCCCCTGCAATGTCTGCAGGGGGCTTAAGTGTTTTACATTTCAATCAAAACTTCGTTCTTGTCTGCGAGCTCTGATGCGGGGATGTATGCATCCTTCATTTCCTTGCCGTTAAGTGTGAGCTTCTTGACACCGGACTCACTGCCGGAAGGGTTCTTAACCTTGATGGAAAGGTGCTTTCCTCTGAAATCCTTTTCCATTGTGAATTCCTTCCAGTCGGAAGGAACGGAAGGGCTGATCTTAAGGCCGTTGAAATCGGGACGGAGGCCGAGGATTCCTTCAACGCAACCAACCATAACGGTTGAAGCGGTTCCGGTAAGCCAGTGAACGTGGCTTCTTCCCTCGAAAGGAGAATCAACGGACTCTGTGAACTGGCCGTGGCAATAAGGCTCAAGTTTTCTGATCTCAGCCTTATCGTTCATGGAAGCCGGTGAGCTCTCGGTGAAGTACTCGAAAGCGCGGTTTCCGTGTCCCATAAGTGACTCCGCAAGGATTATCCAACCTTGAGGCTGTGAGAAAATACCGCCGTTTTCCTTTGTGGAAGGGTTGAACAGGAGTGCAAGGGCACCCGGAAATGCGTGTTTAACATAGGAAGGAGCCATGACTCTTGCGCCGTACTTGGTGTTAAGCTCTCTGTGTACGGATTCAAGTGCCTTTTCAGCCTGATCGGCGCTGGCAAGTCCGGAGATGACTGCCCATGACTGGGGGTTAAGCCACATTGAAGCTTCGGGATCCTTCTTGCTTCCGATGAGGGTTCCGTCCTCCTTGAAGCCACGCATGAATCTGTCGTCTTCCCACCAAAGGTTCTGGATGCGGTCTCCGATCTCCTTCTGAGTCTTATCGATGTATGCGATGTATTCCTTATCGTTCTTGTATTCTGCGAAGCGTCTGATGATGGTGAATGCGTAATAAAGCTGCATTGCAACAAAGGAGCTCTCACCCTGTTTTCCGAGTCTTAAGCAGTCGTTCCAGTCAGCGTGGAGACCTGCTGGAAGTCCGTGAGGTCCGAGCCTGTTCATGGAGAAATCGATGGCGCGCTTTAAGTGGTCGTAGACCGTGCCCTCGTCCTTATTTGCATAAGGGATGACCTCGTCAACATAAGCGAGGTCGCCCGCCTCGGAGATATATTTGAACACTGTGGGGAAGAGCCAGAGAGCATCGTCCGCACGATATGCGGGATGTCCCGTCTCCCTTACATAGCTTTCGTCATCGGGGGTATCCTCATGTCCTGCATTGTGGGAATATTTAACGAGGGGAAGTCCGCCGCCGTTATCTACCTGTGCGGAGAGCATGAAGGTGATCATCTTCTTTGCTTTCTCGGGGTCCAAGTGGATGATGCCCTGGATGTCCTGAACGGTGTCGCGGTAGCCGTAGCCGTTTCTCTGTCCGCAGTATGTGAAGCTTGCGGCTCTGGACCATGTAAATGTGAGGAAGCACTGGTATGCGTTCCAGGTGTTCACCATTTCGTTGAAGCTCTCGGAAGGAGTGTTGACCTGAAGGTGTGAAAGCTCGCCGTGCCAGTAGTCGATGAGAGTCTTTACTTCGCTGTCAACGGTCTTCTTAACATCTTTATAGCAAGCGATGATCTCTTCCTGTGCGGGAAGGAGCTTCATGCCGAGGATGAAGGCGATCTGCTTTTCCTCACCGGGCTGTAAGGTGATGTCTGTAGAAAGGGCGCCGCAGCCGTTGGAGTTGTAGTTAAGGGTGCCGTCGCACTTGCCGTTTATGACAGCTACGGGATTTCCGTAGTCGTGGTAACGGCCGATGAAGCTCTCTTTATCGCCTGCGTAGGATGCAACAGGATTTCCGACCAGGGCAAAAAATCTTGTTCTTGTGGGATCGCCGTTAACGGGACCGCCGCACATGTTCTCGTTTATGGTCTGGTATACTCTGTTCTCTTTGAAGTAGGACCTTGTGATGAACTGGGTATACTGAAGGTTTACCTGATCCTGCTCGTAGTTGCAGTCGTTTGTAAATTCGCAGTATCCGAATACGGAAAGTTTCTTTTCCTTATCGGTTGTATTCTTAACGGAAAGTCTCCACACTTCGTATGTCTTTCCGTCGGGAACGTAGTAAAGGGCTGAGGATGCGATGCCGTCATATTCTGCCTTGATATCGGTGTAGCCGGTACCGTGGCGGCATTCGCTCTTATATGTGTCAAGAGGTTTTCCTACAGGCTGCCAGCTTGCGGACCAGAAATCGCCGGATGCGTTGTCGCGTATGTAGATGTATCTTCCGGGACGGTCAAACTGGTTAAACACATAACGGATTATACGTCCGTTTGCGCCGCTCTTCTCGAAGGAATAGCCGCCTGCGTTGTTGGAAATAAGCGCGCCGTAAGCGGGACTTCCGAGGTAGTTGGCCCAGGGTGCCGGTGTGTCAGGTCTTGTGATTACGTACTCTTTGTTCTTCTCGTCAAAAAAACCGTACTGCATAAAAACCTCCGTTGTCTTATATGGTAATAGCCATAGGAACATACTATCATAAACAAAGAAAAAAGCAACGGGAAATCATTCCCGTTGCCGAAAATTTCTGTTTACATTTGATGTCTTACCACAAGGTACTCATCGCCGTTACGGTAATAAGGACAGCTCTGCTTCTTTTCGGAAACGAAACGGAAATATTCATCCTCGTCCATATCCACCGCACAATAATATTCTTCAAGTTCTTCATCGTATGCGAGATTCTCGCATGTATCACACTGGTTCACGTTAAGAGACCGCCTTGTAATTCATCATCACGTTGTCGAATCGAACAGCCATGAGAGGTTGTTGTTCGGAAGATTGTAGGAAGCGTTGGCATTGTAGGTTGCTGCCGTATTCTTGACTCCGGTGCCTGCGCTTGACGCGGACGCAACTTTTCCTGCCTTGTACTCAAGCTGGCTTCCGAAGCTTCCGACGCCCTTGAACATTGAGCTCTTGGAAGTATTGTAAGCCTTGTCCCACTTATCCTCGTCAAAGGTGATCTTGTTGTCGCTGCCCAGCTTCATGCCGAGCTCATTTAACATGCCGGCGTTGCTCTTCATGAAATTAACGACTCCGACGGTGCCCTTAAGCACGCTGTTACGGTTAACTTCAACGGAACTTCCGATGAGGGAGTTGTAGCTGTTCACGAAGTTCTTTGCAGCTGCCTTTGCGTCATCCTTTGACTTTTCATCGGAGAAGTCGATCTTTGAAAGCTCCTTGGCTGCATTTTTAAGTTTGGAGGAATCCCCTGCTACCGTCTTAAGGTTGTTAAGCTCTGACGAAACAGCATTTGTAGCGGAATTTCCTTCCTTGCCGTACTTGTTGTAGTATGACGAAACAAGCTTCTTGTATGTACCGGACTTAATGAACGCCAGGTCGTTTAAATTGTTGCCGACCGTGGAGTAGATGTCACCGGAAGAAGCTTTGTTTGCAGACTTTGTATTTCCCGCGCTATATGAATTCGCTCCGTTCACAACGGAGTTGTACATATCAAATACGGATGAAATTGAGTTTGCCATAAAACACCTCCCGAAGCGCATGTCTCAAGGTCCCCGGACCATTCCGAAAGACTCCTTTCGACACTTTCTGCCACTTCTTCACTATCATTATAGCACGAAAGTCCAACAAATGCAGTAAAATATTTATGAATAAATCGATATATCCCCAAACACCGCATCACATCCGCCGTCTTCACGGATGTTGTTAAAGTACAGGCGTTTTCCGTCTCTTGAGAAAGAAGGGTTTGCATGGACTTTTTTGTTCCATACGGTCTCTTCGTTCTGAGCCATCTCAAATGTGGCGATGGGGTTTTTGTCGCCGCGTTTGTAGAGATAAACGTGGGTTGCAAATCCGGGATAGCATCTGTCGCCGGAGAAAAAGCGTCTGTCGGGGCTTCCGTCCATGTGGTTGGAGATGCCGCCCAACACTTCAAGTTCCTCGCCGTCCTTTGTGAAGCGGCCGATGTAGCTTGTCTCCATCTCGATGCGCTTGTGTTCGCCTTCAACACTGCAGAACTGGCGGGTCGCCATATATGTGTCGTCGTCGAACCAAAGCTGATGAACGGGCTTGTCGGGGATAAGATGGCACTTTCCCGTTTCAAGATCCACCGCCCCCAGAGCTCCGAACACAGGGCATTCCGGTACGGAAAGTCTCATCATGACGGATGTTCCCGAAGGATTTAACTGTACATGACTCACATTTCCGATGTTGGGAAGAGCTGTGTATCCCGCATCTTCAACAAGCTTGACGATCTTTTCCGTGGGAACCGCGAGCTTTATGTCACCCGTATATACATCAAGAACATATATTCCGGGCTTGTCGATCTCCGGATGATCGGGATTGAGCCCCCTCAGGTCTTCAGAGATAGAAAAAGGATAGAATCCGTTTTCCGCGCAGTGGCTCTCCTTAGCGGTTATGGCATATTTTACCTTTCCCGTATCTATGTCAAGTATCCTGAACACGGGATGACCCGAAGAACCGTCACGGAATACGATAAGGCTGTTATCGATAAATGAAGCTGACGGGCCGTTATGGTTTCCGCAGCGTACCTTAAACACTTCCCTGTGGTTTGTAAGATCGTGATCGCACACCATTATCCTCGTGTCGGGATTGGAAAGATCTGCTTTATAGGCATAGACGATCCTTTTTCCGTCGGGGCTTTCCGGACATCCGCCGTTCATCCCGAGAAGTGTGTTACCGTTTTTTTCACATATCTTCACTGTTTCGATCATATGTTCTCCTGTCTAAGCATTCGTAAGACTGTTGTCTTCAATGCCTTTTCTTATGGCCTGCATCTTAAGATCGAGTTCGGCGCTTTTCTCCGCGCATTCCCAGAGCTGTTTTGACAGTTCCTTCTGAATGGCGGGATCGATGTTCTTCTTGTACCTAAGCTTGTGATCAAGACTTGCCCAGAAATCCATTGCTATTGTGCGGAGCTGCACTTCCACCTTCATGGGCCGTTTCTCGTTCATGAGGAATATGGGCACCTCAACAATGAGATGGAGGCTCCTGTATCCGCTTGGTTTCGGATTTGCGATGTAATCCTTTTTCTCTATGAGCTTTATGTCATCCTGCTGTAAGAGACAATCCGCGAGAAAATATATATCTTCCGGAAATGCGCAGATAACTCTCACTCCCGCAACATCATATATGTTTTTTTCGACCTCGTCAAGGTCGAGAGGAAGGTTCAGCTTATTCATCTTTCTGATGATGCTCTCAACGCTCTTTATCCTTGTCTTTATGGTCTCTATCGGATTATGCTCGCCTTCCAGGGACATCTGCTCGTTTAATACTTTGAACTTTGTCTCTATCTCATATGCGGCGCATGTATAGAAAGTCATGAGTTCCCTAAAAGGTCTTGATTCCTCGTTAACGAAATTCATGAAGGAATCGAGTTCCCTCTCCGAGATATCACCCATGTTTATGCTCTTCCTCACCATTTGAAGAGCACGTCTGTTCTGTTCGTGTATGTATTCGTTCATGTAATGTACCTCTCACTGTAAAAGCGTAACCGCCTATTTCGGAAAGTATAACATTTCTTTTTGTTGTTTTTGTGTTTTTACCCTTATGTAAGAGAAAAGGGCATGCCCTGCATGCCCCGTAAAATCTGTATTCTATATCCTTCCTGCGAGAAGAAGGCTTGCAAGTCCGTAATATGTAACAACAGCCACAAGGTCATTTACCGTAGTGATGAGGGGACCGGATGCAACCGCGGGGTCCACCTTGATCTTATGGAAGAACATGGGAATGAGGGTTCCCATAAGGCTTGAAACAATCATTGCAAGAAGCAATGCAAGGCCTACGCAGCCGGATATCTGAAATGCCTGCATCCAGATGTAGCCTTTAAGGAAATGAAGGTAAAGTCCCACAAACAGAAGGGACGTACTTCCGAGGATAAGTCCGTTGGTACCTCCGATGAGCATCTCTTTTAACACAAACCTGAACTTTTCCATGCCCGATGCGCCTTCATCCATGAGAACACGGATGGTGACAGCCAGTGACTGGGTTCCGACGTTACCCGCCATGTCCAGGATGAGTGACTGGAAGCACATGACTATTGCGATCTGAGCGACAACGCTCTCAAAAATGCCAACCACGGATGAAACTCCTATGCCAAGCACAAGAAGAAGGATGAGCCAGGGGATCCTTTTCTTTACGCTGTCGGAAAGCTTTTCGTGAAGATCCTCTTCTGCGGTCAAACCTGCGAGTTTTGCGTAGTCTTCGGCCATTGCTTCATCAACGGCTTCGGTGATGTCCTGGGCTGTAATGGCGCCGATGATCTCAGAGTCTTTATTCAGTACCGGTATCGAATACTCGGCGTAATCTTTCAGGCTTTCGATGGTGTCGGTTATCTTCTCGTGGTCAAAAACGTGAGGGTAATTGCGGCTTATGATGTCTTCAAGGGGTGTATCTGCCCTGGCGACCACAAGGTCACGAAGATCAATGGCGCCGCTGTAATGATTGTTTTCATCGGTGACGTACAGCGTCATGATGTTATCGTTGTCCTCAGCCTGCGCCACAAGTGACTTCATGGCCTGCTTTACCGTGGAACTCTCCGGGATCTGGATGAAGTTGGTAGTCATCATGCTACCGATCTCATCGTCGTCATAGGATGTGATCATTCTGACATCGTCTGCCACATCCTGATCCATGAGATTTAAGAGCTGTTCCCTCTGCTCTTCGTCTTCGATGTTTTCAAGGACGTCTACTACATCGTCGGCATCCATGTTTTCGAGGACATCGGCAGCCTTCTCGGGATCGATCTCGGAAATGTATTCTCCTGCGTCTTCAACGTAGGAAAGGACCTCGGAAACACCTTCTACTCCGAGGATCTTATATAATCGTTTTCTTTCTTCGGAATCTAATTCTTCCAGTACATCGGCGATATCACTCTCATGATAATCGCTCAGTTCTTCTCTTATCTCGGCATCGCTTTTACCGCTTTCGATGATGGATAGGATTTTATCCCTGATTTCTTCGTCGCGGTTTAGAGTAAGATCTTTTTCATCCATGTCAATGCTTTCCTCCGACCCAAATTTTCCCGAAGAAATTTTACCATTCACTTTATTGTTAGTCAAAGATTTTTTGGACTTATCACGCTTTTAAAAATCTTTTTAAGTTTGCACCCAGAAGGATAGCTGCGGCCATCTTTATAACATCCGGGATGATGAACGGAAATACGCACCAGGAAAGGCAGAGAAGAAGTCCCACCGGCTCTTTCGTCGAAGAATAAACATACATGAACCATACTGTTCCGAATGCATAGCAGATAAGGAGCGCCATGGTCATCTCTGTGATCGTAAAGATCATCTTTACTATCTTACCTTTTTCTTTATTGAGTTTTCCCGTAACTGTCTCAAAGCCCCAGGCAAAAAGCGCGGAAATAAGAAATCCCACAATATATCCGCCGGTGGTTCCCAGGATCACGCCTATTCCGCCTTTAAAGCCCGAAAATACCGGAAGGCCCACAGCGCCAAGAAGGATATATACAAGGACCGCAAGGCTTCCCTTCTTTCCTCCCAGCATATAGATCGCCATAAACATACCGAAGGTCTGCATCGTAAAAGGCACGGCAGCCGGAACTGTTATCCATGCGCAGACCGCAATGAGTCCGGCGAACATACCGGTAAGGATCGTGTCCTTAACGCTTATTCCAGGTCTTTTGTTTTCACTTTTTAAGTTTTCATTCTTATCATTCATAACCGTTATTCCCCACTATTTTTTCCGTCTGCCGGCAAAAGGAAATATACATCACAAGCAAAAATATGTCAACCTCGAAATAAGTCAAGGTTGACATTATGCGATCATAACCCGAATATTCTTTTTGTTACCCTACAGTTTAAGACTCACTTCTCCGCTGGACAGATACTCTTCTTTTCCGTCCTTATATCTTACGTGCAGCCTGCACTCATCATCAAGTCCGATGACAAATGCGTGGCTTCTGTCGGAAGCACCTGTCTTTATCTTTTCATGGTCGGGAGTGACTATCAGAACATCCTTGCCGATGCA
>JAEEGL014585210.1_pt1 | contig 10714 bp, 8 predicted proteins | sample 9134231 | NCBI WGS metagenome assembly JAEEGL01 (sample SAMN16246548, study PRJNA631951) | gut metagenome | biome: gut microbiome; feature: rumen; material: fiber-attached | host: Bos | place: Iran: Karaj | collected 2018-10 | reverse complement strand
CAGACCTCCATGACCTGACCAGCATGGTTTCCCATGGAAAAGTGTATGCGGATATTCCACCCGGAACTTGGTGTATCATGGTGCTCAAAACAACGCGGCGAGGCAGCGGACGCAAAAACTATATCAACACCATCGATCAGCAAGCTGTCCGTTATTTTATCGATACTGTATATGAGGCACACTATGCCCATTACGCGCAGGATTTTGGGAAAACATTTGCAGGTTTTTTCTCAGACGAACCAGAAATCGGCAATGGAGCTGCAGAGCACGATCACCATTTGCGCGCAGGGCAGCCGGATATCAATCTGCCCTGGTGTCCGGAACTCGAAAGCATTCTGAAGGATTTCTGGGGTTCTTCCTATGCCAAGAATCTAGCCGCGCTTTTTGCAGAAACCGACATTCCTGACAGCGGGCATGCCGCTGCAATCCGTGAGCAGTTCACAGATCATGTTGCCTCTTTGTATGGCAGAAATTTCTGTCAGCAGATCGGAGACTGGTGCCGTGCCCATGGAGTCGAATATATCGGTCACGTAATCGAAGATGACGGCCGGCATGCTCAGTTAGGACTCGAAACCGCTCATTACTTCCGTGCTCTCTGGGGGCAAGATATGGCCGGGATTGACGTCGTCCTGCAGCAACTGCGTCCTGAACTGGATGACTATCGTTTTCATTCCGTGGGCGGGATCAATACTTATGACGGAGAATTCTTTCATTATGGACTGGCTTGTCTTGGCACTTCCCTTGCCATGCTCGATCCCAAAAAACATGGAAGAACCATGTGTGAAGTATTCGGTGCCTATGGTTGGTCCGAAGGGCTCAAACAGATGAAATGGATTCTGGATCATATGATGGCAAGCGGTGTCAATTCTTTTGTTCCCCATGCCTTCACAATGAAGGACTTCCCAGATCCCGATTGCCCTCCCCATTTTTATGCCCGCGGATATAATCCGCAGTATCCCTATTTTCGTGATCTTATGGAATACACGAACCGTGTCTGTCATCTCATCAGCGGAGGTTTCGCCCGGCTTCAGGCTGCTATCCTATATACAGCCGAGCAGGAATGGGCAGGAAAAGTCGTTCAGTTTGAAAAACCTATGCGGGAACTGACACAGGCTCAGATCAGTGCCCTCGTTCTTCCTGCAGATTCTCTTCTCCAGGCGCAGGTGAAGAATGGGGTTCTGTATCCAGTTGGAGGCGCTTCTTCGGGAATTGGCATATCTGCTCTTGTCATCTCTTCCAGCACCTGGATTCCTGCCCTGGCAGCGGATGCCGTGATCCGCGCCGCGACGAACGGTGTGCGCGTCTACTGCTTCGGAGATATGCTTCCCCGCATTCTGGAAACAGATGGAACAAACAAAGCTTTCCCGGAGGGTATCATCCACATGTGCAGCATGGGAGAACTTGCCACTTGCCTTCAATCCGATGGCTTCAGTGAAATAACCCTGTCCGAACCGTCTCCCAGACTCCGCTATTACCATTATGTCCGGGAGGAAGCGGACTACCTTCTGTTTTTCAACGAGGCAGCCCATAACAGTCTCGATACTGAGGTAACCCATACCTTTGATACAGAAGGTGCTTTCTGGTATGATCCATGGCTTAATGAACTTATGTCTTGTGAAAAAGGAAACACTTTTCATCTGACACTCTCCCCATATGAATTGAAAATCCTGGTTCTGGAACATACACAGCCAGACGATAACCTATCTTCTCCTCCCCGGCACACACAGGAGCTGGTTTTACCCGAACAGGGATGGACCATTGAGCTTTGCGAAGCAGGTGAAAAAGACTTTCTCAGCATTCCTGCGACCGCACTCTGCGACATCACCCATCCGGACCTTTACCCTTTCTTCTCCGGAAAAATGCGCTACACTCTTTCATTCGACTGGTCGGAGCATGCTGCAACAAATGCATCTGCTTGTGCAAACAGGATTCAGCTCTCGCTCGGGAAAGTGTATGAAACAGCCTCTGTATCTGTCAACGGTGTTCATGCAGGAGTCCGTGTTGCACCACCCTATCTCTTTTCTGTGGGCAGACTGCTGAAACCCGGACGCAACCATCTGGAAATAATCATTTCAAACACGTTGGTACATCGTATGCGCGACAGTCTTTCCATGACCATGCCGCTGGAACCTTCCGGCCTGATCGGACCGGTCAGCATTCTTTTCTGAAAAGGAGGAAAAAGCCATGTATTACACGATGCTGGATTACTATCTCAAGCTTTTTGACTCAGGGAAACGTGAATTCGCCTTTCATGCGGAAACACTCCAGGAGTACACACTCTGGAAAAAAGCTCTGCGGGATCGCTTGATGGATATTACCGGCCTTAACGCATGTATTCCGTGTTCTCCGGATCATGCCTTCCTGTCGACAGACGAGGCTGCAGGCTTTATGGCAGAATATCATACACTGCAGACGGAACCAGGTGTTTTCATGCCCTTCTATCTGATGCGTCCCGAAAGCAATGGTGTGCTCCGAAGCGGAAGACATCCCATTCTCATCATTCCTCATGGGCATGGCGGAGGGAAACTTGAAGCAATGATTTCACAGAAGAAATTCATTCAGGACGCTCTTGAAGATGGTTTTCTTGTGATCTGTCCTGATGAGCGTGGAAGCGGGGACCGCCGTGAATTCCCGGAGCAGGGAGAGGATGCGGTGCAGCGAAAAGGCAATTCTCACCGCGAGCTGATGCAGCTCGGACTCAGTTTTGGCAGAACGGTGATCGGAGGAGCCGTATGGGATCTGATGCGGCTTACAGACTGGCTTCTCACGCTTCCGGATGTGAACGGTTTTATCGCCTGTGCCGGAATGTCCGGAGGTGGTCAGCAGACATTATGGTTTGCTGCGCTGGATGATCGCATTCATGCTGCCATCACCAGTGGCTACTTTTATGGCGTCCGTGATGCTTTGATTGCGCTCCCTCAGAACTGTGCATGTAATTATGTTCCCCATTTTTTTGAGACTGCTGATATGGGCGACCTTGGTGCACTGATCGCTCCACGTCCATTCTTTGTGGAAAGCGGTGCAAAGGATCCGCTGTCCGGAAGCCGGGGACTGGCCAATGTTGTGGAGCAACTGGAAACCACACAGAAAGCATATCGTCTGTTTGGTGTTCCGGAACAGGTCCGGCATTCCTTCCATGACGGACATCATGAATGGCGTGGAGATGGCATGCGCGCTTTTCTTCTTGCAGCGCTTTCTAAATGGTCTGAAAAAAACGTATAAGCTTTCAGTCGTCCTGCTCTTGAACCAGGGCAGCCAGGATTAGGAAGCAAAATGAAGACGTACTGGAATCAGCTCATCCTGCTGACTGTATTTTTCCAGAAGAAAACTCTGGCATCCTTTTGGTTTGCCAGAGTTTTCTATTTGGATGATCTGAACATTCACCGGACAGTCCTGTTTACTGCCCGGGTTCCATGCCTCAAAAATGCTGTTCCTGCTTTACAGTGCAACAAAGAACTTGACCAGGAATATGACAGACAGCACATAGGTCAGTACAGATACCTCCTTGGCCTTACCGGTCAGGCACTGAATGATGGTATAACTGATCAGTGCAAGACCAATGCCATGACCGATCGACCCCGAAATGGGCATCGCAAGCAGCATAATGCCAACGGGAGCCATCTGGGAAATATCTTCAAAGTCGATTTTCCTCAGGTTACTCAGCATCAGGATACCCACGTAGATCAGCGCAGAGGAAGTTGCCGCGGCTGGAATAACGGCCGCTATCGGTGCAATAAAGATGCACAGGAGGAACAGAATACCGGCCGTAATTGCCGTCAATCCTGTCCGACCTCCGGCTTCCACACCGGACGCAGACTCAACAAAGGTCGTCACGGTCGAAGTGCCGGTCAGAGCACCGGCAACGGTACCAATAGCATCCGAAAGAAGCGCTGGCTTCATGCCGGGCATATTTCCGTTTTCATCCACCATATTCGCTCTGGAAGCAGTGCCAACAAGGGTTCCGATTGTATCGAACATATCAATGATACAGAACGTGACAATCAGAGTCAGCATTGTAAACCAGCCAATCTGAGCAAATCCGGCAAAATCTACCTTGAACAATGTCGTTGCAGCCATATCGCCGAAAGCAGGAACAAAAGATGCAGTTTTCAGACTCTCAAAAGGATTCGTTTTCAGGATCACAGCTTCCCCGATCCAGTACAGCACCGAGGCTGCCAGCATGCCATAGAGAACAGACCCTTTCAGTTTGCGATGATTCAGAGCGATAATCACAAACAGTCCGAAAAACATGGTTATAACAGCAAGAAGCATCGGTGCATGGCCGGTACCCATCTGTTCCTTTCCATAAGACGCTGTCAGTGCGCCAAAAAAGTCCCTCATCGCATAGAAAGGGCCGCCGGTTTCTGAGTAAATACCAACATTGGAGCCAACACCAATATTCATCAGCATAATGCCAATAGAAGGACCAATGCCAAGCCGGATCCCCAGAGGGATCGCTGACACGATTTTCTCCCGTATATTCAGCACCGACAGAACAATAAACAGAATACCTTCCACCAGAATAATCACCAGCGCAGACTGGAAAGAATGAAGATAGGTAAAGCCCGTCATTGCTGCAATGTTCGATACGACCACCGCAAAGAAGCTGTTCAGCCCCATGCCGGGAGCCATAACAAACGGTTTGTTCGCCAGAAGGCCCATACATACCGTTCCGATCGCGGATGCAATGCAGGTAGCAAGAAAGACACCATTCCAGAGATCCTGACCCTGTGCTCCAAAGCCTGTCAAAAGATTCGGATTCAGAGCAATAATGTAGGCCATCGTCATAAAGCTGGTCAGACCTGCAAGCACCTCTGTGCGCACATTGGTTTTATTTTCCCTGAGTTTAAAGAAATCACTCATGGCAATCCCTCCCTTTACGCCGCTATTATAGCAAAGATCATCGAAATATGTGCATCCGAAAGTATATTCTTTTTCAATCCATATTCTTTCCGCCCGAAGAATATTTCAAAAACTCCCTTTCATGGAAGGCAGTTTTAGGCCATCTATGAAAGGGAGATCTTGTTTCTGTTCCATTTGCTCCTTGTACACCGGATGCTCTGCAGCATATCCCCCGTTCAGAAGATTGCTCACCATCTCATTCCTGGTGCAAAGCAGTTTCCTTTTCTTCCCCGCCAGAATATTTCCGATAACCCGGATGTTTTCCGGTGACATGGTAATAGTTTTCCCGCAGGTCCAAAAGCTGAGCAATCTTATCCCGAGGCAGCTCTTTTGCTCCACCCAGCAGATGCGCAGTCAGGCTGATTTTTGCAAACAGTTCCAGGGTTTCCATCCGGTAATAAGCTGTAATCAGATCACAACCGACCGTCAGAGCTCCATGGTTCTGCAAAAGCAGGACATCATGATATGGCAGGTATGGCGCAATGGCGTCCGGAACTTCATAGGTTGACGGCGCGCCATAGGGTGTCACCGGGACAGAGCCAATCGTAATAACCGATTCGATCATGCTGTAATCATCGAGAGGCTTGTTCGCCACTGCAAAACCTGTTGCCGTCGGTGGATGGGCATGAACGACAGCACCAATGTCTGACCGTTCCTGATAACAGCGCATATGCATTTTCATCTCACTGGAAGGCTTCAATTCTTTTTTCCCTTCGAGTGTTTCCATATCTGCGTTGACGCGCAGAAGCATATCAGGCTTGATAAAACTTTTACTGACACCTGAAGGCGTAATCCAGAAAGTTCCATCTTCCATTTTGACTGAAATATTCCCATCATTTGCGGCAACCCATCCCAGCTGCCACATTTTGTGGCAGACATCGCAGATCATTTCCTTGATTTCCTGTGTCTGCAAAGCAATGCAACCTCCTACTGTTCTTCTTCCCATCTGGTTACCGATCCCTTATGACTTCATGACTTGCCTGCGACTGGATCAGTCTTTCAGATAGAGCTCAATCACCGGCACAAGAACCTGCGGCTTCAAAACGGGCAGCCTGATCACCAGAAGATCTTCTGCCTTGGTCGTACCCTCGCTGAAGTGATCCACTGCACGTTCCGTAAACTGAAGCTCACTAGCATCATGCAGGAACTGCGCATATTCGACTTTACCAGCAAAACCAGGCATTTCAAGCACGCCAAATGGATAACGGAACAAATGAACATACAGTCTTTTTCCATCTTCAGACTGTGTGAGCCAAGTGCCCTCCGGAGCTTGGAATTCAGGTTCAGCCATCGTGCAGCCATAAATCGAACGACTGTTATAGCGCATCCAGTCTGCATAGACTTTCAAGGCAGCCTCTGCCCGGTGATCCAGGTATCCTCTGGCAGTCGGTCCCACATTCATCAGCAGATTTCCACCAAGCGATACAGTCTGAATCAGCATCTGGATAAGCATCTCCGGAGATTTCCAGCTTGTTTCATCCCGGTGATAGCCCCAGGAACCGGAGAATGTCTGGCATGCCTCCCAGGTGACCAGTTCACCGGTTTCCTTGTGCCGTAGCCAGGACTGAGGCTGATACTGTTCAGGAGTCCACAAGTCCTGCTCGATGTCGGCGCGATTGTCAATCATAATACCTGGCTGAAGTCTGCGTGCTAGGGCAATGAGCTCCTCTGATTCCCAATCCTTCCTGCCCTTCCCGACCAGCCATGGCTTATCCGCTGGACAATTATCCGGGTATGAAAAATCAAACCATAAAATATCGATTTTCCCGTAATTGGTCAGCAGTTCTTGCACCTGATTGCGCATATACTGTGCATAACGATGCATATCCCGCTTGGCATTCAGTTCTTCCACAGTTTCCCGGGGCAGATTACGCTGAGGATGAATCGGATCGATCGTGAAATCCGGATGATGCCAGTCAATCAGGGAATAATAGAACCCTATTTTCATTCCTTCAGCCCTGAAGGCATCCACATATTCACGAATCAAGTCCCTGCCTGCCCGTGTGTTGGTGCATTTATAATCGGTATACTGGCTGTCAAACATGCAGAAGCCTTCATGATGCTTGGTCGTCATCACGGCGTACTTCATCCCCGCCGCCTTTGCCTGACGAGCCCATTCGCGCGCATCATAAAGATCCGGATCAAAGTGGTCAAAATACTTCTGATACTTTTCATCCGGTATTTCCTCCATGTTTTTGATCCATTCATGCCGTGCCGGCAGTGCATACAGGCCCCAGTGAATGAACATTCCGAATCGATCATGGCGAAACCAGGCAGTATTTCCCGGAGTCGTCCTGGTAACATAGCTGCTCATTTCGTTCTCCCTTCCGTCTGTCCGACTTTTCAGCTTACAGATGTTCCCTCAGTTGTCCAATATAGGCTGCATCCGTAACCTCATAACGGTCTTCCGGCGGATACAATGCGCCACCATAAAAAATATCCCGGTTATTGGCAGTCGACATGTCCATCTGCTGGCGTGCACGTGCAACATGAATCTGTGTGCAGCCTGTCACTTCCATAATGCGGTCAACATTTTTCAGGTTGACCCCTGCCCCTGGCAGAATCTGAATTCTCCCCTGTGCAAACTCCACCATTTCCCGAATGGTATCAATTCCATAAAACACATCCGGCTCAAGGCCGCTTGTCAGAACCCGGGTCACGCCAAGTTCAATAAGCTGTCCGAGCATTTGTTTCCAGTCGGCAGCTACATCAATGGCCCGGTGGAATACCTTTTCCTTGTCGCCAGCCAGTGCAATCATTGTTTTACAGCGTTCCACATCGAGTGTTCCATCCTCTTTCAGGAATCCAAAAACCAGGCCGTCGCTTCCGTGAAGCAGAAGCTGTTCTGCATCTGCCATGGCTGTACGAAATTCAGCATTTGTATAGCAGAAACCGCCCTGTCTCGGACGTACCATCGTCATGATCGGGAAATCCACCATTTCTTTCGCAACGATCAGCTCACCCACAGACGGCGTTAAGCCGCCATGAAACAGACACGAATTCAGCTCAACACGGTCAGCGCCGCCCTGCTTTGCTGCCAGTACGTCTTCCACACTGCCACAGCACACTTCCATGATGTATTTATGCATCCTATACCTCCCTCTGATTCTTTGTCAGGACTGCAGGAATCCCTGCAACAGGTCCGCCACTCCATTCTGCCGTTTTCCTGTCCATGGCTGTCTATCTGCTTTCATGTTTGTCTGAAACGATATAAGAACAAATATGGGGCGCATGTCATATACAGTTCATCCTGTCCCAATGATGTATTCCACTTCGCCGTTTCTTCGCTTATTCCTGCCCGGGTATTCCTTCCGTCATGGCAGCAAAATCCGCAGCTTTCTCCACTTCATTTTCCGACATAAGGCCACGCTTGATGACGAGGTCTTCCACATCCATATGATTTTTCTGAGCTTCTTTTGCAAGATCACAGGCTTCCTTGTAACCGATATAGGGACTCAGGGCTGTGACAAGGGAAGGTGACTGACGGAGAAGCTTCATGCAGTGCTCTTTATTGATGGTTATTCCCTGAATACAGTTATGGTTCAGTGTTTCGATACCATGTGCCAGATAGGTGCATCCGTTGTAGAGGCTGTCAAAGATAATGGGTTCAAATGCATTCAGTTCCAGCTGTCCGCCTTCAGCAGCCATGGTTACTGTCACATCATATCCAATCAGACGGAATGCAATCTGATTGACCACTTCAGGAATCACGGGATTCACCTTGCCCGGCATAATGGAAGAACCATTCTGGCGGGATGGAAGTACAATGTCTCCAAAACCTCCGTTAGGTCCCGAAGAAAGAAGACGCAGATCGTTGCATATCTTGGACAGACTGGCTCCACAGCCCTTGACAGCTGCAGAAAGTGCCACATACCGGTCTGCATTCTGGGTTGCATCAACACAGTTTTCGCTTCGATACAGTGCCATGCCGGAAATATCCGAAAGCAGCGCAACGACATGCTGCAAATAGGCTGGAGATGCATTCAACCCTGTTCCGATTGCAGTACCTCCGAGGTTAATGCACAGCATCTCCTCCTGCGCCATTTTCAATCTTCTCATTTCGCGGCGCATAACTGCAGAATAGGCAGAGAATACCTGTCCGAAACGAATGGGGACAGCATCCTGCAATTGCGTTCTTCCCAGTGTGATCACATTGTCAAAAGTTGCTGCCCGCTCTTCGAAAGTTGCGATCAGGTCCTGCAATACCTTAATCAGCTGGCCTGCTGTTTCATACAGCGTCATACCGATTGCAGTAGGATAAACATCATTGGTGGACTGTGCACAGTTGACATGGTCATTAGGATGGACCAGAGAATAATCGCCTTTCTGACCTCCTAGAATCTCAATCGCCCTGTTGGCAATCACTTCATTTGCATTCATATTAGTCGAAGTTCCAGCACCGCCCTGAATCCGGTCAACAATAAACTGATCATGCAGCTGTCCGTTTATCACTTCATCACACGCACTGCAAATAGCTTTCGTCTTTTCAGCATCCAAAACACCTGCTGAAGCATTTGCCATGGCACATGCTTTTTTTATGCGGGCAAGGTTAACAATCAGTGCATCAGGAATCCTCTGACCTGTAATCGGGAAATTTTCAGCTGCGCGAAGCGAATGAATTCCGTAATATGCGTCCTGAGGGACTTCAAGTGTTCCTGCCAGATCACTTTCCATACGAACCGACACGGACATAATCGTTTTCCCCTTCCATTTATGATTAATTATAATATAATTCAGGTAATCCCTTTATTCAAATATGAAAACCCATATTCCATACATAGGCAAACACCTATAGGAGGGAGAAGACATGTTGTTTCATGAAATGCAGTATGTTTATGAAGTTTATCGCCAGGGCAGTTTTTCGAAAGCTGCCAAGGTTTTATACATTTCCCAGCCTTCCCTAAGCCAGATGATAAAAAAGGCGGAAATGCGGATCGGCGGTGATCTTTTTGACCGAAGCACATCGCCGGTTACCCTGACCGCCCTCGGTCATGTCTATATTCAGACAGCCGAGGAGCTGATGCATATTGAGAACCGTTTTCACCAGTATCTTCTGGATTCAAAGCAATATCTGACTGGCAGCCTGGCCCTCGGAGGCACGCTTCTGTTTTCTTCCTATGTGCTGCCCCCTCTGATTTCTTCTTTTTCCTCCAGGTATCCTGGCGTGGAAATCTCCCTTCATGAACACCACTCATCCACGCTCTCCCAGAAACTGAAGGAAGGAACGATTGACCTGGTCATGGGCAACACTGCCTTGGACCCGAACGTGTATATCAGTGTCTTCTATCAGCAGGAACAGATTATGGCCGCGGTTCCACAGGCACTGGTCTCCGATCCCACTCTGTCACACTACGGAATGACGGCATTCTATATTCAGCATAATGATATTTTGACGAAACCTGCTCTTCCGCTGGAATTGCTTTCCGACCTGCCCTTTTTGATGCTCAAAGAAGGAAATGATACACGGATAAGGGCTGAAAAGCTTTGTGCTCTGTGTGGTTTTCAGCCAAAAATCGAACTGGAACTGGATCAACAGGTTTCGTCCTATCAACTGGCTGCGTACGGAATGGGTGCCACTTTTGTCAGCGATACCCTGGTCAGAAAGGCTTCTGCTGACAGCCGCCTTCTCTTCTTCCGTCTTGACGGAGAAGAAGCATCACGTCCCATCTCTTTATCCTACTGGAAAAAGAGAGATGTTACTGCCCCGATGAAAGCATTTATTCAGCTGACAAAAGAATAGCAGGAAACGCTTGCAAATGGCACAGGATTGATTGTCGTCCACGTGTCCGGCTCGTACAAGGAAAAAAAAAAT
>JAEEGL014048490.1_pt1 | contig 10714 bp, 6 predicted proteins | sample 9134231 | NCBI WGS metagenome assembly JAEEGL01 (sample SAMN16246548, study PRJNA631951) | gut metagenome | biome: gut microbiome; feature: rumen; material: fiber-attached | host: Bos | place: Iran: Karaj | collected 2018-10 | reverse complement strand
TGATCTTCTCGTACGCCTCGCCCCGGTACGTGAGCCGCGCGGGCCAGTCCTCCGCGGTGTCGGAGGTCGCGACCCGGATATGATCCCCCTCCGGGCAGGCCCAGGTGTAATAGAAATACAGCACATCGCCGCGCACCACCATGCTGGGTTCGCCCGCGCCGTAGATCGACGCGTCCTCGTCGTAGTAAACTACCGGCGCCGGATCGCCGCCCCAGCCGCTGCCGTTCCACTTTTCGTAGGGGCCGTCGGGGTTTTTGGAGCGGGCAACGAACACGTTGTTGTTTACGCCACCCTCCACGATGGTGGAGGTGTAGCCCAGATAATAATAGCCGCCGAAGTAGATCACTCCGGGGTCGCAGCAGGAGAATTTGTCCATGGAGTCCGGCGTGGGCACCAGCACCACTTTTTCATCGCCGAAATGCACGCCGTCCTTCGAATGTTTGTACGTGATCCAGTCCCATTCGCCGCCGTAGCCGGGCGTGGAGAACCATGCGTCGCAGGAACCGTCCGCATAATACATGATCGAGGGGCCGTAGCGGTAGCCGGAGCCGTCCGCGGGAGGCATATAGATCACGTTGGGCTCGCCGGCGGCGCGGACACTCACATGCGTGCCGGGATCGGGCTCCGTGTCGGGGAGCGTGTCGTCAAACAGTTTCGGGCCTTTAGGTTGGCAGCCGGTCAATATCAGCAGCGCCAGCGCGAGCGCCACGGTCAAAATAGCCGCCGTCAGCGCGTTCAGTTTGTTCCGTTCAGGGTCAATACATTTCATGCAGATCATCGATTTTAGCACCAAGGGCAAGCAATATACTTAGAACCGCTAAAAATTTGTGCCGGTCCTCCCCATCGTCCGGCAGGGCGTCTTTCAGATTCTGGGCGAAACGGCGCAGCAGCGGGATCGCACGGGCATCCCGCAGTTCGGACAGCATCAGCGCGGCATCGTACAATTTCTCCGACCGCGCCGGCTCGATCTTAAGCAGCGCCTTGAACTGCGCTTTTACCATATCGTACACCGCGTCGCGGAATTCGGCGGAACGGTGTATGGTCTCGTTCCCCATTGCCACCACCAGCTGATACCGGAGAAAATACGGATTGTCTTCCGTATTCAGATACGCCAGCAGCTCGTCGTCCGGCAGCCACCGGACCAGCACGAAGCCCAGCGTCTCCAGCAGCGCTTCGTCGTCCTTTTCGTTCAGATTGTTGAAGGTGCGCCTGGCCAGCTCCAGGGCGCGGGCGTCGCCGGAGGCGAGGCAGTTGTCGAAGAACTGGAGCAGCAGCATCACTTCGTCGCTGTCCGCGTTCCAGTTGTCCCGCGCGTCAGGCAGGTAATATTTGATCTCTGTAGCAGGGAGCGTCAGCAGCCGCGAGTTTTCCACCGTAGTGTACACCAGTTCGGTGCCGCGGGCGGTGAGATCGCACTCCGCAGCGCTGTCGATCGTATTGTCATTGTCCGTCATCGTACTTCTCCTTGTATTGTCCCCGGATCCGCGTGCTCCGTGCCGCGGCCGTCAACGTTTCTTCTTCGGCTCGGAATACACCAGCCGCCGCAGGAACGGGCTTTTCAGTTCCCTTTTGAATATGCGCCGCCCGGTGAAGCCCATCCAGTAGCCGAACGCCGGCGCCGGCAGCGTGAGCAGCGTCACCAACAGACCGCGCAGGTATGTGGCCGAGGGGATCGGGCAAAGTTCGTGCGGCGCGCCTTCGATCAGCCGCAGCAGCCAGTAAAACGGCATGTACACCACGATGCGCAGGTAGCCGTTGAGCGTTTCGATCACAAACTTGGGGTGATGCACGATCACGTATTTGTTGGCCAGGAAGATCATCAGAAAGCCTGCGGCATTGATCAGCACCCATGCCGCCGCCGCGCACACCAGCCCTTTCAGCGGGTAGCGCACCCAGTTGTACGGCTTGCGGTCGCGCTCGCCGAAGCCGTGCATCAGCAGGTACGCGATAACAAGGTATATCAGAAAGGTTATTAACGTGTATACGCTCTGGCTCACGTCGGGGGCAATGATATTATGCAGCGCGATCATTATCAACGGGTACGCCGCCCAGGAGAGGATCACGCCCATGAAGTAACTGAGCAGGCACCAGCCCGTGCCTTTGACGTGGGTCAATATGTTGTTTTTCACGGCGCAGCCACCTCCTCGCTTTCGCTGCTGCGATACCCGTATTACACCGCGGTTTTCACGCGGACCACTTTCACGCCGTCCGCCGTCTCCGGCAGTTCCCGCACGCCGAATGCCAGCACCAGGTCAACGCCGCCGTTCTTGAGCAGCGCCTTCTGTGCGTCGTTTATCCGGGCTATCCCCAGCGCGGCAAGCCTGCCGCTGCTGATGCCGTACGAATTGTCCGCCAGCAGTTTGTCCCGGAGCTCCGGCGCAGCGCAGAAGTTGTGGGAGACCGCGGTCCTGCGGCTTTCTTCCATTGCCGCCGGCACGGTGACGATATCCTCCGCCGCCGCGAACGCGAGATTCTTCAGATTGCCGTCCAGTTCGGCCACGTGCGCCAGTTCGGCGTCGGACAATACCGGCGAAACCACCACCGCGACGCGTTTTGCCGCGGCCGCTTCAGCCATTGCCTCCGCGACCTCTTCCGCCTGCGCTTTTCCGGAAGCGAGCAGCCGGGGCAGTTCGAACCGTCCCAGCGTGCACAGCAGAGCGGCGTCTTTGCCTTTTGCAGGAAGCACGCGGGTGACCTTGCCGCCGCACATTGCCACGCGCACCGCGCAGCCCGCGGGACACATCCGGCACGCGGTCCCGGTGAATTCCTCGCGGACCGGAACCTGTTTGTCCAGCGCGGTTTTTTCGGTGAGAGCGCCGGTGGGACAGACGCTCACGCACAGGCCGCAGGACATGCACTCGGTCTCGGCGAGCGGCAGGCCGAACTCCGGCTGTACGACGGTGTCGAAGCCGCGGCCCACCAGGCCCAGTACAGTCTTGCCGGCGAGCTGTTCGCAGGCGCGGGCGCACAGGCCGCACAGGATGCACTTGTCGGTGTCGCGCACGAAATATTCGCTTTCCACCCGCATGTTGCGATCGTGGCGGAAGCCGTCGAGGCGCTCGGGGTGAATGTCGTATTGACCGGCGTAGCGCGCCAGTTTGCACTCGAAATAGTCCATACAGCCGCACTCCAGGCAGCGTGCTGCCTCCGTGCGCGCTTCTTCGGGCGTAAAGCCTTTGGCGTATTCGCGGAAATTGGAGCGGCGCGTTTCGGCGGCGTCCTCCGCCATGTGCACGCGGTCCGAGGGTTCCTCGCGCCGGTGCGCGTACAGCGTTTTGACCTGAGCGTCGCTCAATTTGCGGCGGGACAGGAACGGTTTGCGGGCGGCTTTGGCTTTATCCACGCTGCCGGCGGCCAGGTACTCGTCCGCCGCTTTGGCGGCTTTCTGCGCTTCGGCGATGGCGGCCACGGCGATCCCGGGGCCCTTGTTGGTAACGTCGCCGCAGGCAAATACGCCGGGCAGATTGGTCTCGAAGGTGTCTTCGTCGGCGACCACGGTGTTCTTCCGGGTCAGTTCCAGCCCTTCCAGTCCGGCGGGGTCAACGCCCTGCCCGATGGCCATTATGACCGTGTCGACGTCAATATATTCAAATTTACCTTCTACCGGCACAGGCGAGCGGCGGCCGGAAGCGTCCGGAGCGCCGAGCTCCATGACCTGCGCTTTTACGGTCTTCACGCGGCCGTCTTCGCCCGCGATCAGCTCCGCGGGGTTGCACAGGAACTTGAACACCACGCCTTCTTCTTCGGCTTCGGTGATCTCGATCTGCTCCGCGGGCATCTCCGCACGGGTGCGGCGGTACAGCGTATAAACTTCTTTCGCACCCAGGCGCACGGCGGTGCGGCAGGCGTCCATGGCGGTATTGCCGCCGCCGCAGATCGCGACCTTTTCGCCGACGTCGGGGCGTCCGCCGGTGGCCACTTCCCGCAGGAAATCGATGCCGCCCAGCACGCCTTTCAGGTCTTCGCCGGGCACGCGCATCTTGCTGCTGACCCAGGCGCCGATGGCAACGATCACCGCGTCGTTGTCCGCCCGCAACTGTGCGAAGCTCACGTCGCGGCCGATGCGCACGCCGGTCTTTATTTTGATGCCGAGGCTCTCGAGAATGGCAATTTCTTTGCGCAGCACGTCTTTGGGCAGCCGGTATTCGGGGATGCCGTAGCGCAGCATGCCGCCGGCTTCGGGCATGGCTTCGTATACCGTGACGCTGTGGCCCTTGCGCGCCAGTGCGGAGGCCGCGGTCAGTCCCGCGGGGCCGCCGCCGATGACTGCCACGTTTTTACCGGTGCGGGACGCGGCAGGTTTGAGCGTGCTCTGCACGCTGTCCGGGCGCGCCAGATTGACGTCCGCCGCGAAACGCTTGAGGGAGGCGATGGAAATTGGTTCGTCCAGTTGACCCCGGCGGCACTTCTTCTCGCAGGGATGCGGGCAGACGCGGCCGATGGACGCGGGCAGCGGGATCTTGTCCATGATCACGTCCAGCGCCTGGGCGTTGAGGCCGTTCGCGATGAGCCCCACGTACCCCTGGCAGTCGGTCTCGGCGGGGCACGCTTCCATGCAGGGCGGGCGGCAATCGCCGGTGTGGTCCGACATCAGCAGTTCCAGCGCCAGTTTGCGCGCCTGGACCGTGCGGGGCGTGTCGGTGTAGTATTCCATGCCCGCGGTGCGTTCATTGACCTCGGTGGAGCAGGAGCGCAGCAGTTTGCCGCCGCCCTTCGCCTCGATCACGCACATGCCGCACGCGCCGTACGATTTGATCCGGGGATCGTGGCACAGCGTGGGGATCTCGATGCCGTACCGGGCGGCAACTTCGACTATCATCTCGCCGGCTTCGGCGCTGACGGGAATATCGTTGATCTTGAATTCTATACTCATGTTGTCCGCCTCCTCTCTCAGCGGCGCACGATGGCGTCGAAACGGCAGGTCTCGTAGCATTGACCGCAGCGTATGCACTTTTCGGCGTCAATGCTGTGCGCTTCCCTGACTTTGCCGCTGATGGCGCCCACGGGGCATTTGCGGGCACAGGAAGTGCAGCCGCGGCATTTCGCGGGGTCAACGGCGTAGCTCACCAGCGCCTTGCACGCGCCGGCGGGACAGCGTTTTTCCCGGATATGCGCGTCGTATTCGTCGCGGAAGTACCGGATCGTAGTCAACACCGGGTTGGGCGCCGTCTGGCCCAGGCCGCACAGCGCGCCATCTTTGATGGTCCGGCACAGCTCTTCCAGCAGCTCCACGTCGCCTTCGCGGCCTTCGCCGTTCACGATGCGGGCCAATATTTCCAGCATCCGCTTGGTGCCCAGCCGGCAATGTATGCATTTTCCGCACGATTCCTTCGTGGTGAAGTCCAGGAAGAAGCGCGCCATTTCCACCATGCAGGTGGTCTCGTCCATGACCACCATGCCGCCGGAGCCCATGATGGCGCCGGTCGCGGACAGTTTCTTATAATCTATTACGGTGTCCAGCAGTTCCGCCGGGATGCAGCCGCCGGAGGGGCCGCCCATCTGGACCGCCTTGAAGGCTTTGCCGCCGCGTATGCCGCCGCCGATGTCGAAAATGACGTCGCGCAGCGTTTTGCCCATGGGGATCTCCACGAGGCCGCCGCGCCGGATCTTACCGGTGAGCGCGAACACTTTCGTGCCTTTGCTGTCCTCGGTGCCCAGCGCCGCGAATTTCTCGCCGCCTTCCAGCAGGATCCAGGGGACGTTGGCGAAAGTCTCGACGTTGTTGATGTTGGAGGGCTGCTGCCAGTAGCCTTTCTGCGCCGGGAACGGGGGCTTCAGGCGGGGCATGCCGCGCTGACCTTCGAGGGATTCGATGAGCGCCGTTTCCTCGCCGCACACGAACGCGCCGGCGCCGGCTTTGATGTGTAAGGAGCAGGAGAAGCCGCTGCCGAGGATGTTGTCGCCTAAGAACCCGGCCTGTTCCGCCTGGGCAATGGCTTTTTTCAGCCGCACGATGGCGAGCGGATATTCCGCGCGCACGTATACCACCGCTTCGGAAGCGCCGATGGCGTACGCGCCGATCAGCATGCCTTCGATGAGGTTGTGGGGGTCGCTCTCGATGACCGCCCGGTCCATGAACGCGCCGGGGTCGCCTTCGTCCGCGTTGCAGATCAGGTATTTACGGCCGCTTTCGCTCTTAGCGCTGCGGGCGGCGTTCCACTTGAACCAGGTGGGGAAACCGGCGCCGCCGCGTCCCGCGAGCCCGGATACTTTGATCACGTCGATGACCTGTTCCGGCGTCATTTCGGACAATACTTTGCGCAGGGCTTTGTAGCCGTCCGCGTCAATATATTCTTCGATGCTTTCGGGATCGATCCGGCCGCAATGTCTGAGCGCGATGCGCGTCTGCTTGGCCAGGAACTGTTTGTCCTCTTCCGCCAGCGCGTATTTTGCCAGCGCCGGATCGTCGAATTTGCCGCTTTCCAGCGCGGCCTTCAGCAGCGGCGCAAATTTTTCGTCGGTGCGGCAATACGTCCGGAGCAGCGTTTTGCCGTCCCCGCCGTACACGTCGACAATGGGCTCCAGATAGCACATGCCGATACAGCCTGTGACGGTCAATCCGGCAAGTTTCCCTGCTCCGGCAGGCGCCCCGGCTTCGCACAGCTCGCGCTCCAGCGCGGCGTACACTTTGGCGGCTCCGGCGGCAATACCGCAGCTGCCCTCGCCGACTTTTATGATGTATTTTACAGTGTTGTTGTCAGCCATTTGCGCCACCCCGCAGTTCTCTGAGAATTTTGACCGCTTTGTCCGGCGTCAGGGAGCCGTACGCTTCGCCGTTGATCATCATGACCGGGGAAAGGCTGCAGCAACCCAGACACGCTACGGTCTTAAGGGAAAACAGCCCGTCGTCCGTGGTGTCGCCGTCGTCGATGCCCAGCTCGTCCTTTACCGCGGCCAGCACCAGTTCGGAGCCGTTGACGTGGCATGCCGTGCCCTGGCAGAGCATTATCAGATATTTGCCCACGGGCTTGAAGCGGAACTGGGTGTAGAAGGTGGCAACTCCCAGTACTTTCGCGGGTTTGACCCCCGTGCGTTCGGCAACGTGCCGCATTACGTCTTCCGGCAGATAGCCGTAGATCTCCTGTGCGTGCTGCAGAATGGTGATCAGACTGCCCGGTACGCCGGCGTATTCGTCGAGCACCGGTTCCAGCAGGCTCAGGTCACTGCCTCCCGTGCGGAGGCGTTCCGTTGTTTCCATAGTACATCCCTCACTTTTTGCGGAGCCGCGGCGTCGTCCCCCGCCGCTCCGGCCTGTCGGTATAAAATTATAAAACCGGTGAAACGGAGTCTTACCCCGTTTCACCGTGCTGCTCAGAATGTTGTCCGTTCCGGCCCGTCCGGGAGCGCTTTGTCAGGGCGCGTCGGGATCGTCGGGCTGTGCGCCGTTATCGGTAGTCGGCTCAGGCTCGCCGGTGGGTTCCGGCTGAGTCGTGGGCTCGGGTTCGGCCGTGGGCTCGGGCTGAGTCGTGGGCTCAGGCTCGGTCGTGGGCTCAGGCTCAGCCGTGGGTTCATCCGTGGGACCTTCGGTGGGCTCATCCGTGGGACCTTCGGTGGGCTCATCGGTGGGCTCATCGGTGGGTACTTCTGTAGGCACTTCAGTGGGCTCCTCCGTAGGCACTTCCGTAGGCTCCTCGGTGGGTACTTCGGTGGGTACTTCAGTAGGCTCTTCGGTAGGTACTTCCGTCGGCTCTTCCGTAGGCACATCGGTAGGTACTTCCGTGGGCTTCTCAGTAGGAACTTCGGTTACCCGCTCGGTCGGCACCGGCGTCACCGGGTTCTTCGTGGGCTGCTGCGTCGCGGGTCTTTCGGTAGGCGTAGCGGGCTGGGCGGTGATCACCGGCGGCTCGGTACCGGGTTCCTGCGTTACCGGCGGCACGTCGGTCTCCTGCGAGATCGGAGTCACTACAGGCACGTCCGTGGGTTCCGCGGTCTCTCCGGCCGCTTCCGTGCTGGAGGGAGTGGAGATCGGCAACGCGGTGGGATTGGACTTGTTTTTGGAATTCTTATAGAATTTTACACCCAGCACCACGAACAGGATTATGATCACCAGGCAGAGCAGGAATACGACTACCGCGGGCCAGATCTGACCGTCGCCGCCGTCGCTGCCGATGCCCAGGAAGTTTTTAACGCGGCCGACGAAGCCCTTGCCCGACTTATCTTTGATCTCGTCGTTGGGATCCATCGTCTCGCCTTCGCTGTTTTCGTCGTGGACGAACAGGCTGTTTTTATCCGAAGGTCTCGCCTGAGCGGAACGGGCGGCCGCATCGGTACGGGCCGCGGTGCGTCTCACGTTCTCGGCGCCGCGCTCGCGCACTGCTTCGCCTTCGGTGGCGAACATGCTGCCGAGTTCTTCTTCGCTGATGCGGTTGTGGCGCGCGCTGGGTCTGTCGGCAACTTTCACGTCCTCGTCGTTCACGTCGTCGCTGAAGGAGAAGTCGGGGACAATATTTGCGTTGTCGGCGGCGTCCTTTCCGGCGTCGTACGCAGCCGCGGCGGCTCCGGCGGCAGCTGCACCCGCGGCTGCGGCACCGGCAGCGGCTGCAGCCGCGCTGTTCGCGGTCTTGTCCGCCTCCGCCTCGAGGGCGTCAATATCTTTATTCACGGTGTCCGCCGCGTCTTTAACGGTTTCTCCGGTATCGTCCAGAATGTTGCCCGCGGCGTCAAAAATGTCGCCCGTGGGCAGTCCGGCCGCCGCGTTCTCCGCTTCGGCTCTGGCAGAGGCAGCCGCGTTGTCGACCGCTTTTTCCGCTGCCGAAGCGCCGGCTTCGAGTGCGTCGCCGGCCTCTTTGACCGCGTTGTCCGCGGCGCCGGCCGCAGCCGCGCCCGCGATCGCCGCCGCACCTGCCGCACCTGCCGCAGCACCCGCTATAGCGCCGGCAGTGCCCGGGACCGCCGCCTCGGGTTCGTTGTTGATCGCCTGGATCGCGATGAGCGTGGTGTCGTCGGCGAATCCGCTTTCCGCCACCGTGGACATGAGCCGGTCAACGATCTCCGCCGCCGTGTCGCAGTCTTTTATGGTGCTCTGCATCTCGTCGTGCGTGATGTTCTCGTAGAACGCGCGGCTGCAGATCAGGAACACGTCGCCGGGATCGGATTTCATTTCAAAAAGTGCGGGCGCGAGGGGGTTTTCCGCGTTGTGCACACCGAAGTACTGGGTCAGTTTATGACGCTTCGGATGCGCCGCCGCGCGCTCGGGGGTAAGCAGGTTCAGCTCCACCATCTTCTGCGCCTGGGTGTGATCCTCGGAGATCTGACGGAGCACGCCGCCGCGGAAGTGGTAGATGCGCGTGTCGCCCAGGTTGGCGGTCACGATCCGGCGGCCTTTGATGCAGATCAGCGCCAGCGTCGCCTGCAGGTTGCGGGCCTTCTCGCCGACGGCGTTGATCCGGGCCTTCACGGCGTTGTTCGTGGACTGGATGTACGCGCTCACGAACGCGGCGAGGTCAACGCCCGCCGTCGACTGCCCCGACTGCTTGAGCGAGGTCAATTCGTCAACTTTCTTGCTGTGATATTTGAAAAGGTTCTTGACCGCGATCAGCGACGCCTCGTCCTGATACAGATCCGCGCCGTAACCTTCGCTCACCGCGTACAGCTGCAATCCCTTCTGCTCCCGTTTCTGCGTGAGCAGTACCTGTGAGGAGCAGTACTCCTCGGTTATGTATTTGGAGTTCAGATAAAAGTTGTTGCTGTTATAGCTTTTTTTCTTACCGGGGCATGTCGCCGCCGCCGCTTTGTATACCATGTTTCAGCGCTCCTTTGTCGTGCGTGGCAGCCTGCACCCGCGCGCGGGTACAATACTACCATTTAATATTGTACCACAAGTCCCCTCCCGGTGGCAAGAGGAAATGACGCTCGGGTTTACATTGACCGCGCGGTTTGGTATAATCCCGATAGTATATTATATGCTGTCTTTACGGAGGGGCGGATATGAAACGGAAGAACGCGAAGGGGCCGGCGGCAATATTGACCGCGCTGACGTTGCTTGCTTTAATGCTGGCAGGCTGCGGCGGAAAGGGCGCGGACGGAAACATGCCCGGCCGCGTTGACGACAGATACTATACGCTGGAAAGCGTCACCGAAGGCGGCATGACTTACGACAAAGACGCGCTGGCGGAAATGGGCGCGGAAGGGTTCATCGTGCTGGAGGACGGCGGGACGGGCTTTTTGAGCATGTTTTCCGATGAGTCCGAGATCACGTGGGACGACAACAGGATCTACGACAAAGAGACCGGCGAGACCGTGGAATACACGGTCAGCGGAGATACGCTCACGGTCAAGCTGGAGCGCGGCGGCTCTTATATGTTTAAAAAGAGCAGCGGGCCCGTGCCTAAGCGGAGCGAACACGGGGACAGACCCGACGACAGACCCGATGACGGGCCGGAGGAGAGCGTGAAGCTGAGCCGGGCCGGGGAGATCACCTACGCCGGTGAGACGGTCGTTGACAACGGGCAGTTCATGCTGCGTATTGACCGCATCGATACGAGCGGCAAAAACTATTACCTGTACGGAATTGACGTCACCCTCGAGAACCGCACCGCCGATACTACGCTGATCTTCAACGCGGAACACGCGATCGTTGACGGCGTGGAAGTTCCCGCCATGTTCTACGTCGAGCTGGAGCCCGGAAAATCGACCGCGCACTCCTTCGCGCTGCCCATCGACCCGATATTGAAGGCGGGCGGCGGCGACCCCACGAAGCTCGAGCTGTATTTCC
>JAEEGL013297659.1_pt1 | contig 10714 bp, 5 predicted proteins | sample 9134231 | NCBI WGS metagenome assembly JAEEGL01 (sample SAMN16246548, study PRJNA631951) | gut metagenome | biome: gut microbiome; feature: rumen; material: fiber-attached | host: Bos | place: Iran: Karaj | collected 2018-10 | reverse complement strand
TTTTCTCTAATTGTTCTTTTCGACATTACTTCTATTCTAGAATTTAAGTGAGTTGTGTTTTCAAATAGCAAGTCTAAAAGTAGACTTATAAGTTCTTCATGATATTTACAGTGGCTATCGCATTTTGTAGTTAAGTCTTCATACATAATTGTAAGAAGGCTTACTTTTTTTGTTGCAACAACGCTTAGTTCGCTGTTTAAATAAACATTATATAATGTTTCACCGAATATGCTTCCAGGCTTAAAATAGTCTACAATATCTTTATTTCCTCTTTCGTCATATCTTATTAAGTTTGCTTCTCCGTGATAGAAGTATAAAAATTTGGCGTCTTTTTTCAATATATGATGTTATTTCTTCACCTTTTGCAAACTCTTTCATAACAAGCTTTTTACAATTGTTTTTACATTCAATTATTTTTTCTATATCCATTATTTAGCTCCTGAAATTTAAAAATATAAATGCATAAAAACATTTATTATATTAGTATATGCTGATAGCTTGAACTAAGAATATATTTATATATATAATATAAGTGAGATAATTCATAATTATTATATAAAAAATTAGTTGCAAAAACAACAATAATTGTAGCATTGGCAATATGTACTTTAAATAGTTTAAATGCTAAAACTGGTATACAGATTTAAATAAAAGGAGAAAACATGAAAGTTATAAAAAGAGATGGAAGAGCCGTAGATTTTGACAGAAACAAAATTGAAATTGCAATAAGTAAAGCAAATGAAGAAGTAAGACCAAAAGATAAAGCAACAAAAGCTGAAATAAAAGAAATAATAGATTATGTTTTAGAATTAGATAGAAAAAGAATTTTAGTAGAAGATATACAAGATATCATAGAAGAAAAATTAATGAGCTATGGTCATTATGAGCTTGCAAAAAAATATATTGTATATAGATATACAAGAGCGTTAGTTAGAAAATCAAATTCTACAGACCAGTCAATTTTAGGTCTTATAAAAAATCAAAATAGAATAACAAGAGAAAATGGCAAAGCGCCTAATTCAATACTAGCATCAAATCAGCGTAATTTAATAGCTGGAGAAGTATCAAAAGATTTAACAAAAAGAATTTTGCTTCCAGAAAAAATCTCAAAAGCAGATGAAGAAGGAATATTGTATTTTCACGATAAAGATTATTACTTACAGCCAATTTTTAATAGTTCAATAATAGATTATAGTAATATGCTAGAAGAAGGAATAATAATAAATAATAAAAAAATTAAAAAGCCAAATACATTTTTAGAAGCTTGTAGTATGCTAGCTCAAATAATGGCAGTTGTGTCAGATTCACAATATGGTGGACAAACATATGTGATGTCACATTTAGGAAAATACTTAGCAAAAAGTAGAGAGAATATATTAAGTCACATAGAAAAAGAATATGGAAAAAGCATTAATGAAGAAATAAGTCAAAAGATGCTACAAGAAAAAATGGAATATGAGATAAATATAGGTCTTTCAATTATTCAAAATGAACATGATATATTAATGGCAACAAATGAAGATCATCCAGAAATAGTTCTTTTTATAAATTTATGTGATGAAGAATATATAGAAGAAAATGCAGAAATAGTGCAAGCTATATTTCAAAATGAAATAAATAATTCAGTGAAAAATCAAATACTTCCAAAGATAATATATGTATTAGATGAAAACAATAATCTAAATGGTGGAAAATATGATTATTTAACAAAGCTTGCAATTGAGTGTAATATATTAGCAAATAACATCTCTTATGTTTCAGCAAAAGTAATGAAAAAGCTATATAATGGACAAATTGTAGCGCCAATGGGTGAGAAAATTTTTGGAAGCTTATTAAAAGATAAAGATAAAAAATATAAAACAGAAGGAAGATTTGACCAAGGTATAGTAACGATAAATTTGGTGCAATGTGCACTAAGTGCAAATGGAGATGAAAAAATATTTTGGCAAGAGCTAGAAGAAAGGCTTTCTCTTTGCTATGATGCTCTTATGTGTAGACATTATGCGCTTTTGGGAACAACAGCAGATGTATCACCAATTCATTGGATATACGGAGGCATTTGTAGAAAAGCAAGCGGTGAAAAAATAGATGAATATTTAAAAAATGAATATTCAACTCTTTCGCTTGGTTATATGGGAATAAATGAAGCGGTAGCAATGCTATTAAAAGAAAAAAGCAACGAAGAAAAAGAAAAATTAGCAATTAAAATATTGGAAAAGCTTAAAAGTACCGTAGATGTGTGGAAAAAAGAAAGTTCAATAGCATTTATATTATATGCAACATCATCAAAGAATATAGGAAAATATTTTGCAGAAACTGACAGAGATATATATGGAATTGTAAAAGGAATAAACGATAAAGAAGAATATTCAAACTCATTTTATTTAAGCGGAGAAGAGGATTTATATAAAAGGCTAAGTTATGAAGAAACTTGCCAAGAGTTAAGTCAAGGTGGTGCAATTTCTGAAATAAAGCTTGAAAATGACGAAGAAATAAGCGAAAAAATAGAAGAATTAATAAAATATATATATGAAAATGTAAAATATGTAAAATTAAGCGTAAAATAGATAAAAATGGGAAAAAAGTGCAATTTTTGGGTGAAAATCTAAAAATTTGCACTTTTTTGAGTTTTGTGAAATTAAAGTTTCCGTAAGAAAAGAAGTCAATTGTGGGCAAAATGCTTGAAAGCCTTGATATAAAAGGATTGCAAAAGATTGAAATATGCTATATAATATAGTTATGTTAATATATTATGTGTGGCAGAAATTTAAACTGCGCTTGTTTATGCACAAAAGATGAAGGGAGGAGATTTTATGAGTGTTAATAAATCTCGAGAATTAGTAATAAGCTCGCTTTTCATATTATTGCTAGCATTTTGTATGATGCTTACGAGCAGCTTTGCTAAAGCGGTATCATTTGTAGGTGAAGATGGTGATGTAGTAGATTATATGGAACCAGTTAATACTGAAAGAGACTATCCAGAAGATGGTTCAGAAAGAGACTATCCAGAAGACGGAGCAAGAGACTACCCAGAAGATGCTCAAAGAGATTATCCGGAGGATGGTCTAGGTCTTGAAAAAAATGGACCAACTTTTGATATGGAAGAAGAGGAAGAAGGTAAAGTTTATATTTATTCAGATGTATCCGTTTTAGATATGAAAGTTGGAGAAACAAAATCAATAAACTTTTCGGTATCTCCATGGAGAACTTTACTTAAATTTTCAGCTAAAACAGACAATATAAATATAAATATTAAAGATTACTTTACTTTTAAGTCTAAAAAGAATCCTAAAGGATATACTATTTCAGTAACAGCCAAAAAGGCAACAGAAGATCTTGAACTATATGTCATTGCTAAAGTAAAAAATGATCCAACAACGATGAAAAAAGTTGCTATTAATATATCAAATATTGTTAAGAGTAATTATGCCGCATTTCCAGATGAAACAATTAGAAAAAGCGATTTAATACTTAGCAAAGATTTAATTAATAGTATTACAATGAAATCAAATACATCTGATTTAATAGTTGATGGAGATATTGTTTATGTAAGAAGACAAATGAAGACAGGCACAATATCTTACTACTTAAATAAAAAGATAATTGGAAGTACAACTATTACTCCTGTTGGCTTTAAAAGTGATAATTATACAATAAATGCTAAAAAGGTTGATACTGTGCCATTGTGGACTTATACTGTTCCTAATCCGGACATAGAATATCATTTCACAATAAAAGACCAAGAAATGGGAATTATGGATTCAGATATGCTAACTCCATATAAAAATGGGGATATTGTTGTTACAGCAAAAGTTAAGCGTTTAAGTGACGGTAAAACTTTTGAAGATAAAGCAATCTTTACTATAAAAGGATTTGATGAAATATCAAGGTTGAGAATTGATCCTGCAAAATGGACTTTAAAAATGAAGCCGAATACATATGTAAAAAAGGAATTTAATTGTGTATATTCAAAAAAATATAAAAATGCAACTATTGAATGGTCTATTGAAAAAAGCAAATTAAACGAAGTAGATTTTGAAAAGGTTAATGAAGATCAACCTAACAAAATTATAGTTGAGGCTGCAGGCGACTATGAAGAAAAACTTATGGTTACAGTAAGACTATTTGATGAAGATAATAAATTGGTTTCAACTGCTTCTAGTATATTGCATTTAAAAGTATAGAAAGTTAAAAAGCTACCTTGCAATCGCAAGGTAGCTTTTTTTAAATGCCAAAAAAATCATAGCCAAAACCATAATAATTCTGGCAAAAAAGATAAAATGAACTCATAGTCACATAGCACTCATCGGTGCTTGTATAAAAGAAATCTAAACCATAATTATCACCATTTTCAAGGGTGATAATCAAAAAATCATGATTATTAACCGGTTCAATACTAATAGAAGTATAGGCTATGTTTCTTCGATCCAACTCTTCCTCAATTTCTTCATAGGTCATAAGCCGAGAACAGCCAGTATAATGGTATTCAGGATTCATTTTTTCGAATTCAAAAACTTCTGCATCCGTATCCGAGATACCTATGAAAGATTGGCTTTCCTCCATAAACACTTGATCCATCTCATATTCTTCAGCATACGTTAAACTAGAAAGAGAAAATACAGCAATAAGTAGTACCACAAGTAGCTTTTTCATTTGGAGATACCTTCCTTTCTTTTCGTTTGCCATTTGGCAATTTTTATTTAGCAGGGATATTCTATCATACTTTACATAATATTGCAATATAAATTTACATAATTTAACAAGCAAATTTATATATATTTATGGAGCACACTTTGCTCCGCTACGAAAGCATTATAATTTGCTATGTGGATTTATATGCCTATGGAGCACGCTGTGCTCCGCTACGAATGCAATATTTCTTTATTTTCCAAGGTTCTCCCAATATTTTATATAATTTTCGTCTATTTTACTCCATCTAAAGCCTAATTTATTAAGTTCGGATGCTGTTTTTTCATAATTTATCCTTACAAGTAGGTTTTCAGGACCTTTTAAAAGACCAGATAGGTACATTGTAGCAAATTGCATATAATCTATGTCACTTTTTGATTTTGTTATGTTATAAAGTTCCATTAGAGACGTTTCTTCAACATTTTCCAGGCTTTTCATATATTCAAATATCGTTGGGCTAGAGTCGCTAATTAAATTAAATACTCTATTTTCACGAGTAGAATCACCTAGCATTACTATTGCTTTTGCCAAATCGTCTACTGGTGTAAGATAAAATATTTCGTCTTTTAATTCTTCTGGAATTAGCTTTAAGTCGTACATTACTTTTGTAAGTATATATAAGTCATTTTGCTCGTAATTTGGCTGGAATTTGCCGTCTACGGCTCTCCAAGTTATATTTGGTGGTCTATATATATTAGCATTTATTTTATTTTTTCTGATTGCATCTACTATCAGTCTTTCTGCTAAATATTTACTATGAACATACACGTTTTCTTTATACTTTTGGCCAACATATAACTTATCTTCATATAGCCAAGGCTCTTTAATAGACTGAGTTGTTAAAATGTCTCCAGATACACTAATTGTAGAAATATGATGTAATTTAGCTTTTGCTTGGCTTGCAAATTCTACTATATTTTTAACACCATAATAGTTTATCTCTTTTGATTGCTCCCATGGGCAGAAAAATGAAACATTTGCTGCTGAATTATATATATAAGCTACATTTTCTTTTAGTTCATTATATAAATTTTCAGATAGTCCTAAATCTCTTTTCGTTATATCTCCCATTATAGCTACAATTCGAGTATCACTTAGTGTAATATTAGTATATTCTTTTAAATAGTTTTCAAATTTTTCTCTATTTCTTATTATGCAATATATTTTGCTATTTGGATATTTTTCATATAATTCAATTAATAAATGAATTCCTAAAAAGCCGGTTGCACCAGTTAATAATATATCTCCACTTTGTTTTGTATATACATGATGATTTTTTATATCAGATATGTCTTTAAAGTCTTCATCTATTGAATAATCTTCTTTTGATACATTTACTTCTTTTGTGTGCAATTTTGCTAGTTCTCTAATTGTTTTATTTTCATATATATCTTTTACTTTTATATCTATTCCTTCACTTGAAAGTGCAGTTAGCACCATTATTACACCAAGTGATGTAAGGCCTGAATTTAAAAGATTTGCATTTACACTTATCTTTTCTCTTTTTAATACTTTACTTATGCACTTTTCAATTATTTCTTCTTTTTCATTTGCAGGAGCAACATATTCTTCTTCATTTGTTTCAAATGAAGGTAGAGGAAGACTTTTGCGATCTATTTTTCCATTTGCATTTAATGGAAGTTTTGGAAGCCATACATAGTATGTAGGAACCATATAGTCTGGCAAGTCTTTAGATATTCTTTTTCTTATTTCGTCATCTACTAGTTCTTCTTTGCCTGCATAATATGCACAAAGATATTTTTCGCCTAAGTTTTCTACTACTGTGACTACACATTCAAAGATAGATTTGTCTTTTAGTAGAGCGTTTTCAATATCTCCAAGTTCTACTCTAAGGCCTCTTATCTTTACTTGATTATCTATTCTGCCTAAATATTCTATATTTCCATCCTTAGACACTGAGCACAAATCACCTGTTTTATACATTGTAGGATAATCATAATATGGATTTTCTATAAATTTTTCTTTTGTTAATTCTTCTCTATTTAGATAGCCATTTCCAACTAAATCACCACTAATATGTAGTTCACCATTACAACCTATTGGAACTAAATTACAAGCTTTATCTAATACTAAAAGTTGTGTATTATCTACTGGCTTTCCTATTGGTATAGATTCTGGAATATCGTCTTTTGTGCAATCATAATATGATACGTCTACTGTGCATTCTGTAGGACCATATAAATTATGAAGTGTAGTACCATTTTCTCCAAGCAATTCATAAAACTTTTTAACATGCTCGCTTTGAAGCGCTTCACCACTTGCAAAAACATATTTTAATGAGCTTAGTTTTTCTATTTTATCTCTGTTGGCATCTAGATATCCCAAAAATGCGCTTAGCATTGATGGAACAAAGTGAATATGTGTAACTTTTGCATCATAAATTGCATTTATTATTTCTCCAGGGTCTTTATGACCTTCTGGAATTAGTATTTTAAGAGATGCTCTATACATGCTCCACCAAAATAGTTCCCAAACAGATACGTCAAATGTATATGGCGTTTTTTGTAATATGACATCTTTTTCGCAAAGTTTATATTTTGAATGCATCCACTCAATTCTATTTATTATGCTATGATGCCTAATTAATGCTCCTTTTGGTTTTCCTGTAGAACCAGATGTATATATACAATAAGCAACATCTGTTGGCAAAACATTAACATTAGGATTTGCTTTGCTAAAATTATTATACTTAAATGTATCTGTTAAAATTAAATTTCCCGATACACTGTCTGTATTAGAAGATTCATTTATTAAACTTTTAAACTTAGTGTTTGTAATAATTATAGGTGAGCAACTATCTTCAAGCATAAATCCAATTCTTTCTTTTGGAAAATGTGGATCCATAGGCATGTAGATATTTCCACTTTTTACTATTGCAAAAATACTAATTAGCATATCAAATGAGCGCTCTAGCATTATGCCAATTAAATTTCCTTTTTGAGGCTTTTTTTGCTCTTTAAGACACTCTATTATTGCATTTGCAAGTGCATTTGCTCTTTCATTAAATTCTCTATATGTTATTTTTTTATTTTCAAAAATTAATGCAACATTATTTGGAACTATTTTTGCATTTTGTTCTAAAAAGTCATATATTCTTTTATTTTTAGAGTATGGCTTTTTAGTGTCATTAAAATCTTTAAGTAATAATTCCTTTTCTTTTGGTGTAACAATTTCAACGTTTTTAAATAGTATATTTTGCTTTTCAACTACTTGATAAATAATTGCTAGTAGTCTTTCATAAATATTATTTATTTCATCTTCACTAAATACAGATAGGCGATAGTCAATATTTATATTAAATCCACCACTTCTTTGCATATCGTCTATGTTTAGCATAAAATTAAGTTCGGAATATCCATTGAATATCCACTTAGTTTTAAAAGGTGTTTCGATTGCATCATCATATTCACCATTTTGATAAGACACCATAATATCATAAATATTTGAAGTTCCAAATTTTGAAGATAGCATATTCATTATATTTTGATATGGATAGTCTTGATGCCTAAATATTTCAAAATGCTTTGTAGCAATAGTTTTACAAAGATTTACAAATGTATCATCCCATTTAAAATTAATTGTCATTGGCAAAATATTACTAAAATTACCAATTATATTTCTTTCGATTCTTTTACTTCTGTTTAATCCAAGAGAACATAGTGTAATATCGTCACTATTGTTTATTCTCATTGCATATAAAGAAATAATTGCTTCGAAAAATACTGGTATAGAAATTTTATTTTCTTTACAAAATGTTTCTATTTTTGCTCTTAAAATACTAGAGATTTGATGGGAACTTCTTGCTCCTTTTGAATCGCTTGAAGATGGCTTCTTTGCGATTGAAACAAAAGTAGGCTTCGTTTCATATGTTTCGTTCCAATAACTTTCATCTGTTTTATATTTTTCAGAAGTTTCATATTGTTTTTCTTCTTCTAAAAATAGCGAATATGAAGGGGTTTCATCCTCTATGCTTTTATTATTTTTTAGCAATTCATAATATTTAACTATTTTAGATACTATAAGTGCTATACTCCAAGCGTCTGCAACTATATGATGAAGTTTTACTAAAATACCACTTTTTCCCATATATTCAAAGTATTTAAAATCATATAACTTATCATTTAAATCAAATGGAGTTTGCATCCAAGTAGTAACATCACTTATAACATCTTGAATTTCGCCTGCATTTTCTAGTGGCTCATATTTATAATCAGCGTATGATTGAGTTTCATTATCTAAAATTCTTATTCTTAAAGCATCAGATTTTTCTATTAATAAATTTATTGCCTTATCTATAAAAGTATAATCTTCTATTTTTTCAAATATTATATAGCCTCCAATATTTTGAATTGCTGTATTCTTAAAGAATAGTTGTGTTTCTAAAACATTTTTTTGAGGAGCAGAAAATTGCATACCCTTCACCTCTTACTTTCATTTATTACTTCTTTTTATTTAATGTGATTTTAAATGTTGTGCCTTTTCTTTCTTCAGAATCAAAAGATAAATCTCCATTAAATTTTCCTTTTATTGTTGAATAGCACATATATAGTCCAAGTCCAGTTCCGTCTTTTCCTTTTGTAGTAATCATTTGTTTAAATAGCTTGTCTTTTATGTGCTCAGGAATTCCTCCTGCAAAGTCTTCAACTTCAATATACACATTTGAAGCATCACTATAAATTTTTAGATTAATCTTGCCTGGTTTTTTATTATATGCTTCAATTGAATTATTGATTAGATTGTTAAGCACTTGTATTAAAGCACTTATTTCTCCACCTATTTTTGTGTCATCTTGTACGTTATTTATTAAGTTTAATTCGCAATTAAATTGCATTAATTGTTCTTTCATAAGAATTTGAATTCTTGTAACTAATTCTTTTATTGTAAATTCTGTAACCATTGATGCATTCATAGATACTGCTTGACCTTTTGCTGTGTTAATAATTTCTGTCATATATTCTAAGTATACATCGATTTTATTATTCCATTCACGCATATCTTTTGCAATATCGTGAAAATCTTCTTCTGTAACTTTTTTATTGCCTATTGATTTGTCATATTCTGTAATTAAATCGTCTAATGCTTTTGTAGCACCAGAAATTGACATTATAGGAGTTTTTAAGTTATGAGAAATACCTCCAATTAATTGACCAAGAGAAGAAAGTCTTTCTTGTTCTACAAGAATTTCTTGGTTTTTCTCCATTTGAATTGTATGTTGCTTTTCTAAGTCCAAAATTTTATTAAAAGATATTACCAAATCTCCAAGCTCATCATTTGATGTTACTACCATCTTCTTATCATAGTCAACTAATTTTTCATTTCCAATTAGCATTAGGTTTTTAGAAATGCTTGAAACTTGTTTTCCTATGTCTCTAGAAAAATACATTAAAAATAGTATACAAATGAAGAAAATAAAACCTGAATATACAAGAAGTGTTACTGTATGAGTTGAATTAACTTCAAATAATATTCCATAAGCATATTCAACACCATCTATTACTTTTGTAAAATATATGGCTTGAATGCCACTTGCATAATAGCCGTAAGTACGGTGATTGTACGCTTCTGCATAGGTGTATTTTCTAAAGAAATCATAAAATGATTCGTCAAACTTTTTGTCTTCTGTTTCTACATATACGATATCATTTTTTGAGATTATAAAGCTACTATCACCTGGCTGAATTTTTTGCATACTTTTAAGATGGTTTTTTAATTCTTCAATGCTAGTATCTGTATGTTCAAAATCGTTAAATTTGTTTAAATATGATTGAAAAATAAAATCGCCACGTTCTTGATCTAATAAGCTGTCTGATACAACTGTTGAAAATAGTATTGCTGTAAATATAATTGGAAAAATAAATAATATTATTTTATCAGCAAAATGTATTTCGAATTTTCCTGGATATTTTTTTCTACTATCTAATTCTGTAAGTATATTATTAAATACTCTTTTTGAAAATATATATGCTAGTACCGCAATTACTAAGAATAATGAGAAAATAAGTAT
>JAEEGL013254284.1_pt1 | contig 10714 bp, 9 predicted proteins | sample 9134231 | NCBI WGS metagenome assembly JAEEGL01 (sample SAMN16246548, study PRJNA631951) | gut metagenome | biome: gut microbiome; feature: rumen; material: fiber-attached | host: Bos | place: Iran: Karaj | collected 2018-10 | reverse complement strand
TGTAGCTCAGCGTGATGCCATAGACTGACAATGGCGTACCAGCCTCGCGCATGTTCTTATTTAATACGGTCTCCTCGAAATAATCACCCTTGGTATAGCTCATATAGCGAACCGTTGAATTGTTGGTGTTCTTAGCTTCACTGACAGAACCGAGCAGCTTGACGCTGAACTCAGAGGTGAGCGAGAATTTCATACCCCATTCTACACCGTAGTAGGCCTTCTTGCCACCAGTCATTGACACGTAAGAGAATGAGTTGATGTCATCGTCGAAGAAGTTCTGCCACTCGGTTACATCGCTGATAGCGCTATAGTAACCGTTGATGTTGGCCTTCATCCAAGAGGTAGAGAACTGATAGCCTAGCTCAGCGCTGAAGATCTTCTCATTCTTCATGTTGGCGCAGAACTCGTTGGTCATTTCAGGAGAAACGAATACGGCATTGGCGTTAGGAGCCTTCAGCTCGTAGCCGGCACCGAGGCTGACAACATGACCAGAACCAAAGTTGTAGGTCAGACCGCCCTTGACACCACCGTCGAGGAAACGACCCGTACCGCTCTTGCCCTTCGAGCTGAAGCCCAGGCCTTCAGCGATACCGTTGCGCATCTTACCGTCGCGCTGTATGCTTGTACCAGCTACACGACCAGCAATAAAGGAGGCAAGTCTGCCCTTGGAGTACTTCAGAGAAGCCCATGCCTGAGCCTTGTTGACGAGGATGTTGTAGTCGTAACCGAACTTGTCGCCTTCACCCACAACTCTGTTGGGGTTGTCAACGTCATACTGTACACGGGTGTCATCGGGAGCGTAGTTGCCCAGGGCATACGTATTGATGTCGTGATAGGTGTTGGCACCCAGCAGGTCGTCAATGGTCTTGTAGTGGGCGGTGTTGTTGTAGCTCAGCGAGAAACCGATGTTCAGCATAGTGGTCTTGCTCAGCTCAGTCTTCAGGGTAGAAGCCAGTGTGAGGTTGAAAGTGTTGATGTGCTTGGCTGAGATGTAATATGCTGCATCGCGACCAGTGAGATTACCCTGACGGTTGGTGTAGTATAGCTGATCCCAGTCAATCTGGCGAGCTTCCTCACCACCCATCAAATAGGTACGTGCACGATAATAGTTGAGGTAACCATCCTCAGTATTACCAGCCTCATCGTAGAATACATCGAAGTAGCTTGACGGCATGCGCTTCCAGTAGTCGGGAGTGGGGTTCTCACCACCGTTGTACTGCAGGCTGGTGCCCTTGTACATGCTGTAACGACCAGTCAAGGCACTCTGTAACTTCATGCGCTCGTTGATTCTCCAGTCCCAGTTGATAAGCACTGTGGGCGAGAAGTCCTTCACGATACGTGAGTTGCGAACCTTGCCTTCCTGATAGCCCCAATAGGGGTTGTAGTACTTGTCGTTAGCCAACCAATACATTTCATCGGTGCTGGCACCCTGAGAGGCACGCTCCGTGGGACTTCCCCAAGTGATGAAGGCGATAGAGTGATCGTCGTTCAGCTTCTTCTCGGCACCCAGAAAGTAAGACAGCGAGTTGTAGAACGTTCCCTTTGAGTAGCCGCGCTGAGCCCAACGATAGGTCAGACCTCCGGAGAATGCCCATCCGTCGGGTCTCAAACCTGTGTTGTAGGTATAGATACCGCGAAGGGTATAGCTGCGGTTGGCACCTGCCATAGAGACATACTGCCCGGTGGCCATACGGCTGGGACGGAAATCGTAGTTGTTCGAGCCAGCCATCGAAGGCATTGCATAGTTGTTGAACTCGAAGGGCAGTGAGGCTTCACGACCGCTGTTGGTCTGACGGTTCAGACCACCAATCAGTCCGTAGCGGAACTGGCCCGACTCCAGATCATTCATCGGCGCACCGTTGATGTAGATCTCATTGTACTTTTGATTAAAAGCACGATAGCGGAAGCGGCCGGCACTGAACTGGAATCCTGCCGAATTGGCAAAGATGTTCTGGTTCGATGAGATGATGGACACGCTCTGAGCCATGTCGTCATCTTCGCCCAATTGTGCTTCCGTGAAGGTGAAGGCTTGCTCGTTCAAGACAGCCTGCTCTTCCTTCTCAGTGACATCATTTGTCGTGGTCGTCTGAGCAATGGCCGTTGATGCAATACATAAAGCCAACACGGTTAATTTTAGCTTTTTCTGCATAAGATTGTTAGTTTTAAAATGTGTTTTTTATTATTTCGGTTCAAAGATTCTGCTGCAAAGATAATGAATTAAATGCAAAAAAACGTATCTTTTCGCAATTTTTTTTTGAAAAAATGATAGATTTTCAAAAATAATGCGTAACTTCGCCCACAAGAAATCCAAAAATCTAAGCGAATATGAAAAAACTATTATCCTTAATGATTGTATTGTTCCTTGTTGGAACAATGAACACACAAGCCCAAGACAAGAAGTTCTCTGTCTATGGAATTGGTTTCTATAACCTTGAAAACCTTTTTGATACTCTTCATGATGAAGGTCATAACGACTATGAGTATTTGCCTGAAGGTAGAAACAAGTGGTCGGGCATGAAGTATCGCAACAAGCTGAAGAATATGTCGCGCGTGTTGGCCGAAATGGGTACCGACGTGCTGCCTACTGTTGGTGCTGCTGTTATTGGTGTCTCCGAGGTTGAGAATGCTAATTGCCTGAGAGACCTCTGTAACGAAGAACCTCTGAAGAAGCGCAATTTCCAGTATGTATTGATAGAAGGTCCTGACCATCGTGGTGTTGACTGCGGTCTGCTGTGGAATCCTGCCCTGTTCACCTTGAACAACACGAAGCTCGTACCTTATATTTATGATAAGCCTGAGGATGCCCGTCGTGCAACCCGTGGTTTCCTGGTATGTAGTGGTACATTGGCTGGTGAGCATGTGACCATTATCGTCAATCACCTGCCTTCTCGTGGTGCTGTGAGCTACTATCGTGAGTTGGGTGGCAAGCAGATTCGTGCCGTGAAGGACTCTCTGCTGAAGGATGATCCCAATGTGAAGCTGTTCATCATGGGTGATATGAACGATGACCCTGCAGACCCCTCTATGTCGAAGGCTCTGGGCGCTCAGCGTGAACTGGAGAGTGTGAAGCCAGGCGGTCTGTTCAACCCGTTCTGGAATATCCATGCCAGTGGTACTGGTACACTGATGTATGATGGCAAGTGGAACCTCTTCGACCAGATTATCGTCTCTCACTCGTTGCTCAACCAGAAAGGCAAGAAGGACTATTCGACGCTGAAGTACTGGAAAGCTCAGATCTTCCGTCGTGACTATCTGTTCCAGCAAGAAGGTCGATATAAGGGCGGCACATTGCGTACCCATGCCGGTGGCGTATGGCTTAATGGCTATAGTGACCACCTGCCTACACTGGTATATGTCGTAAAAGAACAAAAATAAATGTATATTATTGGAATTGCAGGCGGAACAGGCTCAGGAAAGACCACCGTCGTCAAGAGAATTTCCAGCGTGCTGCCACATCACTGTGCAGCAGTAGTACCTTTGGATTCGTATTATAACGATACGACGGGATTGACCGACGAGGAGCGTAAGGCGATTAACTTCGACCATCCCGATGCGTTCGACTGGAAGTTGCTCACCGAGCATATCAAGATGCTTAAGAACGGTCAGGCTATCGAGCAGCCGACTTATTCATACATCATCTCTAACCGTCTGCCCGAGACCGTCCATGTTGAGCCTAAACCCGTCATCATCCTTGAGGGTATTATGACGCTGCACTATAAGAAGCTGCGTGATATGATGGACTTGAAGATCTTTGTCGATACCGACAGCGACGTCCGTCTCATCCGTAATATCCGTCGTGATGTGGTGGAGCGTGGACGTACCGTTGACATGGTGCTCGACCGCTATGAGAAGGTGCTTAAGCCCATGCACGAACAGTTTATAGAGCCTACGAAGAAGTTTGCCGACCTGATTATCCCTTGGGGCGGTGACAACAAGACAGGCATCCATATCCTGAAGACCTACATCGAAGGTATCGTCACCAATGTCTGAGACGACCATCTTCCTCGTACGTCATGGTGAGACGATAGACAATGCCCTCCAGATCATGCAAGGGCAGACACAGGGCTGTCTCAATGATCGGGGTTGGGAGCAGGCTCAGCAGGTGGCTCAGCGTTTGGCGACGGAATCGGTTGATGCCATCGTGGCCAGTGACCTGCGACGTGCCGTCCAGACAGCAGAAATTATCGCTACGCCTCACGGGTTGCCCGTGAAAACGACTTCTCTTCTTCGAGAGCGTGACTGGGGCGGCTTTACGGGGCGTTTTATCCCAGACCTCAAGGGCGAGGTATGGCCCGACGACATTGAAAGCGAACAGGCACTGTTGCTGCGGGCAACGGAATTCCTGAAATATATCACGGCCACCTACCCAGGAAAAAGGGTGGTGGCCGTTGGTCATGGTATCATCAATAAAGCGATACTTGCTGTTTATGCGGGATGTACAATGCGTGAGGTTCAGCGCATGATGAATGCTGAGGTGCGCATACTGACGACCTCTGCTGAGCGGGTGGCCTCTTCTGCCACCTATTTGAATGCGTTGAGTGCCCGCGACACTGCTTCCGACTCCTGATTGATCATCACCTGACTGATAGGAATACTCAGTTCCTGGCGATGAATTTGTTCTGTGATGGGTAGGCTGATGTCTGCCCATTCTTTGTAGCATTCCTGTTGATGGGGTGGAATGGGATAGTGGATGACGGTCTGTATGTCCTGATTGGCAAGGTATTGTTGCAGACGGTCGCGCTCAGCACAGAGTATTGGGAAGATATGATAGACGTTTTGCCCATCGGGCAGTTTGTCGGGTAGTGTAATCAGTGGGTTGTCGATGTGCTCATAATAATACTGGGCTATCTGCTGACGGCGGCGGTTGTCATCATCGAGATGGCGCAGCTTGACATCGAGGATGGCAGCCTGAATCTCGTCCAACCGGCTGTTGCGACCCTGATACTGGAAGATATATTTGCGTTGTGAACCGTAGTTGGCCAATGTCCGGATGGTATCAGCCAGTTGCTGGTCGTTGGTCGTCACTGCGCCACCATCTCCCAAAGCTCCCAGATTCTTTGTGGGATAGAATGAGTGACCTGCCGCATCGCCCAAACTGCCCGTACGGCGGTTCTCATAGCAGCATCCATGAGCTTGCGCATTGTCTTCCACCAACTTCAGTTGGTATTTCTGGCACAATGCACCAATCCGTTCTGTATAGGCACAACGACCATACAGGTGCACCAGTAGGATGGAGCGTGTTCTGGGTGTGATATGCTGTTCGATGAGGCTGTCGTCAATCTCCAACGTATGGATGTCGGGCTCTATGAGTACGGGTTTCAGTCTGTTTTCCGTGATGGCCAGTATAGAAGCGATATAGGTGTTGGCAGGTACGATGACCTCGTCGCCATCCTTCATCACTCCCATCTCCTTATAGGCACGGTATATCCAGATGAGTGCATCCAGTCCGTTGGCTACCCCCACACAATACTTGGTACCGATATATTGGGCATAATGGCTCTCAAACTGCATGTTCGCCTCGCCTTGCAGATACCATCCGGAGTCGATAACATCTGCTGCCGCCTGGTGTATCTCCTCTGAATAGAGATCGGTGATGCCTTTAAGGTCTAGAAACTTAATCATAGCTTGACGTAGTTCAGAAACTCGTTATAGTCGCGGATATAGTCATCCTCATGGTAGCCTTCAGAAGCCAGCACCAGACAAATGCTTCCCGAGGAGAAACCTCGTTCGGCAGCCCAGATGCCAGGTGGTACATGCAATCCAAAATAGGGGCGGTTGAGTACCACTGTACGCTTGTTGGTGCCATCGTCGAGCTCAACTTCAAAACTGCCACTGGCTGCAATGATCAGCTGGTGACAGGTCTTATGGGCGTGGGCACCGCGGTCTTCTCCGCCAGGAATGTCGTAGGAGTAGAACACGCGGTTGATGGGGAAGGGTACATGGATGTTCTGATAGACATACGTCAGGTTGCCCTCTGGATAGTGGAACTTAGTCAGTTCGTGAAGCGTACAGTCGAAAACACTAACCATGCTGGGCCCTCCATGTTTGAAATTCCTCATAGTCAAAAATATAGTCGTCTTCAGAGAAGTCTGTCGATGACAGCACAAGGGCGAGAGAGTTAGTGGAGAAATTGGTCATACAACGCCAAAGACCCTTGGGTACTAACAGACCATAGTAGGAACGGTTGAGCGGAAAGACTTTCTGTTCCATGCCATTGTCGATGATGACGTCGAAGCTGCCTGACAAGGCGACGATGAACTCGTCGGTCTCTTTGTAGGCATGGCCTCCTCGGTCTTTGCCACCTGGAACATCATAAATCCAATGTACCCGTTTTATCTCAAACGGCACGTTCTCAAACTGTTCGATGGTCGAGAGGTTACCCCTGGGGTCTTCGATCTTTGGTAGTTGTATGATAGATGCCTGGTTCATATGATATGGGTCATGCGCATATGCTCTTATAGATATAACTTGATTATTCTATCGATTATTGTATGCGTGGCCTGAAAAACTTCATCACGTTGCTTTAACGGCGACCGCCATGACCACCACCGCTTCTGCCTCCACCGCTGCTATGGCTTCCTCCGAAAGAACCGCTACTACGGGTAGCACCACTGCTATGGCTGCCACTGAATCCACCACTGCTACGGCTGCCACTGAATCCACCGCTGCTACGGCTACCTCCAAATGATCCGCTACTACGGCTGCCTCCGAATGATCCGCTGCTTGAACTTGAGCTTGAGCTGCTGCTACCTCTTCCGCTGTTGCCGATGGAGCCTCCGCTGTGGCTGCCTCCGAAGTGGCCGCGATGGCCGCTACCAACTCTACCGCTACTATTGTCGCTGGAGCTGTTGCTATTATGGTGTCCGAACGAGCCGCCACCACCATAGCCATTGTGATTGCCGTGACCTACAGTAGTACGTGTCGAACTGGTACGAGGACCTCCGATGTGCCCACCAGGACGGTGATGGCTGCCTGTGGCATGGTGATGACGGAAGTCGCCACGATTCCAACGGTCATGCATGCCGAAGTGAGTACGTCCTACAGGACGGAAGTGGTCGCGACGGCTGTGATACCAACCATGTCCACCCACACGGTGCCAGGCATGTGCTCCACGGTAGCTAGCATAGAATACAGGACGTCCGAAGTAGAAGTAGTGACGATGCGGATAGCGGGCGTAAACACCGAAGTGCCAGTAGCCGTCACTCCAATAGAGTGGACGATAGAAGTAGGTGGCAGCGATAAATGCCTGCCACTGTGCATCCAGCAGCACATAGCTGAGGTCGCGGTTGCGGCGCTCCCAGTAGGTGCCATAGACATCATCGTAACTCGTCACACCCATCAGGTAGTCGAGGTTGATCTCATAGGCAGCCTCATACTGCTCGTCAGTCAGATTCAGTTCGTAGGCCATCTTGTCGGTCAGGAACAGGGCCTCGTTGCGAGCCTGTTCGTAACTCATCGCCTTGCCCGATGCCGCTATCGCGAGCATTCCTACGAGGACTATCATCATCTTTTTCATATCTGTATCTTTTAGAGTTTGACAATCTTGTTCTTCTTCACGTTGCAAAATTATGAAGAAAAATAGAGGGATACAAAGGATTTTCCCTACATTGGCAGAGGAAATTCCCTAAAGATGATTTTGATTAGAACTTCTTGCCGAAGGCGATATTCGCGAAAGTCAGGAAAATAATCTTGAGATCAAGCCACCAGGAACGATGGCGCAGATAGTCCAAATCCATGTCCAGACGCTTGAGCATCTTCTCCATGGTGTCGGTGTAGCCATTATAGATGGTGGCCATCGACGTGATGCCTGGACGTATCTGGTAGAGGCACTCATAACGTGGGTCGTGCTGCATAATCTGGTTGATAAAGTATTTGCGCTCAGGACGTGGACCGACAAACGACATGTCGCCCACCAGGACATTCCAGAACTGGGGCAGCTCGTCGAGGTGATGGTCACGCAGAAACTTACCCGTATTGGTCAGACGGGGGTCGTTCTCCTGTTGCAGCAGTTCCGCGCCTTCTTTCTCAGCATCGACTATCATGCTGCGGAACTTATAGATATAGAATGGTCTGCCAAAGCGTCCGATACGTTCTTGCTTGTAGATGACTGGTCCGTCATGACCACGCTTGATAGCGATGTAGCAGATGAGGAAGAGAGGGGAGAAAAGGATGAGGCATACGAATGCTGTCAAGAAGTCAAACAGCCGTTTGACTTCCTTCTCGAAAGCGTTCATCCCATCATATATATAAGTAGAACTCTCCATGAATCGCACATTAGTATTTTTCAAGTGTCCAGTGCTGGCCGTCTTTGCTGAGCAGCATGCGGTCGCTGTCCAATGCATCAATCCTGACGCGGATATTGGTGAATGGTTTCATCCCGAATTCGTCCTCGACGAATGTGGTGTCAGCCTTGATTTTCTTAATAGACGAGCACTGCATGAACAGACTGTCGCCCACGTGCTGGAAGTTGGCATAGACTTCCTGGGCACCCGCTTTGCGGAAATCTGCGATAGAGCCTGAGAAACAGATGTACAAATCTTCTCTGTCTGTCAGTCGCCACTGTCCAAACAGGTCGCCGGCACTACCACCTTCCTGACAGGATGTGAGCAGGAAGATATGTGATGTAAGGAGTATGAGGAGTTTACAGAATCTTGCCATGATAGTTGATTTTGAGATTAAACGTTGAGCAGTCGCCAAAGACGTTACCCTTGTCGAAGGCCCATGCTGCCGACATCTGCCAAGGTCCCTTGGTATAGGTACCCTGCAGCATGGCGTCGAAGGAGTGGCGCTTGGGATAGATGGGGGCCTTGTATGTTCCCTTGCCTTCGCGGTAGGAGCCTTTTACCAGATACGAGATGTTATCGGTAATCTCACCGTTGACAGCTGCATGCCAAGCCCTGACACGGTTGTCACGGAAACCATTGTAGCCGTCGGCATTGAATATCGGAGAGGTGATGAGGGGGTTGCCGAGGGTCATGCCGTAGTGGGAATAGCTGACGTAGTACATGTGGTTGTAATAGTCGTCGTCGCCTGTTACCAGTTCAGTAATCTGACTGCGTATCGGTTCCGGATAGTCACCGCGGTCGTAGTGTAACGGACCCGACTGGTTGGTGGTTTGGAAGTACTCTACCACAGCACCACGTACCCACTGCCTACCAGGTGTCTTGTTGGTGTATTCCACGCCCCATAGCCCGTCCCAGCCATTGCCTTTGCGCATGCCAGAGCCGTCTTCGAAGGGATCATCCAAATAGACCTGTACCAGATGGTTCTTATTGATGTTCCATCCCACCTGGATGGTCATCGAGCCGAGGTGGTTGCCAAATACCCAGTCCTCCATGGCGTCGTTCTCATAATAGTTCTTGTCGCCAACAGGCAGGATGACCTTGAAGAAGTCCTTCAGTCCGACAGACTTTTCTTTGACGGTCATGCCGTCAGCGGTGCGCTCAAAGCTCTTTCCGCCAAACTGTGCCACATGCTCGATACCTGCGGTGACGAAGAAACGCTTTTCAGGATTGGTGCGGAAATAAAGGTGTTTCTGGTGATACCACGCTCCTGTGGAATAGTGGTTGTTGATGAGTCCGTTGTTCATGAAGACATCCTCACGGTACCCGTTGTCCAGGAACTTACCGTAGCCGCCCTCGAAGTGTATCTGCAACCATCCCTTGGTGTAGGGCACTGTCCAGAAGTCGGTCGTACCAAGGCGCACTTGTGGAACGGGCTTGGCATTGGTACCCTTGGCAAAGGCACCTGATGACAGCTGCGCGTTGCGCAAGATGGCATTGTGCTCTCTGCTGCCTATCTCGAAAAAGAACTTGTCGTACTTCAGACTGGCATACAACTGCTGCAGGTAGGCCTTGTGGTCAGCATGCACAGAAGCGATGATGTCGACGCCTCCTGCCAACATCCACTTGTCAGACAATGGATGCTCGGCTTCTACTGCTGCTCTTGCATAACCCGTGTTGGGTCTTGTAGCCAGCGTGTGGTGGCGATTGGCTGTCAACTGGTATGCCGTATGGTCGCCCGTTCCTACTGCCATCTCTGAAGACAGGTCGTAGGTGACGCTTGTCGATGGCGTGTCTTGTGCTGAGGCACTCACAGCAACTAGCAGCAAGGCGGCAACCGTCAGTCTCTTGGATGTCTTTACACTATCTTTTTTCATTTTAATATTAATTGCAATGTTGAACAACGTGTACATGATGATGTCAATGCCAAGAATCATCGTGATGGAGATGGACGGATATAGCAGGCTGTTTAGTGCAATTATAACCACAGAGATGGCAATGATGGTCAACAGGGCCTGATGCTGGTTCATACCGGCGCGCATGAGCTTGTGGTGGATATGGTTCTTGTCGGCATCAAACAAAGGCTTCCCGTGACGTAATCGGTAGAATGTCACCCTGATCACATCAATCATGGGTACCATCAGCAGTGTCACTGGCACCAGTAATGCTTCATCACGGTAGGGCCAGATGGCAGGAACATCCATGGTACACTTGATGGCGAGGAAAGCCAGTGTGAAACCCAGCGACAGTGATCCGCTGTCACCCATGAATATCTTGTTGTTCTTCTCTACGCTCCCCCACAGGTTAAAGTACAAAAAGGCGATGAGGGCTCCCATCATACCTGCTGTCAGTATGGTGTAGGTCCGAATGAAGACGTGATAGTGGACGAAATAGATCAGATAGCCACCCAGTGCTATTAGGGAGAGACTGGC
>JAEEGL013040867.1_pt1 | contig 10714 bp, 7 predicted proteins | sample 9134231 | NCBI WGS metagenome assembly JAEEGL01 (sample SAMN16246548, study PRJNA631951) | gut metagenome | biome: gut microbiome; feature: rumen; material: fiber-attached | host: Bos | place: Iran: Karaj | collected 2018-10 | reverse complement strand
GTATTGTTTTTAATCATTTTATATTTTATTCCTATTACAAGACCATTACCTGTGGCTATTGGTAAATATATCAAAGCACAGATTGCTAGTATTTCAAATAAGACTGCAGCAAAAATCGACAAAGCTACAAGTCATATAGAAGAAGCTAATTCTGATCAGTCATCTGATAAGTAAGATGGTTCACTAAAGGTCATTTCAGAAATGACCTTTTATGTAATATGAACATTTAAAATAAATATTGAACGTTTTATAATGCCATAACTATTATACGATAAAAGAATTGAATAACGGAGAACATAATGGAAAAAAGCATTAAAGAAGTCTGTTTAAAAACAATTAACGAACTATTGACCAAAGATTATATTCAAGATTATTCTGATTATGCAAATAGTTTAATAAGCATAAAATCACGTTTACTAGATGATGAGTTTCGTCTTGCTATAGTTGGTGAGTTCAGCTCTGGAAAATCTACTTTTATAAATGCTTTAATAGGAGAAGATATACTTAAACATGGCAGAGAAGAAACAACAGCTTCTATTACAAGAATTGTAAATGTTAAACAGAACGATAAACGTTTAAACACTTGTAAGGTTTCATTTAGAAATAAAGATAAGCCAGATGTTATTTTAAACAATTGTTCCGAACTACTAGAATATACTACAGTTAAAAGTAAGAATTTAAAAGTTGCTGAAGAAATAGACTCTGTTTCAATATATGTGAATATTCTAACTGAAAATAAGAATATTGTTTTTATTGATACTCCTGGTTTGAACGGAATGGAGCAGGGACATTATGAACAAACCTTAAATTTAATTCAAAAAGCCCATGCTTGTATTTACATGGTTCAATTAAGAGGAATAGGTCAGAGCGATATAGGCTTTCTACGTGATATTGCTAAGTTTCAAAAGGATTTTATATTTGTTCAAAATTTTATAGATGAAATAAAAAGTTCTGAAGGCGATAGTGTAGAAGCAAAAGTTAGAGAAATAAAAGAAAAAGCAGATAATTTAATATTTAATGATTTTGATGACGTTAACTACGAAATTTGTGCTGTATCTTCTTTATATGAACTTTGTTCAAAAGATAGATTTATAAAATATTTGTATGATAGTGATAAAGAAGAACTTACAGATAGTAAAAGAAAAGAATTGAGTCAAAAGTCTGGGTTTACAGAGCTATATGAAAAAATAAGCAAACTTTTTTCTGAAGAAATGATTTCTGGAATAAAAGAAGAAGATTGTGCAAATGTTTTGATCAATTTGTTATTAGACTTAGGTAACCAAATTGAATTAGATATTGAACGAGCAAAGGAATCTGCTGATTATATTAAAAATGAATCAAAGAAAAAAGACTTAGAAAATAGAATAGAAAAATATAAAAATAGTGAAAAAAATTCTTTAAATAAACTTGAAAATTTTATCAAATCCCAAATCCATGAAATTAAGAAGAAATGCAAAAAACTATATGCAGAAGATATAGAAAAAGTCAAAATTAATTGGGAAAAAAGAATTGGAAACATGTCACAAGATGATTGTGACAATATAAATAAAGATGGAAGATTTCCTTATGAATTTCAAAAAGATATAAATACAACTTATACAAAAAGTGAAAATTATTTTAGGAATTTACACAAAAATTTGTATAATGAATTGGTTCAGAGAATTGTATCTTATAGTGGAATAAAAAGTTTTGAATATAGTGAAAATATCATAAAAGTTCAACTTGCTGATAATAATAATGAGCTAGAAATAAAAACAGCTGCTAAAGATAAGTTATATAGGAAAATGAATAAATTACTTAAGGCAGAGAGTGAAAATGAAGAATTAGAAAATAAATTATCTGAAACTAATGAAGAAATAGCGAAAATTAATAGGCAATTATCTTATGCAGAAATGAATAAGAATGAAAAATTAAGTTCTTTAGGCCCTCGTCCCCAAGAAAAAGTAAGTTATAGACAAGAAAAATATACTGAAGACAGAAAAGATTGGACTTATTACATTCAATGGGTTATAGGACCAGAAGAAAAAACAAGAAATATTCCAATAAGAGATGATAGTCTTGGTCAGCGGTATGATGATAATAAACAAAAGATTATTTTAGATTATAATAACAAAATAATTACGTTGAAACATAAGTTGAAAGTAGCTAATGAACGATTAGCTAGACTTGATGAAGAAATGCAAGAAAATAATGATGCTTTAAATCGTGCTCAAAAAAATGTTGAAAAAGCAAAGATAGATCTGATGGAGGAAGAAAAACTCAATGAAGAAATGCGTCAGACCGCTGAGGCTGAATATTTGAAAAGTTGTAGAAAACAGCTAATTGAGGATTTAAATAAATCTATTGTCTTTTACGTTAATTTGTTGAATAAAAATGTTGATAATTCTAGTCAGGGTTTGGAACAAAAATATTTTGATAAAGCTGTAACAGAATTTAAAAAGGCTTTTAAAAAAGAATTAAAAAAAATGGAAGAAGCTAGAGATGGAAATTCTGATAAAACAGATAAGCAGGAAGTAGAAATCAAAAAAATAGAAATAGCTTATAATGAAATAAAAGAATATTCTAACGAAATCGAAGGGAGTTTAAAATGAACGAATACTTTCAAGAATATAATGCTAACCGTGAAAAAGTAACATCTTTATTGGAAGAAGTTTATAATTTCTTTAATAGTCAAGAAGATGACAGGCTTAAAGCAGATTCTTTAATCAAACTAAAAGAAAACGTTGAAAATGGTAAGTTTGAAATTGTTGTAGTTGGGGAATTTAGCTCTGGAAAGTCAACTTTGTTAAATGCTCTTATGCATAAAAAGATGCTTCCTTCATTCACAGAAGAAACAACTGCTGCAGTAACCTTTTTAAGACATTCAACTGAAAATCCAAATCCTAATAGTGCAGGAGTTGTATTATATAATAATGGTACTCAAGCTATTATTCCAAACCTTGAGCTTAAGACAATTGAGCAATTTGTTAGCACTAGAGGAGATAAAGGAGATAATGACGAAGATAAAATTGCTAAGACTGTTGAATCTGTTCATTTGTTTTTTGATTCTGAGTTATTAAAGAACGGAGTTATGCTTGTTGACAGTCCAGGCTTAAATGGAGTTGCTGAAAACCATAGAGAAATAACAGAAAGACAAATCGAGAAATCACATGCATGTATATTTGTTTTTAATGGTGATCATCCTGGGACTAAAACTGATTTTGAGTTTTTAAAACATCTTAAATGTAAGTCTAATAATATCTTTTTTGTAATTAATAAAATAGATGCCATAAAAAAAAGTGAAGGTGAAACCAAAGAAGGTGTTGTAAATAAATTACGAAAGATTTATAGAGAAAAATTCCCTGAAGAAACAACTATTCCTGTTATTTATCCTATTTCTGCAAGTGCTGCATTAGCGTCTAGAGATGAAAGTGCTGATTTTCATGCAGGAGAATATGCTGATACACCTCAGAAAAAAGCTGAATTTTTAAATATATCTGCATTACCTATATTTGAGGAACGATTATTGAGATATTTGACTCAAGGGGAAAGAACTAGAGATCAAATGCTTGAGCCATTGGTTAAAGTAGAAAAAATGCTTTCTGAAAAGCAGGATTTACTAATTTCTCAAGAAGAGGTATTAAAATCACAAAAAGATAGTTCAGAACTTATTGCTAGAAGAAATCAACTTGAAGAATTAATAAAAGAAAAAACAAAAGAAACTAAAGCAAATGAAGCAAGTCTTGCGCAAAGTGTGAATCAGATTATAAAAGAAATGAAAGAAAAGGCTTGCGCAGATTTGATAAAGTTGCAGGAAAGGATTTCAGGAGAGATCGAAGTAGTAGATGATATAAAAGAACTACAAGATTATTCTAAAAGAATTGAAAACATACTTACTAATAGATTGTCTGGTATAGCTTATAATATAGATCAAGAAATTAAAAACGAATTACTGTTAGAAGTTGCTAAAAAATATAATGAGTTCTATGCTGATATTAATAAGCAATTAAGCGATTTGAATATAGATAACTATAATTTAAAAATTAATGAGTTTAAGGGGTTAGAATTAATAAGTGCTAATATAGAACAATATAAGCAAGAAGAACAGAAGTTGAAAGATGAAATAGATAAATTAACAGGTCAGCAGGAATTTGCAGAAAATGAGCTTGAATTAGCTAAGAAAAGAGAAGAAGATATTAGAGAATTAAAAAATAGGTATGATTTATTAAATGAAAGAAAGGCTAATTTAGAGGATAATTTCACTTTACCAGATGTACAAACAAAATATAGAACAGAATATGTTTATGAAGATGTTCGAGGAGTGTGGGGCTTTTTGAAATGGTGTTTAAACGGTAAAGATAAATCAGAAAAAATTATTGAAGTAATAGATTCTACTAGAAGAGATGAAGCTCAACTACTATATGACAAAAAAATGGAAAATCTCTGCAGCGAGTTATCAAACATTAATACTCAAATTGGTAAGCATAAAGAGAGTAAAAACTCTGTTAAGATTAAAAATGATTTGAAGAAACTAGAAAGAAGAATAGAAGATTTTGAAGAACAACAAAGAAAAAATAGAGAAGAATTTAGAGAGAATCTTAAAAAAGTTAGTGAAGCAAATATAAAAAGAATAAGGCAAAATATTAAATATTATGTAGAAGACCAAAGTGATGTTACCCTAAAAGCTATAGAACAAACCTTAGATATAAATGTAAATCGCTGGATACAGGCTATTAATTCTGTTGTAAATGATTCAATAGATGGTGAAGCAAAACGTTTGCAAAGTGAATTAGATAATATTATAGAGATAATGAATTCGCAAGGAAAAGAACGCGAAAAAATACTAGCTAATAATGCAAAATCAATGGATGATTTAAAAATATTGTTAAGTAAAACTCTCGATCTAGAAAGTGAAATAAATAAGATAATGTCAGATAAACTAGAATTAGATGATTCTTCGGAACAATCGGATTTAATAGAAAATTAAAAATAAAACATTGGAGTTTAACCGTATGATAAATTCAGAAATATTTAAACTTTTATCAAATGTAGCAACTGATTTCAATGATATTGAAAATATAGAAAACTTAGAGAATATGGCTAGTGTTTATGAAGAAGGACTTTGTTTTATTGCATTTATAGGGCAGTTTTCAGCAGGTAAATCGTCTTTGTTGAATAATATTATTGGTAAAAAAATATTACCAACAGGACGACTAGAAACAACACCGTTGCTTTCTTATATTCGTTTTGGAGAAAAAGAGTCTTTATGTGCTCATTATACAAATGGTAATAATAAAGAATTCCCTTTGGAATACGTAATAGAATTTACTCAGAGTAGTGATAAAATTAACTATGATGAGCTTAGTTATTTAGAAATATTTGTTAATTCAGATGTTCTTAAAGATGGTCTAATACTATTGGATACTCCTGGAATAAATACTTTAATTGCTAGGCATGAAGCGTTACTAAGCACATCAATGTCCCTTGCTTCTGGAATCTTTTATATCTCTGGAAATGCACCAAGTGATATTGACAGAAAAGAACTAGAACTTTTCAATAATCAAGCTTTTGATGTTTCCTATATTAGAACTCATTGTGATGAAATAAAAGAAAGTGAAGAAAGTTTTGAAGAAATACTTCATAAAGATGATAAATTTTTTGAAGAATATAATATTGGTAGAGAAAAAAGATATTATATTTCTAATGATGAAGAGTCTAGGTATTTTAGCAATATTAGCGAAATTAAAGAAAAAATAAAACAATTAGGCGAGCATTCAAAAGAATATATGTTAAAAGCCTATTCTGCTCAATTAAAAGTGCTTGCTCAAAAATATTTGAAATCATTAGAAGCAAAAGAGGCAATATTATTAGATTTAAAGAATAAAAACGATATTCAACTAAATAAACGTCTTGAAAAAATAAATGATAATATTTATACGATTAATAGACAAATAGAAACAAGAAAAGCAAAATTAAAAACAGATATAGATGAGGCTATAAGAAAAATAAATAGCGGTTTTGATACTAATATAGAAAAATTTGTTAATGAATCTTCCAAAAGAATAATAAACGCTGAATATGTAGTTTCACAATCTCAAATTTCGAATCTTTTAAAAGAAGAGTATGGAAAAGTCTGTGCCAAAATTCATCACTATATCAATAGTAATATTGTTTCTGTAATAGATTTTATTAATGAAAAATTCGAGATTGATGATATGTTCTTTGATCAGGATGAATTGCCAGAGAAAACAAATTTAGATAATATAAGTTTAAACCAAGATATTGAATTACAGGAAATACGTTCAAATCTTCAATTTATAAAAAATAATTTAAGTCAAATAGATGATAATATTAAGAAAAATTTTAGCCAAGAAGAGTTTGCTGAACTTAATGAAGAATTAATATTGGCTGAACAAAATATAAAAAAAGCTAAATCTGAGTTTGATAATTTGCCTTCTTATGAACCACAGATGATTGAAGTTGAAAAAGGGGATACAAGTGGCTCCGATATGGGTAAGAAGATTGGAAATATTATTGACTGGGTTTTGCTTGTAATGCCAGGAAAAGTTATGGCAAAAGGACTAGGTAAGATTATAGGTGGAGTTGAGAAGTTTGCGAAATACATAAAAAAAGCAGATACAATAAAAGATACTCTTTATGCTATAAAAAATATTATGCCAGGCTATGCTACGGCTAGACGTATAGAAATAGCTAACAAAGTTATTAATGGTGCACGAAATTTAAAGAATGAAGCTGCTCAGAAAGGATTTTTAGATTATTTTACTGTTGAATACTGGGCTGGAAAAGTTGGTTCTATATTTGACAAACCTCCTGTTTATAATGAAGATTTAGAGTATAAAAAAGAATATGAAGCAACTAAACAAAATTATTTAAATAAAATAACAATAGCTAATAATGAAGTTTATGAAAAAAAATGCAAATTAAAAATATATAAAAATGAACAAGAAAAAGCTGAAGCAAAACGTCAGTTGGAACTAGATTCTTTACAAGAAGCAGAACAAAAACTAGCTAAAGAGGAACAAAAAATAAGACGTATTGCAGCAGAAAAAGCAAGAAAATTCTGGCTTGAAAACTGTGCTAATCAATTCAGAGAATTAACTGTTAAACAGATAAAGCAGAGTGTTAAAAGCTATATTGAGGTTATTCCTGCTTGTCTTGATAATTATAACGATAGTAGGATTAATAAACTTCAAGAAGCATTGGATGCCAGTAAAAATGAATATGAGAAAATAAAAAATACTCCTCAAGATAAAGTTGAAGAAGATTTGAAACAAATTTCTCATACCATTGAGAATTTGAAGAAAATAAATGTCTATTAATTCATTTATAAAAAATATGTCTCCCGATACTGATATCATGGTATTGGGAGATAGTGTTAGATATGAATTCCTTAAATGGTTTATAACAGGTTTAAGTGAACTACCTTTTTGGGAAAACTTACCTGTTACTATTCATTATGCTAATAATGAAAAGAGCATTATAAAAAAGAATAAAGACTATTGGTGGTTGACAAGCAATTTTGTAATACCTAACACTAATATCTCTATTTTACAAGATTTAGAAAAAATAAGAAGGAATGAAGAAGCTAAAGCTATATTCAAAAATTATCCGAGTGAATTTTATAATTTTGATGGAGTTTTTCTTGTTTTGGCAGAAGTATTCAAACCTTTATCAAATACAGTGGAAAAAGCATATAAACTTTTAAAAAAGATAAATAAAAATGTTAAATTGTGTTTTATAGACACAGGAAGGAAATATGCTAGCACTGATATAGACAAAGAAATATCAATTATTGAAGAAATAGTAAAAAAATATACATTAGAAGATTCTGATTATATAGTTTTAAAAAATAAAAACGATTTATGCAAAATATTTTCAAATTATGAATCTAGTTTAAGTCGTTTAAAACGCTATGGATTATCCAAGATTAATATTATTAATGATTTATTTGAAGAATTGAAAGAATATTTAAAATTTGAAATTGAAGATTATTCTTTTGATATAATTAGCCCTGATTTCTTAAACTCTATCACTTCTTTTGAATCAATTATTAAATGTAACAAAAGTAAATATATTGTTGAAAGCTATATTGAAGTATCTTGTGAAAAATTCTTTGATATGGATAATAAAGAAAGTTTTAAATCTATCATTAATATATTTAAAACTTTTTGGGACAAACAAGAATTTAACGCTTTTGTTTTTTGGAATAAAGAAGATGATTTAATATATTTTAAAAATAATTTTAAAGATTTTTTTATTAAAAAAGCAGATGAATTTATAAAAAATAATAAAATATCAAAAATAGTTAAACCTTCAAGTGAACCTGATTATCTTTGTATACTTGCTGGTGAAAACAATTCTTCTTTACATGGAATTAATATAAAGTTTCATGAATTTATAAAGTCATTTATTGAAGTAGAAATTCAGAAATTTGTAGAAAATAAAATTGAAGAAAAAATAAATATAATTAAGGAGTTTTTAAAGTGAAAACTACTATTGTAACTATATTGTATGTTTTAATTATTACTGCAATTATCTATACTATTCCAACTTATGGATACAATGCTTTAATTGTTGGCTTATCATTGGCTTTTGCTTTAATTTGTGCTTCGATAACTTATTTTAACAATATAGCATACAAAGAACTATTCCTTAAAATGGATGATACTTTGAATCGTTTGGTAAATATAAATAACAGTTTAGCGGGAGAAAAATCTGATGAACAGGTGAAAGATTTAAGTTTAATTCAATTAACTAATAATAATAGTATTAACATAAAAAATATTTATAGTTATCTTGAAACTTTAAATAATAGTATAACAAATTTAAACCCATCTTTAAAAGAAATGGTATCAGCTTCTAATAGTGCTACTGAAAATATTGAAAAATTAATAAATAATTCAAGTAAAGATTTTGTAAAATTACATTCATTATTTAAAGCTACTTGTGATAATTTAGTAGGAGAATTTAAAACTTCATTAAGCGATATTAATAAAGTTGTTGAAGTTGCTAAAGATAATAATATTAAATTCCAAGAACAAATAATTCAATATTCAGAATTTTGTGAAAATAATGCGAGTACATTTAAAACTATTTATAATAATTTAGAAGAATCGATAAATAAAATTATAGATAATAATAATGCATTGCAAAAAATGATTTTAAGTCAGTTGTCTGAACATATAGGAGAATTGGATAAGAATAATAATGAAGTTGTGAATGCTGCTACTAAACAGATAAATGAGATGATTTCAAATTCAAAAGAATCTATAGAAAAAGCTAATGAAGCTTTTAAAGAAATAAGGGAATCAAGAGAACGACAAGAACAAAAAATGCTTGAAGTTTTAAAGGCTATTCCTAGTGAAGTTAAAGGTTGTGTTGATAGAATGTCAGATAGACTTGAACAGAATTTAGATAAATTATCTAATGATGGTCAAAAAGCTCTTGATGATTTTAAAGAAAAATCTAATGAAATAGCAGATTCTTTATTAGAAAATCTATCAGAAAAATTTGATGATAGTTTGTATGAATATTCTAATAAAGTAAGTGATGGGCTAGATAATACAAGAAAAAAAGTGGAAAGAATTATTGAACCCATCTGTGAAGGTATTGAAGAATTAAAAACAAATATTTCTGTATTTTCTAATGATTTAAAAGAACAGCATAAAGCAACTTATGAATTAGTAAAAACAGTAAATGATTCTAATGAAGCTTTAAGTGAATCAGAAAAAGATTTTATTGAAAAGCTTTATAAAGAATATAAATGATTATTTGATACTTCTAGAAATTATTACTTTGGCTGTTAAAAATATGAAAATTTCTAGAAGTATTGCATAAATTAATTCGATTTGTAATTTGGTTTGTTAAATGGACAGATAATAATGAATCAAGAATTGTTAAATCTTTTACATAAAATAAAAGACACATATCTTTCTAAAAAGAATCTTTTTATTCTTTTTTGTTTAAAAGATAAAAAATCAAAAAAACATTTAGATACTTTAGATTGTCTATATACAATTATTATAAACGCTTTGAGAAAAGAAAAATATCACAGAGCTTTAGTATTCCTAAAAATATATGAAAAAATATGTAAAAAAGAGTTTTCAGAGAAAAAAATGAAATCTTATGTAGAAAAACTATGCAAAAAGACTTCTTTGCCTAGTTAATATATTTTTGTGAAAATTTACTCAACTATAGAAAATAAAAAGTTTAATAAATGATGCGTCATTTGTTTTATTTATATGGCAATGAAATAACAAAAACTTATTGATTAAGAATCTACCAAATCTTCATTCCCAAATTTCAACTAGCCACTCAAAGGCATTTCTCTTTTTAAGCCTTTATATTCAGTAATTATACAGAAATTCTGCTTATAGTTTATTTTTTAAGTAACATGACTTTCGAAAGTCAAAAAAATTAAAGTTTTGAAAGTGGGCAAATGAAATATATAGCCTTGGACATCTTACACTTACGAATCACTCACCAATAATATTTGCAAAAAACTCTTGGACATAATTAATGTCCACGGAAGAATTGAAAAAAATGTCCAAGACAGAAGGAGCCATATTTGCTGCTATAAAAGCCGATAACAGTATAACAACTAAAAAATAGCTGAAAAAATTGGTAAATCGGAAAAAACTGTTTATAGGGCCATAAGAGTTCTTCGAGAAAGTAACTACATTACAAGAAAAGGAAATGATTCCGACGGAATTTG
>JAEEGL012663328.1_pt1 | contig 10714 bp, 6 predicted proteins | sample 9134231 | NCBI WGS metagenome assembly JAEEGL01 (sample SAMN16246548, study PRJNA631951) | gut metagenome | biome: gut microbiome; feature: rumen; material: fiber-attached | host: Bos | place: Iran: Karaj | collected 2018-10 | reverse complement strand
GGATATCGGGTTCAATTCGAAATTCGTGATCGACGCGCTGAGGGCGGTGGACGACGATGAAGTGACGATGTATCTGGTCTCGCCCAAGGCTCCCTGCTTTATCAGGAACGATATAGGGGAAGAAAAGCCCGAAGGCCAGGAGTATTGCTATCTGATCCTTCCTATCAACTTTGTGACGGTTGATTAAGATATATGTATATAGAGTCTCTGGAACTGCGTAATTTCAGGAATTTTGAAGAACTTGATCTGACATTTTCGCAGGGTACGAATATTTTTTACGGCGATAATGCGCAGGGAAAGACCAATATTCTGGAAGCTCTTTTCATGATATCCACGACGAAGTCGCACCGGAGTGTAAAAGACCGCGACCTGATCCGTTTCGGTGAGGAAGAGGCGCACATCCGGTCGGTGATCATGAAAAAGGGGATCGATTATAAAGTCGATATGCACCTTAAAAAGAGCCGTTCAAAGGGGATCGCGATCCAGGGCCAGCGCATAAGGAAGGCTTCGCAGCTCATAGGGCTTCTGCATATCGTATTCTTTTCCCCGGAGGACCTTGGCATAGTCAAGGAAGGTCCGGCGGGAAGAAGGCGTTTCATGGATATGGAGCTCTGCCAGCTGGACGCGTCTTATCTTTATGACCTGAATAATTACAATAAGGTCATTGAGCAGAGGAACAGGTTTCTTAAGGATATTTCTTTACATTCACAGAAGGATCCGGCATACGGGGATATGCTGGATGTCTTTGATGATCAGCTTCTTGGTTACGGCAGGCGGATAATTGAGAGAAGGCAGAGCTTTATAGATGCTCTGGCCGGTGATATCGGCGGTATTCATGAGAGTCTTACCGGGGGAAGGGAGACTCTCCTTATATCTTATGAACCTAATACAGCTTCAGATGATTTTGCGGAAAAGCTGAAAAAGAACCGCAGGCAGGATATTTATCAGAAGATGAGCTGCACGGGGCCCCACAGGGACGACTTCAGTTTTTATGTGCTCGGCGGCGCGTCGGATCCGATCGATATCAGGCGGTTCGGCTCCCAGGGCCAGCAGAGGACCTGCGCTCTTTCGCTCAAACTGTCGGAAATAGAGACTGTAAGGACGCTTACGGGGGAAGATCCGGTGCTGATGCTGGACGACGTCCTTTCGGAACTGGACGGGAACAGGCAGAGATTTCTCCTGGATACGATCGGATCGCTGCAGACAATGATCACCTGTACGGGACTGGACGATTTTGTCGGGAGCAGGTTCGAGAAAGACAGGATTTTCAGGGTAGAGAACGGAAGCATAAGGGAAAACGGGTAATAAGGAAGAATGGAAAACGAAAAGATAAATGTGAACGGTATTTCCGAAAACGATGCGGACAAGAATGATGCTGCCGCCGTGGAGATATTAAAGAAACTGAATGCGGAACCGGCAGGATCAGAAGAAGCCGGGGCGGAGGAAGCTGTCGAGTTTGATGCGAAGGACGTCGGGGAATACAATGCCGACAATATCCAGATTCTGGAAGGTCTTGAAGCGGTACGCAAAAGGCCCGGTATGTACATCGGCACGACTTCTTCAAGGGGTCTTCACCATCTTGTCTATGAGATCGTGGATAATTCCGTTGACGAGGCGCTGGCGGGGTTCTGTACGCACATTGAAGTGACTATACATCCCGGCGATTCCGTTTCCGTCAGGGATAACGGCCGCGGTATTCCCGTCGGTATCAACCATAAATCAGGCAAGAATGCAGTTGAAGTCGTATTTACGATCCTGCACGCCGGCGGCAAATTCGGCGGCGGCGGATACAAGGTATCCGGCGGCCTGCACGGTGTCGGCGCTTCTGTCGTCAACGCGCTTTCAGAGTGGCTGGAAGTTGAGGTAAAAAGCGGCGGCAGCATCTACAGGCAGAGATATGAAAGAGGTATCAGTACGGGTCCTCTTTCCGTTATCGGCGAATGCGCCGAAAACGAAACGGGAACAATGGTCACTTTCCAGCCGGATCCCGAAGTCTTCGAAGAAACGACGGAATTTGATTACGATGTCTTAAAGCAGCGCCTGCGCGAGATGGCTTTCCTGACAAAGGGCCTGCGCATAACTCTGACGGACGAACGCACTCCCCTGGAAGAAACAGAAACGGACGGCGCTGAAAACAAGCCTGCCTACAGGGAGCATACTTTCTGTTATGAAGGCGGCATACGCGAGTTCGTCACCTACCTCAACAGAAGCAAGACCGACCTGTACGACAAGGTCCTGTATTTTGAGGGCATGAAGAATAACGTTTATGTGGAGGTGGCCCTTCAGCATAACGATTCCTATACGGCCAGCGAGTACAGCTTCGTCAACAATATCAATACTCCTGAAGGCGGCATGCACCTGGTGGGCTTCCACAATGCCCTTACCAGGGTATTCAACGACTATGCCCGGAAGAACAAGCTGCTCAAGGACAACGACCAGAATCTGAGCGGTGAAGATATCCGTGAAGGCATGACGGCGATCATCAGCGTAAAGATCGAAGATCCGCAGTTTGAAGGCCAGACCAAGCAGAAGCTCGGCAATATAGAAGCCAGGAGCGCCACGGATTCCGTCGTTTCCGAACAGCTTACATATTTCCTTGAACAGAATCCGGATATCGCGAAGATCATCCTTGAAAAGTCGATCCTTTCCCAGCGCGCGAGGGAAGCCGCCAGGAAAGCCAGGGACCTGACCAGAAGAAAGTCCGCGCTGGAGACCATGTCGCTGCCCGGCAAGCTGGCGGACTGCTCCGACAAGGATCCGAAGAACTGCGAGATCTTCCTCGTTGAGGGTGATTCGGCCGGCGGCAGCGCGAAATCCGCCAGAAGCCGCCAGACGCAGGCGATCCTGCCGCTGCGCGGCAAGATCCTCAACGTCGAAAAAGCCAGGGAAGACCGCATTTACGCCAACGAAGAGATCAAGGCGATGATCACGGCGTTCGGTACTGGCATCCATGATGAATTCGACATTTCCAAACTCCGCTATGACAAGATCATTATCATGACGGATGCCGATGTCGACGGTGCGCACATCGATACGCTGATGCTTACCTTCCTTTACAGGTTCATGCCGGAGCTGATCAAGACCGGGCATGTATACCTGGCCATGCCGCCCCTGTATAAGCTGGAAAAGAACAAGAGGGTCTGGTACGCGTATTCCGATGAGGAACTGGCCAATATCCTGAATGAAGTCGGCAGGGACCAGAACAACAAGATCCAGCGTTACAAAGGCCTTGGTGAAATGGATCCCGAGCAGCTCTGGGAGACCACGATGGATCCCGACAGGCGTGTCCTCAAGAAAGTCGTGATGAACGAGGATTCCGAATCGGAAGTGGACCTGATCTTCACGACGCTTATGGGCGACAAGGTAGAGCCCAGGAGAGAATTTATCGAACAGAACGCGCGGTTCGTGCAGAATCTGGATGTGTGATTTTGATTTTTGTGTCTGACGCTTATGCCGCTCTGCAGGCTGGTCATCCTCATCGGGAACCGGTAAAGCCTTTGCAAAACGGCTAAGTACAAGACCGTGATCCGCACAACTCGCTGCCTCCGGCAGCTCAGACAGTACTGGATCACGGTCTTAACGCCGCCCTGCAAAGGCTCAACGGGTTCCGCGATTCGTCTGAAGGCCTGCAGAACGGCAATAAGCGTGGCGACACGATAAATACAGAATAGTGTTTAAGAATTGATCATCTGCTCCTGCAGCGCGAAGGATTATGCGCGCGCCGGCACTTGGGCTGCGTATACAAAATGCGCGGGAGCGCATTTTTTGCAGCCCTATGTACCGCTGCGCAGGCGCATTATAGCGGGAGCGTCCTGAGCATGCAGGAGAAGATGATCAGTTAAAAAAGCTGATCAGTCTGAAAAGGTGAAGAGGAATGGATGATAAGATTTTTGACCGCATAAAAGATGTAGATCTGCAGAAGACGATGGAGTCTTCGTATATCGATTATGCGATGAGCGTTATCGCGTCGAGGGCTCTGCCGGACGTCAGGGACGGCCTGAAGCCCGTGCAGCGCAGAATCCTGTACGCGATGGCCGAGCTGGGCAATACGCCGGATAAGCCCCACAGGAAATGCGCGCGTATCGTCGGCGATACGATGGGTAAATACCATCCGCACGGCGACAGTTCTATCTACGGCGCGCTCGTCTATATGGCGCAGCCGTGGTCCATGCGTTATCCGCTGGTCGACGGCCACGGGAACTTCGGTTCCGTGGACGGTGACGGTCCTGCCGCCATGCGTTATACGGAGGCCCGCCTTACGAAGATCTCGACGGAGATGCTTTCCGATATCAACAAGGATACGGTAGATTTCGTACCGAACTTTGACGAGACGGAAAAGGAACCGGCGGTAATGCCCGCCCGTTTCCCCGCTCTTTTGGTGAACGGAACGACAGGCATAGCGGTCGGTATGGCAACGAACATTCCCCCGCATAACCTGAGGGAGGTCGTTTCCGCCTGCTCAAAGATCATCAACAACCGGATCGAATTCGACCGGGATACGGATATAGAAGAGCTCCTGCCCATCGTAAAGGCGCCGGATTTTCCCACAGGCGGCGTGATCATGGGCACAGCGGGCGTCAATGAGGCGTACCGCACCGGCAGAGGCAAGATCATCACCAGGGCTGTAACGAACATTGAGCCGATGAACAACGGCAAGAGCCGTATCGTCGTTACGGAACTGCCTTACCTTGTCAACAAGGCGACGCTGATCCAGAAGATCGCGGAGCTGGTCAAGGACAAGAAGATCGAAGGGATCACAGACCTGCGAGACGAATCGGACAGGGAAGGCATGCGCATCGTGATCGAACTGCGTCACGACGCCAATGCGAACGTAGTCCTGAACCACCTGTACAAGCATACGCAGCTGCAGGATACTTTCGGCGTGATCATGCTGGCGCTGGTCGGCAAGGAGCCGAAGGTCATGAACCTGCGGGAGGTCCTCGGCTATTATATCCGGCATCAGGAAGATGTCGTGACCAGAAGGACCAAATATGATCTCAACAAGGCAAGGGAAAGGGATCATATCTTACAGGGACTGCTCATCGCGCTGGACAATATCGATGAAGTAGTCAGCATCATCCGTCACAGCCCCAACGTCGCAGAAGCCAAGAACAGGCTGATGGAGAGATTCGGACTGGACGACGTTCAGGCGCAGGCGATCGTCGACATGAGGCTGAGGGCCCTGACAGGTCTGGAAAGGGAGAAACTCGAGAAGGAGCATGAAGAACTCTTAAAGACCATCGAGCATCTGGAAGCCATCCTTGCCGATGAAAAGCTCCTGCTTGCGACGATCCGCGACGAGATGGAAGCGATCGCCGACAAGTACGGCGACGAGCGCCGGACGAAGATCGAGATCGACATGAGCGATATCAATATCGAAGATCTGATCCCGAACGACCAGGTCGTGCTCACCCGTACGAACCTCGGTTATATCAAGCGCATGACGATGGATAATTTCCGCGCGCAGAACCGCGGCGGCCGCGGCATCAAGGGGATCCAGATGATCGAGAACGACCTGATCGAAGACCTCCTGATGACGTCGAACCATAATTATCTGATGTTCTTTACGAATAAAGGACGGGTCTACAGGCTCAAGGCCTACGAGATCCCCGAAGCGTCCAGGACATCAAGAGGTACGGCGCTGGTCAACCTGCTGGAGATGACGCCCGGCGCCAAAGTCACGGCGCTGCTCCCGACCATGGCCGACCAGCCGGGCCAGCACCTGTTCATGGCGACGAAGAAGGGCATCGTCAAGAAGACGGCACTTACGGAATTCCAGAATATCCGGAGGAAAGGGCTTATTGCGATCGTGCTTCAGGACGACGACGAACTGATCGAAGTCAAGCAGACAGATGAAAACTCCGAGATCTTCATGATCACGAAGAAGGGCATGTGCATCCACTTCGATGAAACGCAGGTCAGGAGGACCGGACGTTCCACGATGGGCGTCAAAGGCATGGATCTGTCGGCGGACGACGAGATCGTCGGCATGCAGATCGACAGCCAGGGCGATTCACTGCTCATCGTTTCCGAAAAGGGTATGGGCAAGCGCTCCGTGCTTGCTGATTTCAAGAAGCAGCACAGGGGCGGCAAAGGCCTGAAATGCTATAAGATCACGCAGAAGACCGGCGACGTCATGGGCGTCAAGGCAGTCACGGACGAGCATGAGATCATGATGATCACCTCGGCGGGCATCATTATCCGCATCCGTATGTCGGATGTGAAGACGATCGGCAGGATGACGAGCGGCGTCAAGCTCATCGCACTTGAAAAAGAAGCGTATGTCGTCAAGATCGCGAAAGTCAGGGCTGATGAGATCTCTGACGGAGAGGAAGAAGAAATATCCGAAGAAGACACAGCAATTGACGGATCAGCAGATACTTCGATAGATACATTGAAAGATACATCGAAAGATGCATCGGCAGATGGATCAGTAGATGCGCCGGCCGAAGTGGAAGTTCCTGAGGATGCGGACCAGGAGAGCGATGAAGAGAGCGCACCCGAGGAGGATCCCGAGAAAAGCTGATATGTGCGGAACGTGCAGATAAGAGATGTTCCCGAAAGTAAACACAAAGAACCCGAAGACGGTATTGATGATACCTGAAAGAACGGATCTGTCCAAAGCTGGTACTTTTGTACCAGCTTTTTTATATGTGTTCAGAAGGCCGGACACGGGGATATCGTTTTCCGAAAGGGGGGTATAGCCGATCGCGGCCTGCGCCCTGGATCCGTTTGCCGAAAAATCCAGAAGGCCGGCATTGTTTTCCCGGACCTGGCAGGAGACGTCGGAAAGGGGATTCCCCTTGATCAGGACAAGAGTGCCTTCCGGACGGATGGAAAAATAGTGCAGTGCGGTATTCTCATAACCGGCAAAACCGGTGATGGTGCCGGCTTCGGGATCCGCGAGCACATCCGCGAGTGTCCGGGCCTCGAAGTTCGCGAAGCAATAGTCCAGGATTGCCTTCGTATCGTTATACTGCGAGGGTGTCTCTTCCCGCATGACGGCGCAGATGATCTTCATGCCGTCTCTTTCGGCGCAGGTAACAAGGCAGCTCCTGGCGCTGTCTGTATAACCGGTCTTGCCGCCGGTGAACCCTTCGCAGGGGATCTCGCCCAGGGCGAAGAGGTTGGTGTTATTGATATAGATATCGTCGGGCTGCAGTGCGGTCGGGGGAATGTGGTAATGCCCCGTTCCGGCAATCTTTGCCAGTTCTTCATGGGAAAAGAACCGCCTGCCGATCAATGCGAGATCATAGGCCGTAGTATAGTGGTCGTCTTCATGCAGGCCGCTGGCGGTCACGAAATGGGAATCCGCGCAGCCCAGAGACGCGGCGTATTCATTCATCCTGTCGGAAAAAGCCGCGGCAGACCCGCTCACGGCTTCTCCGAGGGCATTGGCACCCTCATTGGCGGAAGCGATCATCACGCCGTACATCATATCGGTCAGCGGCAGGGCTTCTCCCGGAGAGAGCCCGATGTTGGAACCGTCCCACGGGACGGAGTCCACAGCCGACTGCGAAACATAGATCATACTGTCCGCGGGAAGTGCCTCATAGGCGATCAGCGTCGTCAGAAGTTTGGTCGTACTGGCCGGGTACAGCTTTTCATGCATATTTTTGGCGTACAGTACAGTACCGGTCTGTGCTTCGATCGCCACTGCCGATTCCGCGCTGATATAGGGGCCTTCCGGCCAGGAAGCGAAACTGTTGCTTTCGGGAGCGATCTCTGCCCTGATCTCTGCTTCGGCATTTACGTCTTCGATCCCTTCTTCAGTAACGATATAAGTATCGGGAAAAAGATAACCGGAGACACTTTCGTCTGCTTCGGAGCCTGCTGCATCGTATCCTTCCGTGCCTTCTGCATCGTATCCTTCCATGTTCTCTGTACCGTATCCCTCCAGGCCTTCCGCGTTTTCTGCGCCTGTGTCTTCCGTGCCGTATCCTTCAGCGGGACCGGCCTGAATTTCTTCGGCATGGACCTTGGCCGGAATATGATCGCTGCCGGCCGAAGACGCAAGGAAAGCGGCCGGCAGGCCGGTAAAAAACGCAGTAAAAAAGACAGCTGCCGTCATAACAGCTGTTAAAGGCAGGATCCTAGTCCGGGATCCTGCCTTCTGGTCTTTTCTTTTACCGGGTGCGGACAGATGAATGTGCATCGGTACCTGTAGCCGCGAGTCAGCCGAGCAGGGAAGAGATCTTCTCCTGGAAAACTGCAGGTGTCATGGCGCCGACAAGGGTCCCGGAAAGCTGGCCGTCCCTGAAGAAAAGGAACGTAGGAATGGACATGACATTATAACGGCCGGCAATGTCCGGAGCGTCGTCTACATTGATCTTACCGACTTTGAGCCTGCCGGAGAACACATTTTCCATCTGTTCCACGATAGGGCTCATCATTTTGCAGGGGCCGCACCAGTCAGCATAGAAATCCACAAGGACAGGGCCTTCGGCCTGCAGTACTTCTTTATCAAAATTTTCAGATGTAAATATCATAATTACCTCCACAAAAGTTGCAAATTCTTTCAGATGTTTTTCATCCTGAACATTATAGCACATATGTAAATGAATTTTGGAATAGCGGCAGAGAACAGAGGCCAGATATCTCAATGCTGACGAATAGACATCTGTAATTGACAAAACAGCAGCCGAAGGACTATAGTTTCTATTGTGCGCTGCTTTATTGCATAAATGCGTAACGCTTTAAATCACTAAAGCGAAAAGAGATAGAAAGTACCTGTCCAGTTCTTGCAGAGTACTGAAAACCTGTTGTTTAGAAACCTGTAGAGTATTGTTTTCCGGAGGTCAACTGATGCCTATTACAGATCTGCTTCGCAGAAACGCGATCGAACACCCCAACGATGTGGCTCTTGTCGAGCTCAATCCTTCTCTGCCCAGGAAGTCGCTGACGACCTGGAAGGAATATGAGCTGATGCAGCCTGCTGCCACAGGGCCTTACCGCAAGGAGATAACCTGGGCGGTATTCCATGAGAAATCCAACCGTATGGCCAACATGCTTATGGCCAGGGGCATCGGCAAGGGCGACAAGGTCGCGATCCTGCTGATGAACTGCCTGGACTGGCTGCCGATCTATTTCGGCATCCTGAAGACCGGCGCACTGGCGGTGCCGCTGAATTTCCGTTACGCATCGGATGAGATCGAGTACTGCCTGGACCTGGCGGAAGCCAACGTCCTGATCTTCGGCCCCGAGTTCATCGGCCGTGTCGAAGAGATCGCCGAGAAGATCAGCCGCGGCAGGCTCCTGTATTTCGTAGGGCCTTACTGCCCGACCTTCGCGGAAGACTTCATTTCACAGACAGATAATTATTCCAGCCATTCACCCAAGGTGGAACTGACGGACGACGACTATGCCGCGATCTATTTTTCATCCGGCACGACAGGCTTCCCCAAGGCCATCCTGCACACGCACGGCGGCCTGATGCATGCCGCGATCGCGGAGCAGAAGCATCACGGGCAGACGGCGGACGATACGTTCCTGTGCATTCCGCCCCTGTACCATACAGGCGCCAAGATGCACTGGTTCGGTTCTCTGGTATCCTGCAGCAAGGCGGTCCTGCTTCTGGGGACCAAACCGGATATGGTCCTGCGCGCGGTATCGGAAGAGCACTGCACGATCGTCTGGCTCCTCGTGCCGTGGGCACAGGATATCCTGGACGCGCTGGATTCCGGAAAGCTTTCCCTTTCCGATTACCAGACCGACCAGTGGAGGCTGATGCATATCGGCGCGCAGCCCGTACCGCCTTCCATGATCCGTCACTGGCAGGAGTACTTCCCCGGCCAGCTTTACGATACGAACTATGGCCTTTCCGAATCCCTCGGGCCCGGCTGTGTGCACCTGGGCGTTGAGAACATCCACAAAGTCGGTGCCATCGGCGTTGCCGGCTATGGCTGGGAGTGTCAGATCCTGGATCCGGAGCACAAACCGGTCGCGCAGGGCGAAGTCGGCGAACTGGCCGTCAGGGGACCTGCGGTCATGGTCTGCTATTACAATAATCCGGAAGCGACGGAAGAGGTCCTGGGCAAGGACGGCTTCCTGTATACCGGTGACATGGCCAAGCAGGATGAAGACGGCTTCTATTACCTGGTCGACCGCAAAAAGGACGTTATCATTTCCGGCGGCGAGAACCTGTACCCGGTCCAGATCGAAGACTTCATCCATGCCTTCGAGCCTGTCAAGGACGTAGCCGTCATCGGCCTGCCCGACAAGCGGCTGGGCGAGATCGCCGCGGCCATCATTGAGATCAAGGAAGGCTATACCTGCACGGAAGAAGAAGTGAATGAGTTCTGTCTCGGACTGCCCCGCTACAAGAGGCCCAGGAAGATCATATTCGCTGATGTGCCCCGCAATCCCACCGGCAAGATCGAAAAGCCCCTGCTCCGTGAAATGTACGGCGCGGCAGGCCTGGTCGCCAGAGAGAACGAGGTCGAAGCCTGATGCGGTTGAGAAATATCCCGCGTTCGGAGGAAGTACTTGCGAACAGCCCCTATGTGGTACAGGATCCTGCCGCCGCAAAGGGAAAATGGAGAGAACTGTTCGGCGTGCAGGGCACATCGGAAAAGAAGCTCCTGAATCTGGAGGTCGGTACCGGAAAAGGCCGCTTTATACTTGAACTGGCGGGAAGGAACCCTGAGCAGCTGTATGTCGGGCTGGAAAAGTTTTCCAGTGTCCTCCTGCGTGTCGCGGAAAGCCAGCAGGAACT
>JAEEGL012147271.1_pt1 | contig 10714 bp, 6 predicted proteins | sample 9134231 | NCBI WGS metagenome assembly JAEEGL01 (sample SAMN16246548, study PRJNA631951) | gut metagenome | biome: gut microbiome; feature: rumen; material: fiber-attached | host: Bos | place: Iran: Karaj | collected 2018-10 | reverse complement strand
GACCCGTACCGGCTGCGATTCATTGGCGATTGCGATCGGCACCAGCCATGGCGCCTATAAATTTTCAGGTGAACCGAAGCTGCGTTACGATATTCTCGAAGAAGTGGGACGCAGACTGCCCGGTTTCCCGATCGTGCTGCATGGTTCTTCCTCTGTCCCGCAGGAATTTGTGAAGATCATCAACCAGTACGGCGGCAACATGCCCGGCGCCATCGGCATCCCGGAAGAACAGCTTCGCCAGGCCGCCCGCAGCGCGGTATGTAAGATCAATATCGACTCCGACATCCGCCTTGCCATGACCGCTGTCATCCGCAAGTACTTCGCGGAGCATCCGGATCATTTCGATCCCCGCCAGTATCTGAAGCCTGCCCGCCAGGCTGTCCATGATATGGTGGCGCACAAGATCGTCGACGTTCTCGGCTGTGACGGCAAAGCCTGATATACCAGATTAAAAAAGCGCCGGAGTGATTTGCTCCGGTGCTCTTTTTGTGGAACCCAACAGTTTTTTCCCGTTTGACTGTGAGGACCGATGAAACACCGGTCCAATCCGTTTGGTTCTGCCGGTCCCTTACCTGGAGGGATCGTAAATCTTCTCCGGTTTCGGCTTGTAGGTATCCTTGAACAGAAATTCACGGCCTGTCCATACATCGCCTACATATGTCATCCGATAGCTGTTCACGATACATCCGTCCTTCGCTTTCGAAGCGCTTTCCTTGTCCTTGACGTAAACAGCCTCCATGATACTCGGAAGTGTTTCCACAGTTTCTGTTTCCAGCGTGTATCTCACATCTCCCAGATCTGTTCCGTAGATGCAAACCTTCGTCATCAGCCGGTTCCTGTTTTTCGGATCCGTCAGCACTTCTGCCGTAATAAAAATCGAATCCTCCGTATTGTTTTTAAACACAAGGTCAATCTGCTTTCCGCCCATATAAACGGTTGCGTCCGTTCCATAGGCAGCATAGGAAACAGAATCCGAATGAGGCCTGCGGCTGATAATTTCAAGCCCCGCGCATACCGCTGCCTGGTATACTGTGGTACTGGCCTGGCATGCGCCTCCGCCGATTCCGATCACATGCTCGTCGCTGATATATTCTGTCGCAGGGAAAAAACCGTTCTCAACGGTACGTTCGCCGACAATTTTATTGAAGCTGAAATTCTTCCCGGGTTTGATCTCTGTTCCGCTGATCAGCTGGAAGCATCTCCGGATATTGTTGTTTCTGTTATCATCGGAGCTCGTACTGATCGGGGTGGTTGCAGTCGCCCGCAGCGCATAGTGTTTTTTCAGGTCTTCCACGGTGATCTGCGGCTGAATGATCTCCGGCTGCAGCGTTATCGTTCCGCTCACAAGCGTACTGGCCATCTGGTACAGCTGTTCTTTAATGGGTTCAACATCCAGAGTATAACCGGATTGCTCTTCCGTAAAGAGGAATGGATAGGCGCGCGCAGGATCAAAAGTGGTTACAGCGGCGTTGATCATCGGCCGGTCGATCTGTCCCTTCAATTCGCTTAAGATCCTGTCGATCTCTCCGGTATTGCCGGATGGCTTTGCTGTAAATGCGCTGTATGGCGTCTTCTCAAGCGCTTCCATCTGGCTGTAGCGTTCCGCCTGCGTCCCTGTATGCCCCTGAATCCACGCATCGTTCAGAACATTGTATATTTCATTCTTGTCCACGCTCATGTTCAGCGTTTCGGTATCAATGTCAGCCGCCACACTGCCCTCATAAACCAGCCGGACCTTCCATGCATCATGCCGTTGATTGATCTGGCTCTGTACTGAATTCATGGCCTGTTCGGGTGTCATTCCGCCCAGGTGAATCCCGTCTACATACACGCCCGGACAATACAGGTGATCATAGGGTGTCACCTTGTCGCTGATCATTTTCTTTTCAGCGATATCTTTCGAAATCTGCACGCCGGCATATGCCCCTCCGGAGATCAGGGCAATGGCCAGAACGGCGATAAAGATTTTCATCCCCGTTCTTTTCTTTTTTTTAGTCGCTGCCTGCGCAGAAGGTGTACCGAAACCGCGCTGGCCGCCCTGGAAGGACTGAGGAACAGCATATTGCGCCGACGGCTGGTATGGATAGACCTGCTGCGGGGAAGTCCTTTGCCGAACGTCCCCTGTATTCTGCGAAACGCGGTTTCCTGTGTTCCGTGGATCATAACCTCCGGTTTGCTGCGGCACATAGCCCCGGAAGGATCCGGTATTCCGCATCTGTTCCGCCGCGCTCTGGACCCTTTGCGGCGTTGTCGTCCGGCGATCGGAACGCCGGTTGTTATTCGATTGACTCGTTCCGAGCACCACCTTTCATTATTCCTGAATTAATCAATTTAACGGCTCGGATTCGTTATCCTGTTCCGGTTCGTTTTGTTCTCTGGCTTTATTCCGCTCTTCACGTTCCTTCTCTTCAGCAGCCAGGACATCTTTCACTTCTTCCAGTACCTGCGCCGTTGTCCTTGGTTTATCGTCTGCCGAAACATCTGTCAGGACACCGTGATCCATCACTGCGAGGAATTCTGCCCGGTTCAGCGTTTCATACTTCAGCAGGGCATCAACCAGCGCGTCCAGCCTGTCCGCTTTTTCCCGGAGAATTGCTTTTGCCTGCTCATAGCATTTGCTCAGAATAGAAGCAACTTCCCGGTCAATTTTGGCAGCGATCTCTTCGCTGTATTCGCGGCTCTGCCCGAATTCCATACCGACAAAGACTTCCTGGTCGCTTCCGAGATAGATTGTACCGATATTATCGCTCATGCCGAACTGGGTCACCATTTTGCGGCACAGCTCTGTGGCACGTTTCAGGTCGCTGCTGGAGCCCGTGTATATTTCACCCAGGGCAACTTCTTCCGCAGCATGGCCGCCAAGCATCATGGTAATCTGGTCCAGCAGCTGTGTACGGCTGATATTGTCATGTTCCTCTGCAGGAAGCGCCAGGGTATGCCCGGCAGCTTGTCCGCGGGGAACGATCGTAATCAGGTGAACCTCATCGCACCCTTTCAGCAGGTGTCCCACAATCGCATGGCCGCCTTCATGGTAAGCAACCATACGCTTGTCCTGTTCGTTCACTTTATGGCTCTTTTTCTCAGGTCCCATCTGAACCCGGGCGATTGCATCGATCAGCAGCTGCTGGTCAATCTTTTTCTTTCTTGCTCTTGCGGCCAGAATCGCCGCTTCATTCATCACATTTTCCAAATCTGCGCCGGTTGCAAAGGGCATCCGTTTGGCAATGTTGTCGAGATCCACATCATCGCTCAGCGTCTTTCCCCTGCTGTGAACCTTCAGGATCGCCACACGGCCGTCCTGATCCGGATAATTGACCGTTACCTGGCGGTCAAAACGGCCCGGACGCATCAGCGCAGGATCCAGAATGTCCCGGCGGTTCGTGGCTGCCATTACGATGATCCCCTCATTCACCGCAAATCCGTCCATTTCAACCAGCAGCTGGTTCAGGGTCTGTTCTCTTTCATCATGACCGCCGCCGAGTCCAGCGCCCCGATGGCGCCCTACAGCGTCGATTTCATCAATAAACACGATTGCCGGGGCAACCTTTTTTGCCTGGTCAAACAGATCGCGGACACGGCTGGCGCCAACGCCGACAAACATTTCAACAAAGTCACTGCCGCTAATAGAGAAGAAAGGCACGCCGGCTTCACCGGCAACTGCCTTCGCCAGCAATGTTTTGCCTGTACCGGGAGGTCCGACAAGCAGCACGCCTTTCGGAATCCGTGCGCCTACTTCCGTATAATTCTTCGGATTTTTCAGGAAATCCACCATTTCCTGCAGTTCTTCCTTCTCCTCGTCCGCCCCGGCGACATCGGCAAAAGTAACCTTGTTCTTGGAAGGATCCTGCATCTTTGCATGGCTGCGGCCGAAGGACATGACCCTCCCGTTTCCGCCGCCCTGTGCCCGAAGCATGACGAACCAGATCACAGCCAGAACGCCGAGCATAATCAGATATGGAATAAACTCATACCACCATGGAATCGTCAGCGGAGCCATGTATTCGACGCTGAAGCCGAGATCTTCCTTTGTCACAGTCACGTTGGACAGTTCCGTCTGATCTCTTTTGGCAATGATCTGGCGGACATTTTCAAGGAAATCTGTCGGAATCGTTGTTTCAAAGTCATAGCTCCGATCCGGAAAATCAGCGTCCGCAGTCAGTGTCGGACGGTTGCTCCCGTCAAAAACACCAACAAGGGAAGTTCCCCGGATAGCTACCCGGCCTACTTCCTTTTTGTAGATTGCTTCCAGCAAATCAGGATACTCAATGCGTTTGCTGACGGTACGGTTCAGGCCGCCGTTCAGCAGAATAGCGATCAGAAGCAGTGTCCCGATCAGAATAAAATATCCCCATATTCCCCTTGAAGGTCTCTTGTTTAACCCGTTCAACCTGTTAATCCTCCCCATGAAAAAATGGATCCGTTACTTTTTGAGCCGGTCCGCTCCGCAGTCATTCATAGATTCTCGGACTGAGTATCCCGATATCAGGCAGATTCCGGTATGTCTGGTTGAAATCCAGGCCGTAACCGACCACAAAAGCGTCCGGAATATTGAAGCAGCTGTAGTCCACTGTCAGATCCTGCACTTTCCTTCTGGCCGGTTTGTCCAGTAAAGCAGCAATCCGCAGGCTTTTGGCTCCGCGCTGCATCAGGATCTTCGTCAGATAACTCAGGGTAATTCCGGAATCAACGATATCTTCCACCACAATAACATCCTTCCCCAGGATATCGTTGTCAAGATCCTTCAGAATCCGGACTACACCGCTCGTTTTGGTTGCGCTTCCGTAACTGGAAATCGCCATGAAGTCCAGCGTAAGGGGAAGCGAAATTTCCCGGATCAGATCCGCAAAAAATACGGCAGCACCTTTCAGAATGCAGACCAGAACCGGTTTTTTCCCTGCGTAATCCCGGGTAATCTGTTTTCCGAGCTCCTGTACTTTAGCTGCAATCTCTTCCCTCGTCAACAGTACGCACTCCAGGTCATTGTACAGTTCCTCATGACCATCCATCGGCGAAGTCCTCTCTTTCTTATCGTTTCCAGGGCATTGATCCGATCCATTTCAGGCGGATGTTCTTTTCTTCCGCGTCCCATCGCGGAACCGCGCCGGCACCGACACCGGCAGCCAGCAGCACCTCGTTGCCCCTGCACAGCAGGGGAATCCGGTCCCGTACAGGCTCGTCAACCCCCCGGTCGGTCATGTAATCCTGAAGTTTCCGGGTTCCTTTCATTCCGAAAGGCCGGATCCTGTCTCCCTCTCTCCGGGTTCGGAGCACACATCCCTGTAAAAAACCTTCCGGCACTTCCTGTTCCGTCGTTCCGTTTCCCGGATTCCCTTCCGACGCACATACTTCCAGTGTCAGATTTCCGTAGCAAATCCGTCCGTTTTCCCCGGGATGGAAGGGAATCACCTGTTTTGTTTCCTTCGGAAAGCCTGTCAGATAAATCCCATGCCTGCCTTTCACCGCGATTATACCGCCCGGAAGGTTGGCTTTTCCTCTCTCCTTCCTGGCCAGCGATGCCAGTTCCGCAGTCTGTGCGGCGTTCAGCGCACGTTCTTTCATTTCAGGAGCGCTTTTTCTCCACCAGGTCCTCAGTATCCTGTTCAGCAGAGCGTCCGGAACCGTTTTCAGCGCTTCTGCATCTATCTGCAGCGGATCGCTGTGCGTCGAGAGAAATTGCTCGGCTTGAGCCTGCAGCAGATTGTTCTCTCCGCTGATAATCTCCGCTGTCTGTGCGATCCTCCCTGAAATCCCGGCGGCCAGCTCTTCCATCAAAGGAATCAGCTGGTGCCTGATTCTGTTCCGCAGGTACAGATCGCTTCCGTTTGTGGAATCTTCGCGCCATACCACGCCTTCCCGGCGCAGTGCTTCCCGGATTTCTCCGCGTCTGGCCCCAAGCAATGGCCTGCAGATCTGATAATTTCCCCATGTATCAAGGCAGCTCATGCAGGACAGGCCTTCCGTACCCGCTCCGCGTAACAGCCGCATCAGGAAAGTTTCCGCCAGATCATCCCGGTTGTGAGCCAGCACCAGGGTTTGAATCCCGGTCTTCTCCATTATTTCCCGGAAGCAGCGGAACCGTTCCCTCCGGCAGGAGTTTTCATCGTTTTTGCCGTCCAGTTCTGCCCGTACGGTGTGAAGGGGAATTGCCAGCTTCTCACAAAGCTCCCGGCAGAAGGCTTCATCTTCGTCGCTTTCCGCTCCGCGCAATCCGTGATTCACGTGAACAGCTTCCGGCTCGATGCGCCCGCTTTCCCTTTCCCTTGCAAGAAGCAGCAGCACCGCAGTGCTGTCCGCTCCGCCGGAAAACCCGATCAGGCATTTCCCTGACGGGATCTCCCTCATTTTTGTTCTCAGCGTTTCCAGGTCCATCATTGCTCACGCAGCGGCGCTCCGCACTGATTGCACGGTTTCAGATTATTGTAGGGCGGATCATTGATCTGTGCATAGGTGAACTGCCCTGCAAAGGGGAGATTCTTGGCGTTTGCGCTTCTGCAGTATGCATCCAGGTGGTAATACTCCCCGCCGTTCGGATTGTAATACAGCGGCGTATTGGCATCCACATAGGGTGTCGCGGTAGGCGTAACGGTCGGTGTGACATTCGGATCCGGGGTTTCGAGGACTTCATTGCTCTGCAGGCTTTGCGGATCAACGTACCATTCGTTGTTTTCCTTTACCATCAGGATCGTGAACTGGTACAGTTCCGGTTTTTTTCCGTTATGCCGGTCTATTTTGGCCAGCATCGTCACCCTTCGGCTGGAATCAGCGTCTGTGCCGGTGATGCTCCCCGGTGTACATTCTGTGGGATTACGGTTCCCGATCAGCGTAAAAAGGCTCGTTCTCGGGCTTTCCTGCTTCGCTATCCAGCTCGGTGCGCAGTACGCAAGCATTTCATCCTGACGATTCTCACTCCAGTGTGTGAAGAAGGTAATCAGCCGCTCCATCAGCACATTGTTTCCCGAATCCGGGCCGGGAGTCGTTTCAGCCGTTTCGTTAACCAGCGGAATCTCCGGAATATCGCCTGCCAGGCTGTCCTGCTGCTGTATACTGTCCGCCTTCAGCGTCGTGTCCGTTCCGTTCCGGGTTGTATCGGCAGGCGGATTCAGCAGGAAGCTGACAATGGTCAGCAGGCAGAGCGCCAGAGAAAGAATCGTGTAAGTCAGCCGTTTGTTCTCTGCTGTCAGCGGCCTGAGCCAGAGTGCTGCCGTGGTTACTGCCGCCAGCAGGATCAGGGCGATTTTCAGCGGCGTGCTTTTAAGGATCAGCACCCCCGCCGCAAACAGCGCGACCAGAACGACCCCTGCCGCAATCAGCATCCAGTTTGCCAGTTCGAATTCCCTTTTCCGGACATGGACATTCTGCGGAACATATCCTCCCCCGTTCAGCGGGATATTCGGGTTATAATCGTTTTTGGGTGCAGACTGCTGCTGAGGAGCCCTGCCCATCTGTCCGTAGGGATTGTAGCCCGGCATATATGGGGGTTGCGAAGGCTGATATTCTGTTTGAGGCGGATATCCCCCCTGCGGTGGATATCCGTTCATCTGTGCCTGGGATCCGCCCGGCTGCGGATAACCGCCCTGCGGGGGATAGCTCTGAGCCGCCGGCTGGTATCCCGGACTGGTATAGCCGGGGCTGTATGGGGTCTGCGGTATATAACTGCCGCTGTTTCCCAGGGGCTGCGGAACGCTGTAGGGAGCACTGGGCTGCCCGGACGGCATACCGTTGTAAGGGACATAGTTCCCCTGAGCGGGTGGCTGGCTGTATCCCTGTTGTTCATTATATGATGTATAAGGTACCTGAGGCGCCGCGTAACCTTGCTGCGGCTGCCCGTATCCGGGCATTCCTTCAGGAGCATTTCCGAATCGGTCGTTCATTTCGTTCCCTTTCCGCCGTTTCCGGCGTGGTCCCTTGCTGTCGTGCCCAAAATACGCAGACAGCTTAATAAGGAATTTTATCATTCTTGGCGTGGATTGTAAACCTTTTTTGTTCCCCTTCAGACTTTTCCTTTCATTGACATCCTTCTTTGCACTGTGGTAAAATTTCCTTTGTATGGCAGTGATCCATACTGTTGTTTACCGGTGAATTCAGGAACAAATGAGTGAAGGAGCAGGATCGGTCTTATGAATACAACGCTTCTGATTATGGCAGCAGGTTTAGGGTCAAGGTACGGAGGAAACAAGCAGGTGGACCGGATTGGTCCCAACGGCGAGATTCTGATGGAGTATTCCATTTATGACGCGTTGGAAGCAGGTTTTGATAAAATTGTTTTTGTGATCCGCCGCAGCATGGATCAGATGTTCAGGGAAATTATCGGAGATAAAATTGCCAAAAAGGTCGAAGTCCATTACGCGTATCAGGAGTATGACACTCTTCCCGGAGATTTTGTTCCTCCGGCTGAACGCACCAAGCCTTACGGTACCGTACACGCCGTCATGTGTGCGAAGGATCTGATTCATGAACCCTTTGCTGTGATCAATGCAGACGATTATTACGGCAAGGATGCCTTTTCTGCCATGGCTGATTCCCTGAAACGTCTCCGGACGGAACCCAACAAGGCTTCCATGGTTGCTTATTATCTGAAAAACACGGTTTCCAAGAACGGCCATGTAACCCGCGGTGTCTGCACGGCGGATGAATCCGGCCATCTCGTCAAGGTTACGGAAACCTTCAGCATCGTTGTGTTCCCTGATGGTTCCATCCGTGATATTCATGATGATCCGGACGGTGTGATTCTGGATCCGGACGCTCTTGTGTCCATGAACTTCTGGGGGTTTGCCCCTTCGTTCTTTGATGCCGGCACTCAGTATCTGGCAGATTTCCTGAAGAATCCAGACGGTGATCCTCTTAAAAAAGAATGCCTCCTCCCTGCGCTTGTGGATTCACTGATGCATACCAGCGGACTGCAGGTTGAAGTCCTCTCCACCCATGCCGTCTGGTTCGGTGTAACCTATAAAGAAGATAAGGATTATGTGGCCGGAGAGCTGAAAAAGCTTCATGCCGCCGGCAGTTATCCGCCGGCTCTCTGATCCTGCCATTCCGGGGTGAGCACTGTGTCTTCCAGCCTGATTTGTATCGGCAGTGCTGCCGAACGTTCACTGCCCGTTGTTTTTACGGCTCTGTCGTGCGGTGCGGCGCTGCCGCTTTCTTTATTGCGTGTTTTTTGTCTTTCTGAAAACCAGAATCCAGATGAAAAAGCTGCGGATCTCGCGTCGGATCTCTCCGCATGCCACAGGCTTATGCAAAAAACGGAAGGAGCTTCCCTTTTTCCATCTTCCTTTTCTCTCGGATTCTGTTCACCAGTTTTTCGTCCTCTTCATGAATTGGCTGAGGACCCGGATACAGCCCTGCTGATTTCAGCCCTGCGCGGCAAGGGGCAGCCTCTTTCCTGTAAAACGGACCGGGATGCAGTGGAATGGTGCTTCGCGGATCTTCTTTCCCATCCGGAAGATCCGTCTGTTCTTCCTTTCCTTTCCTGGCTGGAGGAGATTGACGGGTCTTCAGAGCCCGGAAAGCTTACCCATATCACCTTATTGGCAGACCTTACTGACCCTTTTTCCTCTGGAATCGCCCTGGTGCTTCTTCCATTCCTGCGGGAAAAATTCGGAGCCTCACCGGTGTTCCTTTCCGTTATCGCGCTTGCAGACTCAGGGTCTTCTTCTTACGAATCTTGCTTTCCCGCCCTTTCTGCTTGGCTGCAGGCAATGGAAGACCGTAGATTCCTTCGTTCCTCAGACGCGGAAACCGCCTTCGGAGGAGATGCGCTTTGGCTCCTTTCCCTGCCTTCCTCTCTGGTTCCTGCTTCCATAACTGAAACGAACGAATCCGTTCAGCTTACCGCCCTTGCGGCCGCTCGCGTTTTAGGATCGCTTGGAAACAGTGTGGAACCGCTTCCTTACGGATTCCACACGAGCGAGACAGACGGATTCCTTGCGGTCGCCTCCCTCCGGAATCAGGCGGATTCCTTCGCTTCTTTTCTCCGGGCCTCTGTATGGCTGTTGACGGATTTAATTCCCTCCCTCCGATCCTGGATGAGCCGGCCCACCCGTCTCCGCTCTTTGGCTCCCAATTCACGAAACGCGCTGTTCCGGCAGCTTTTTCCTGTGTCCTCCGGGGACGTTTTCTCCTCGGATCTCGATCTTGCGGAATCCACTCTGAAAGCGCTGATTTCCAATATCCTTTCTTTCCTGAAATCCGTTCCGTTCTCTCTTCGTGCCTCATCTGAAACAGAATCCGCATGGCAGCAGGCGGTGAATGCCTGCGGAAGGTATATAACCGTTGCATCCGAATATGATACTTCCGCCGCGGAAGCACGCGAATCCGGACTCGACTCCGTCCGTCCAGTCCACAGGGTTTCCATGGCCGATACCGAGGAGGAACAGCTGGCTTCCCGGCTGCAGAAGATGAAGCTCCAGCTGGAAAATGAAGAGAAACTGCGGGCGGAAGCATTGGCTGCTCTGGGCGGTTACCGTTCTTTTCAGGTTCGCCTGGACTGTCTTTCCCGCTGCCGTTATGCGCTGAAGGAAGCCCGGCTGAAATCCGAATCTCTTTCAGGCCAGATAGACAACCTGGCTGTCCTGAAGCAAAAAAGGCGCATCCGCCTGCTTGAATCAGCCGTAACCCGGTGCGAATCGGAGCTGGATCCCGATAAAGTTGCCTCTTTCATCTCCATTTCTCCGAAAGGCCAGGCAGTTGTTTCAGATCCGTATACAGGTGGAAT
>JAEEGL016523287.1_pt1 | contig 10715 bp, 8 predicted proteins | sample 9134231 | NCBI WGS metagenome assembly JAEEGL01 (sample SAMN16246548, study PRJNA631951) | gut metagenome | biome: gut microbiome; feature: rumen; material: fiber-attached | host: Bos | place: Iran: Karaj | collected 2018-10 | reverse complement strand
GGAGGACTTCCACAAGATACTGCACCGCTACAGCCTGCGCAGCAGCAAGAAGTGCATCGCCATCAACTGCGGCGCGCTGCCCGAGGGCACCATCAACAGCGAACTCTTCGGCCACATGAAAGGCTCGTTCACCGGCGCGATAGCCGACCACGCGGGATATTTTGAGGTGGCCAATGGCGGTACCATCTTCCTCGACGAGGTGGGCGAACTGCCGCTTGACACGCAGGCCCGCCTGCTGCGCGTGCTCGAATCGGGAGAATTCCAGCGCATGGGTTCATCGGAAGTCAAGAAGACAGATGTGCGCATCGTCGCCGCCACCAACCGCGACCTGCTGAAGGCCATTGGCCAAGGAAAATTCCGCGAGGATCTCTATTACCGCCTCTCGACCATCACCATCCGCGTGCCACCACTGCGTGTGCGCGGAAAGGATATCTATCTGCTGTTCCGCAAGTTCGCCAGCGACTTCACCTCACGCTACCGCAAGGAACGCATCACCCTCACCCCCGAGGCCCAACGCGCCCTGGAGGCCTACACGTGGCCGGGCAACGTGCGCCAGCTGCGCCACCTGGTCGAAGAGCTCTGTATCGTCGAGGACGAACGCCCCATCACCGAGGAAATCCTGCGGCAGCACCTCCCCTCGTTCGAGGCGCGCGTCTCGGTGGGCGACCACGACCAGCACAACGACGACACGTTCAAGCCCGGCGAGAAGGCCTTCCTCTACCAGCTGCTCTTCAACATGCAGAACCAGCTCAACGAGGTGCGCCAGCATCTGGGGTTGGCCGATGCTCCGGTCCCGCCCACCGCTGCCGGCAACCGCGTCCTGGCTGCGGCCAATGCAGCTGTCCCGACCGCCTACGACAAGACATCGGCCAATGACCTGGAAGAACAGGAGGCCGTCGAGGTCGAGATGGACGAGCCCGCCACATCGGGCCGAGAAGGGACATCGGCCACAAAACCGATGACCAAACGCGAACGCGAGCGAGAGGCCATCGTCGAGGCCCTGGAACGCAACGGCGGCAACAAGCGCAAGGCCGCTATCGAACTGGGCATCTCGGAGCGCACCATCCACCGGAAAATCATTGAATACGGCCTGTCCGACACACTGAAAGCATAGATGAAAAACTGGGTTCTGGCATTACTGGCAACGATGTTGCTCTCGGCTTGCACCATCAGCTACAAACTGAATGGCGCGAGCATCGACTACACCACAACGAAGACCATCAGCTTCGAGAATTTCCCGATCAAGGCGACGCTGGTCTATGCGCCATTGGCCGTCAACTTCAATGACGAATTGCAGGCAAAATATGCCGCACAGACCCGTCTGACACAGGTCCAGAAAGACGGAGACCTGCAATTGAGCGGCGCCATCACAGGCTATTCCCTCTCACCACAGGCCGTCAAGAGCGATGCCTATGCTGCCGAGACGCGCCTCACCATCAAGATCAAGGTCAAGTTCGTGAGCAAGCCGCACCCGACCGACAACTTCGAGAAGGAATTTTCGGCCTACCGCGACTTCGATGCCACGCAGCTCCTCAACGACGTGCAGGATGAGCTCTGCAACGAGATGATCGAGGAAATCGTCGAACAGATCTTCAACGCCACCGTCGCAAACTGGTAAAAAAATGATAGAACATTGGCTACAACACCCCGAAACAATGAGCACCGAAGCGGTCGAACAGCTGCCTCGGCTCATCGGCCAATGCCCCTATTGCGCGACCTACAGGCTGATGTACTGCATCGCATTGGCCAACACCCACAGCACCGGACTCAACGATGCCCTGCAACAGGCCGCCTGCGCCCTGCCCGACCGCACCCAACTCTTCATGCTCGTCAACAACGGCGAACATGCCTGGATCGAACTCCTGCACCAGCTTGAAAAACAGCGGCGCGACTCCCGCCAGAGCGACACAGCCGACGACGACTTCGCCCTCATCGACCAGTTCCTGAGCCAGCAGCACCTGCCCGGACTCGACCCCGACAGCCCACTCCCCGCCGCCACATGCGGATACGAGCCGGAGGATTTGGCCAATGTCACAGCCGCCATCGACGGCGAGGAGGATATTGTATCGGCCAATGCGAATGACGACGACGAGCAGGACAGCATCATCGACCGCTTCCTCACTGCCGACGAAAACGGAGAACTGCTCGTCCCCAAGGCCGCCGTCACCATCGAAGATGCACCCACACCCGACCCAGAACTGATACGCGAAAAGGCATTTTTGACCGAAAGTTTGGCCAAGCTATATGTCAAACAGCACAAATTTGAGCAGGCGCTCTCCATTTTTTCGCAATTAAATTTGCAATATTCGAAAAAAAGTGGTAACTTTGCCGACCAGATTAGATACCTCGAGAAGGTTATCGCCCTCCAGAAAGAGCTGATGGCCACCTCCGGTTCAAAGAAAATCCAATAACAAACAATACTAAAATGACTTCAATTCTTGTCCCAATCATCATCATCCTTGCAGTACTGCTGGTTTTGATTGTACTCGTACAGAAATCCAAAGGAGGCGGCCTCGCAGCAGGCTTCCAGTCTTCCAACCAAATCATGGGCGCGCCCAAGACGGCCGACTTCCTTGAGAAGGCCACATGGGGCATCATGAGCGGCATCGCCGTGCTCTGCATCCTCTGCACCGTCACCACCCATAAGGCCGTCGCCGAGCAGAACAGCGCACTCCAGGCCGGCGCAGTAGAGAGCGCAATGAGCACTCCCGAAAACGTCGAGACAGCTCCCGCTGAAACTCCAGCCGAGGCTCCTGCCGCAGAATAATAATCCAAGACATCATCAATCTGCGCCCCGATTTTGTGCGTGCGCAGAAGAAGATACATTTTTCTCCTATTCCAAATCATCGTAGAATCAGCAGATACGTGAGTACCTGCTGATTCGCTTTTTACACCCCCATCATGGCCAATGAAACGATTCAGGCCCGCCAGCATTGCTGCCGACGGGCCTGAATTCAGCTTTTATCGAGAGGAAAGAAAAGTTCTGACTACGGGCAGACAGGACGCACTGCCACGCCGTAGCAACGGTCGTTGCTGCCCCGGTCCTGGATGCCCGAACCGAAGCCCAGGTAGTACGCTTTGCCCGCGGCGGCGTCCGAGTAGAGCGAGGCCGACCAGTAGTAGCCGAAGGAGCCCGGTCATTCGGGCCGGGCAGTTCGCTGCGTCCGCCAATCTCCTCGTTGGAGCAGCTTCCCAAAGTCAAGGCCATAGGGATGGCCATAAGCAAAATACGTTTCATTTCTATTATTTTTTTATATGTGGTTTCTCAATTCCAGCCGGACGGTTTCGACACAGACGACTCTTCGGGCGGAATCCATCCGTCCGGACATCATTACACCTGTTCTGAAATGGGTGTCTATCATACGGTTGCCAAGTGTTGTTCCCAAATGTATCCAGCGGCATCTATTGTCGCATTGTCGGTCGTATAGCCACAAAGATAGCGTTTTTTTGATCAGTCGGTACACATTGGCCGAAAAAATAAAAAACAGGCGAAAACGGGGAGGAAAAATGACATTTTATCTACGTCTGTATTGAAAAATGGATGCGGGAAGAGGAACATCGGCCACACAACCCCCACGGCGGATTCCGATTCGGGAAAAGATGGCCGAAGTTTTTCACGGCAAAATTTGTTTATTTGTCGAGAAAAAAGTAAATTTGCACCCGAAAATCGACAGAACAATCTATGTACACACCAACATTGGAGGAGACTCAAGCCGACCTCCGCTATCTGAAGCTCCTTTCTGAAAAGTTCCCGACCATACCATCGGCCGCAACCGAAGTCATCAACCTGGAGGCCATCCTGAGCCTGCCGAAGGGGACGGAACACTTCCTGTCGGACCTGCATGGTGAGGCCAATGCCTTTGTCCACGTGCTGAGGAACGCATCGGGCGTCATCCGCCGCAAGGTCGATGACCAGTTCGGCGACTCGCTGACGGAGGAGGAAAAGAGCGAGCTGTGCAGCCTCATCTACTATCCGGAAGAGAAATTGGCCAAAATCCAACAGGAGGAAAAAGACCTGGCCGCATGGTACGGCACGATGCTGCACCGCACGATCGAAATTGCCCGCGCCGTCTCGTCCAAATATACGCGCTCGAAGGTGCGCAAGCAGCTGCCCAAGGAATTTGCCTACGTCATCGAGGAGCTGATGCACCAGGACAAGATTGAGCCGGACAAGGAGGAATATTACAACGCCATCGTCCAGACCATCGTCGATACGAACCGCTCGGAGGAGTTCATCGTGGCCATCTGCAAGCTGATCCAGAGACTGGTCATCGACGTGCTTCACATTGTGGGCGACATCTTCGACCGTGGCCCGGACGCAACCCGTATCCTCGACACGCTGCTGGAATATCACGACTATGATATCCAATGGGGCAATCACGACATCGAGTGGATGGGCGCCGCGGCTGGCAATCCGGCGCTGATCGCATCGGTGCTCCGCATCTCAATCCGCTATGCGAACGTAGAGACACTGGAAGAGGGCTACTCCATCAACCTGCTGCCGCTTGCGACATTGGCCATAGACGTCTATGGAGATGACCCATGCACCATCTGGCAGACCAAGGACTTCGAGAACAATCCGCGTCTGACGCGTTCGGCCCAGCTCATGGCCAAGATGCACAAGTGTATCTCCATCATCGAGTTCAAATTGGCCGGCCAACTCATCAAGCGACATCCCGAATGGCAGATGGACGACCGACTGATGCTGCACCGCATCGACCTCAACCGGGGTACAATCAACATCGACGGCAAGGAGTATGAACTGTTGGACAAGAACCTGCCCACCATAGACCCGAGCGACCCATACAAGCTCTGCCCTGGCGAGGAACAGGTCATGCAGCAGCTGGAGCACTCGTTCCGCTGTTCGGACAAACTGCAACGGCACTTGAACCTGCTCTACCAGCACGGCTCACTGTTCCTCGTGCGCAACAACTGCCTGCTCTACCACGGCGCCATCCCGCTGAATCCCGATGGCTCGTTCATGGAACTGCCGGTCGATGGCAAGGTCGTGAAGGGCCGCCAGCTGATGGAACGTGTGGACAGCGTCATCCGCCGCGCCTATTTCGGGACACGCAAGAAGAAACGCCGTCAGGACGCCTTGGACTACATGCTCTACCTGTGGTGCGGTCCGGGGTCGCCACTCTACAACAAGGACAAGATGACGACGTTCGAGCGCTATTTCATCGCCGACAAGGAGCTCTACAAGGAGCAGAAAGGTGCTTACTTTGTGTTGGCCAATGAGAGCGAAACGTGCCAGCGCATCCTGCGCGAGTTCGGCCTCGACCCGGAAAAGAGCCGCATCATCAACGGACACGTTCCCGTGCGCACGCTGAAAGGCGAGTCTCCGGTCAGGGCCAATGGCCTTCGTCTCGTCATCGACGGCGGCTTCTCCAAGCCCTACCACGCCACGACGGGCATTGCCGGCTACACGCTCATCTACAACAGCCACGGCCTGCAGCTCGTGCAGCACAACCAGTTCGACAGCGTTGACGAGGCTATCTCGTCGGGCTCGGACATCCATTCGCGCGTGCAGTTGGCCGAGTTCAAGGACCACCGTATGCTGGTGCGCGACACCGACCGCGGCCAGGAGCTCATCGAACAGGTCAACAACCTGCAAAAGCTGCTCCTCGCCTACCGCTCCGGTATGCTGAAAGAGAAATAACCCTGTAGCCGAAGGGCATTGGCCAACATAATGATTATCTTTTCGGCCAATGCACCATCGGCGCACAAACAAAACAGTTTCGCCATGCAATTCAAAGACATCATCGGCCAGGATGCCGCCGTCGCCAAGCTGCGCGCCGCCATCGACCGCAACAAACTGCCGCACGCGCTGCTCATCACGGGGCCTGCGGGCACTGCGGGATTGCCATTGGCCCACGCCGCAGCACAATACATCATCTGCCAGCACAAGCACGACGGAGAACCCTGCGGCGAGTGTCCGGAGTGCATCCAGGCGCAGAAAATCGGCCATCCAGACCTGCATTGGGTCTATCCTGTCATCAACAAGAATACGGGCGACAAGGACCCATCCATCAGCGATGACTACCTGCCACAATGGCGCGAGGAATACGGCAAAAACCCGAACCTGACACTGCCGCAGTGGGTGCGCGCCATGACATCGGCCAAGGAGAACAACAAACAGCCGCAGATTTTCGTGTCCGAGGCATCGGCCATCATCAACACGCTGAGCACCAAGCCCTACGAATCGGACTACCGCGTGATGATCATCTGGCTGCCGGAACTGTTCAGCGAGAAGACGGCCAACAAGCTGCTGAAAATCATCGAGGAACCCTACGAAAAGACATTTTTCCTGCTGGTGAGCAATGAGCCGGACAACATCATAGGCACCATCCAGAGCCGCGTGCAACGGCTGCAACTGGCGCCGATTGACGGACAAGGCAACTTCGTCCAGCCCGGCGTAAAGGTGCCCGACGAGACCGACCGTGAGAAGTTTCTCGACCTCTTCATCCGCATGATGCGGCTAAGCTACATGCGCAACCTGAGCGGCATGAGGGAATGGAGCCTGGAGATGGCCAAGCTGAAACGCGAGCAGGCCAAGAACTTCCTGCAATATGCCCAGACAATGATTCGCGAGAACTACATCATGAACCTGCGCGAACCGGAGCTGAACTACATGAAGGATGACGAAAAGGCATTCAGTGAACGTTTCTCGCCCTACGTCAACATGCGCAATGTCGAGGGCATCATGCACGAATTGGAATTGGCCGAGAACGACATTGGCCAAAACGCATCGGCCAAAATGGTCTTTTTTGACCTCAGTCTGAAGCTAATTATGCTACTTAAGGCTGGCAATCAGTAACAAAATTGGCCATAATCATAATTTTTCAGGCAAAAAGTTTGGATTTGAATTAAATAGAATTTAATTTTGCGTGATTTTTTCCGTTTTGGAGAAAGTCCCATATCACTATGAGACAAATAAAAATTACTCAAAACATTACTCGACGCACTGAGGAATCGATCGAAAGCTACCTCACCGCGATCTCGAAGGAGCACATGGTCACACCCGATGAAGAAGTTGACCTGGCTCAAAGGATTCACAAGGGAGATCAGGTTGCATTGGACAAGCTTGTCAGAGCCAATTTGCGATTCGTAGTGTCAGTTGCCAAACTTTATCAGAACCAAGGACTCAGCCTTTCCGACCTGATTTCGGAGGGCAACGTCGGCCTCGTGAAGGCTGCCGAGAAGTTCGACGAGACGCGCGGCTTCAAGTTCATCTCCTACGCCGTGTGGTGGATTCGCCAGAGCATCATGCAGGCCCTCTCGGAGCAGGCCCGTATGGTCCGACTGCCAGGCAACCAGAACAACCTCATCCGTCAGATTCGACAGATTCAGAACCGCTACGAGCAGGTGCAGAACCGCCCTGCCACCATCGAGGAAATCGCCGACGAACTCGACGTTGAACCATCGAAAGTGCGCGAAACCATGGCGGCCAACAGCCGTGGCGTCAGTCTCGACTCACCGTTACAGGACGATGAAGACGGTTGCCTGCTCGATGTCACGCCAGATACGAAGCTCGATGCAACCGACGCCTCACTCAACAACGAATCACTTCACGTCGAATTGGACAACCTCTTGAAGAGTATGTTGAAAGAACGTGAGGCCTTGATTATCAAGGAGACGTTCGGTATCGACTGCCCAGAAAAGAGTCAGGAAGAGGTCAGCCAGGAACTCGGACTCACCCGCGAGCGTGTACGCCAAATCCGCGAACGCGCACTGCTGAAAATCCGCAAGAGCCCGAACGCGAAATTGCTCCTCGCCTATCTTTGATTGACCACTCGGGAATGCCCTATGGCAGGTCTGTATATCCACATACCATTTTGCGCATCCCGCTGCATCTATTGCGATTTCTATTCCACCACGAGTAGAAATCGCTCTCATTTTATACCCCGACTGCTCGACGAGGCGCGAGCTTCATTGGCCAAGTTCCCGACCCGGACATTCCGCACCGTCTATATCGGAGGTGGCACTCCATCGCAACTCACGCCATTGGAAATCAACACATTGATCAATGGATTGAACGAGATTTTCGATTTGGCCAATGTCGATGAATTCACACTCGAAATGAATCCGGAGGATGTCACGCCGCAGTATGTTGCAGCGCTGCCATCTGCCATCAACCGCGTCAGTATGGGCGTGCAGAGCTTCATCGACTGCGAACTGCAACTGCTGCACCGCCGACACGACTCCCGACGTCCCGCCGAAGCAATCAAAATCCTACGCGACAAGGGCATCCGGAATATCAGCATCGACCTCATGTACGGTCTGCCTACGCAAACGACCGACAGTTTCAGCCGCAGCATCGACGCTGCCATCGGTCTTGAAACTCAACACATTTCGGCCTACAACCTCTCGGTCGAAGAGGGAACGCCATTGGCCAAAATGGTGGAAAATGGAGAGGTTTCTGTGGCCGATGACGAGTTGTGCAACGAAATGAATGCCCTGCTACGCAACAAGTTACGCGCTGCGGGATTCGTACAATACGAAATAAGCAACTATGCCCGTGCAGGCTACGAATCGCGCCACAACAGCAGCTATTGGGACGGAACGCCCTATCTCGGCCTGGGGCCCGGCGCACATAGTTATGATGGCCAATGCCAACGCAGGTGGAATGAGCCGAACTTAGCAGCGTATCTCATTGGCCAATGTCCAACAGGACAAGAAACGCTTTCGGCCGATGACCGGTACAACGAACGCGTGATGCTCGGCCTGCGCACCGCAAGGGGTGTGAATGGCTTTGCATTGGCCAAAAAACATCCTTCGCAATACAAAACCATCTTCCGACCGGCGAGCCGACGGCTGATTGACGAAGGTTTGCTATTGGCCGATGAAACAAGCGGCGACATCCGAATTGCGCCCGATGCGCTCCACCTGGCCGACTATATAATCCGCGAACTCATGGTATGACGACACTTTTTTTCGAACTGATCCAGGTTGCCATTGGCCAACGCCACCAACTCTCCACGACTCCCACCGCACCGCAGTGGGCAGAACTTTTTGCGCTGAGTGCAAAACACACGCTGGTCGGCGTCGCATACTGTGGAATCGAGCGTCTACCCAAGGAACAGCGGCCAGAACTGGACATTGCTTTACAATGGAACAACGAGGTGCGCCGCATCGAAGCCGAAAACCGACTGCAAGTCAAGCTGTGCAGGAACCTGGTGGCACATTTTAACCAAGACGGATTCAACGCACTGGTTTTCAAGGGGCAGGCCAATCGTCCTTTTTATCCCGAATACTTGCGCGAACGACGCACAGCCGGTGACATCGATGTCTGGGTTTGGCCGATGGGACACTCGCGCCATCCGCATCGCACGGTGATTGAATATTGCCAACGAATCATCCCCGGCCAACATCTGTGCTACATCCACTACGATTTTCCGGTCTTGTCCAATGCCATTGTCGAAATGCACATCCGGCCGTCATTCCTATGCCATCCGGTGCGGAATCATCGGCTGCAAAAATGGTTCAAGCGACTACAGGCCAAGGGCATTCACCACACCGAAGATATGGGCGATGACTACGGCGCACTGCTCCTGCTCCACATCTACAAACATCTATTCGAAGAGGGAATCGGCCTACGCCAACTGCTTGATTATTATCTGTTTCTAAAGCATCAAGGCAAAGAAATCGGGGAAAAATCATTGGCCAATGAAATTGCTCCGAAAGGCCTCGGCCTTGAAACGTTTCACACCAACCTGCTGGAAGTCCTACAGGTCGTCTTTGAGGGCCGAGAACCATTGGCCATAAAACAAACAAGCCGAAAACTGCTCGACGAAATCATGCGTGCTGGTAATTTCGGCCAATACGATGACCGCATCGAACATACGACAGAACCTCGCCGTCACGCATGGGAAAAGTTAAAACATAACTTCAGACTCATCAGCCTCTACCCTTCCGAAGTGCTTTGGGAACCCGCATTCCGATGGTATCACTGGTTGTGGCGCACGTTCCGACTGTGGCGTTGGGAATAAACGAAAAACACCCGCTCATTCTCGTTGAGCGGGTGTTTTTTCATTTTTTCTCTTCTTTTCAACTCCGAAACGGTCTATCGCACGCTGCTTGTCGATGAAAACCTGTAACCAAAGCCACCAGGAATGTTCACCTTGTCGCGCCGAATGCATCATTTTTCTGAGACGGGCCGCGATGCCTGTGTCCAAGCGGTCCTCACGATCCATCAAGAAATACATACCCCAAACGATTGCGGCCGATGCACCGAATGTCACATAAAACTGCACATCAATTGAGCAATCGAGCTTATAGGACAACGCCCAAATTCCTACAATCATAAAGTTCAGGCAAATCTCAGTAATGGACGTAAGGCTGTGACTTCCAGAGTATTTGAACAAGATGTGGTGCAGATGAGTCTTATCGGCGCTGAATGGGCTACGGCCATGCAAGGCACGCATTGTCATCACGCGCAACGTATCCATTACAGGGACAGATAGAATGGCCAGAACCAAAGCAATCAAGCACATACCGTGATATTCATAGGCCAACCAACCAGCCATCGTATCATGACGCAACACCTGAATGACACACCACGACATCAGCACGCCCATCACCATCGTTCCAGCATCTCCAATAAACATTTTTGATGTGCGGCCAATGACATTGTGCATAATAAACGGAAGTAACGCAGCTGTCATACTGAAACAGAGGGTCGCATCCTGTATATCCTGTCCGCGATAAAGAGC
>JAEEGL016296315.1_pt1 | contig 10715 bp, 4 predicted proteins | sample 9134231 | NCBI WGS metagenome assembly JAEEGL01 (sample SAMN16246548, study PRJNA631951) | gut metagenome | biome: gut microbiome; feature: rumen; material: fiber-attached | host: Bos | place: Iran: Karaj | collected 2018-10 | reverse complement strand
TATGACTTTTTGGATGCGATGATTACAGGTGAAATATGATGGATACATTTTGATGAGGTATAAAGGACATTGAGTACTTAAAAGTCAGGGGTATACCATGAAAGAATCCATTCAGAAAAGACAAAAGAGAGTAGTTTTTCTTTCTGCTGCCATATTTTTCATAGTCCTTACGGCTATTTATTTCATGATGCTGAATAGGGACATAAAATCAGAAAAAGAACGCTATATGTACATTAGATGAGCTGATTTGCGGTGCTGCGGAATGCTTGAAAAAAAGTGTTGGTGAATATGGACAAATATACCGTATCGGCGGAGATGGGTTTTCCGCCCTGCTTTCCGCAGATAAAAATACGCTCGATGATTTAATTAATAAGCTACAGAACCTGACGGATAACTGGGAAGGTAATAGCGTGAAAAATCTATCCATCTCCAAAGAGGGTGGAAAGCCAACCTCTTTTTTTGTATAATGATACAGAGATTGATCAGTCAAAAAAGGGGAGTGATCGTATGGCAAAGACAGTTTCCATAGGCGCGCAGGATTTTTGTGAACTAAGAGAAAAAGATTGTTTTTATGTGGATAAGACATATTTTATAAAAGAATGGTGGGAGTCTGAGGATGTGGTTACCCTGATCACCCGCCCGAGACGGTTTGGCAAGACTATCACAATGAGTATGCTAAACTGCTTTTTCTCCATGAGATTCGATGGAAGAAGCGACCTTTTTGAAGGACTTGATATATACAGGGACGAAAAATACAAGGCTTTGCAGGGAACTTATCCTGTCATTTTTCTGACCTTTGCAGGCGTGAAGGGGAGGACATATGAGGAATCTGTTGTCGGGATAAAGAAGCAGATAGTAAAGGTTTTTTCCGTTTATTCTTATCTTAGAGAATACGACGGATTTGACGATAATGAGAAAACAGCTTTGAAAAAAATATCTGAGGAAATGAGTGATGTGGATGCGGAATACTCACTGAACCTGCTTTCGACCCTCCTTGAAAAATATCATGGCAAGAAAGTGATAGTCCTCCTTGATGAATATGACACGCCGTTACAGGAGGCGTATGTCAACGAATATTGGGATGATATGACGGCGTTTATCAGGTCGATGTTTAACAACACCTTCAAGACCAATCCGTCAATGGAAAGAGCTATCATGACAGGCATCACCAGAGTGAGCAAGGAGTCGATCTTTTCCGATCTGAATAATCTTGAGGTGGTGACAACTACCTCTGAAAAATATGAAACGGCTTTCGGCTTTACGGAGGAAGAGGTATTCGCAGCAATAGATTCACAGGGGATGCCGGAGACTGATAAGGAAAAGGTTAAGTTCTGGTATGATGGCTTTACCTTTGGCAAGGTCACGGATATATATAATCCCTGGTCAGTCACATCCTATCTGGATAAGAGAAAGTTTGCGACATACTGGGCCAATACCAGTGGAAACGGTCTGGTGGGAAAGCTTATCCGTGAGGGAGACAGGGAGACAAAACTGGCCTTTGAAAAGCTCCTTAAGGGGGAGTGCATAGAGACTGAGATCGATGAGCAGATAATATTTGACCAGCTAAAAAAGGACAGGAATGCTATATGGAGCCTGCTTCTGGCATCCGGGTATCTTAAAGTGGACAGAATAATCCAGGAGGTACCGGAAGATACGGCGGTATATCATCTGAAGCTTACAAATTTTGAAGTAAAAAAGATGTTTGAGAAAATGATCCATAATTGGTTTACCGGGGATTATGCAATGGATGGTTTTCTTTCGGCAATGCTTCTGGGAGATACAAAGGTCATGAACCGGTATATGAACAGGGTGGCACTCAATACCTTTAGCTACTTTGATACAGGAAAGAACCCATCCGGCGAGACAGAGCCCGAGAGATTCTATCATGGATTTGTACTGGGGCTTATGGTGGACAAGTCAAAGGATTATATCGTAAAGTCTAACCGGGAAAGCGGCTACGGACGGTATGATGTAGTTATGGAGCCGAAAGATATATCAAACGTGGCTGTGGTCATGGAGTTTAAGGTGTATGATGCCGAGGACGGGGAGGAGACTCTGGCGGACACTGCCGAAAACGCCTTAAAGCAGATAAAGGAGAAAAAATATGACGCCGACCTTCTGGCACTTGGCATCCCGGCGGAGCGGATCTATAAATTCGGGTTTGCTTTTAGGGGCAAGGAGTGCCTGATCAAAAAGGGGTGATGTTGGTAAGGCAACGAAAGGTTTAAGCCTTAAACCGTGAAAGTGGATCCGGGGTTCGCCCCGGATCTTTTTCGATTTGTAAAAAAAAAGTTTCATTCTGAAACGTCTGATGTATCCGTGGTGTGTAAAATGATAAAATTATAAAGCGACTGTGATTTGTTGCAATAATGTTGCAATTTGAGGGGTAAGCTCTAATTCAGAAGAGCATAAGATATTAAAGATCCCGGGGGGCAAGCCCTCGCCACAGGGTCTTAATAAAGAGGAGGTAAATGTATGGACAGTATGATGAGCAAATCCACAAAGGAATTTAACAAGATCCTTAAGGATGAGTTGGTAAGAAAGGAAGTCGAGTTCCAAAAGCCGGTGGATATCAAGGAGATCCACCATGCCACCAATGCCCAGAAGGAGGCAAAGCAGGAAGAGGTCGGAAAAAACCTTAAGGATGTAGAGATTTTCATGCAGGAGAAGGTTTTCAGTATCGAAAGCGATATGACCCAGCATGCCATGGCAGATCAGGACAATTTCCATGACTTTATCTATCAGGACGCCAGGGATGTGGTCATGAAGACCAACTTAAAGTTAGCCTCAAAGATCGAGGAGTTTGGCATAGCGGATCTGGCAGAGCACGGGGAGATCGAGGAGCAGAAGATCATCGATACCAACATCAACAAGCCTGCCAAGGTGGCTGATGGCAAGTCCCAGAAAAAGGCTGAGAATAAAAAGCTTGAAAACTTCAAAAAGACCAATGAATTTGCGGATCTGAATACTGTCCGGGAGTACAATTCTTTGGAAAAATACACGGAGTTCATCAATAACACAGTGAACCAAACCGGTAAGAAAGATTATTCTACCGTAGTGGCGCCATTTTTGACATACTATAAAAAGGGATGGTTTGGTCGTGTCTATGATATGAACGGTAACCGTATTAAGACAAAAAAGGGAGAAAAGTCACCTGAGGAACAAAATCGGGAGATCCTGGAAGTCTTTGCCCTTGAGACCGAAAAGGATAAGGCAGATGCCAAGACTTTGCATAATAACAGATTAAAAAAATCTGCCCTGTTCTGCAAGATCGCCAAGGATCTTATGGCATACAAGCTGGACGAAACAAAGATGACGGACGAATGGCTTGCGGATCATATTACAGAGCTGCAGCAGTATTCGGACAGGCTGAATGCGTTTGTCCGGATCATTGATGCGAATCCCTGGTTTTTAAAGGGCGGCGACGGTCTGGGCAAGCCGGATACCTTCCTTAAGGGCACCCTGATGCTTGACATTGCAAGGGTGGCGGACACCGTGAATATCTTTTTGGAAAATCATTATATGTCCCATGGCCTGTATCGAAAAGAAAATGGCAGATACGACGAACTGGGTGGATACAGCCAGGAGGTTCTTGATTTTGATAAAACAGATTTTTCTGAAGCAGCAAAAGGAGCGCTTGCCGAAAACAGAGAGCTGCTTATCGATACGGCCTATAAGAAGCATGTTCAGGCCATACAGAGCTTCCGTCTCCAAAAGCATATGGGTGTAACCTCAAAGTTTGAGCTGTTTAACCCCAAAAAATTACAGGATAAGCAGGGGTATAACACCCTTGTAAACCAAAAGAGGACCGGATATAACCAAAACATCATATCCACCATGAAAACCTTAAAGGTAATAAGGACCACAAGCGCAAAGGACAGCGAGGAAGCTCTCTTTAGTGAGCTGAAAAAGACAAGATTACAGATACTGAATGAAGGTGAAGGCACCTATAAGGACGAGGCAGATAAATATGAAAATAAAACCGGTATGGATATGGTATACATACCCGGTGACCATCTGACAAAAAGAAAGGGCGGTAAAACCTTAGGCTCCATAAAGGATCTCATCGGAAAGAGCAGTGGCATGTATACCCTTTACGGACCGGAGATCGAGCATCTTTACGCCAAGCTGTATGCTTCCATCAGGCATGCGGCGGATCTTAATGTCCAAAAAAAGGCCATACAGGAGGAATTAAAACAGGATAAGCTTTTCCGTAAGGGAAAGAGCAAGACCACGCCCTTTAAGTACAGGACCTTTAATAATTATGCCCAGGACATGGATGAGTATCTCACCGACAGGCTGAGGGATTACACGAAAAAGGAATTGGAATCCATTGATGACAAGTTAAAATACATGGATGCCAACACCAAAATATGTGAGATGGCGCTTAAATATTTCCTGAAGGATCCCAATATGAACGATCTTTCCGACGAAGAGTTGGATCAGGTACGGACTTTCCTTGAGCGTGAAAACATGGGACACATGTTTGAAACGGAAAAGATCGATGAGTACAGCGATATCTTAGATGATGCCATCTATGAGACACAAAAGAACATTGCCAAAAAGGACAAGGGTGATCCGGACAAGGTTGAAAAGAAAAGGACCAGGATCCAATTTGATAAGAGGCTTGCCCTGATCTATAACGTGAGAAAACGCAAGGCGGATACGGAGGCTATTAATAAGTACTTTGAGGAGAAGGAAGAAAAGCCTTTAAGTTATGCTGATACTAATCTTGCAACATTTCGGTTTATCTTTTCAAATGCAGATAATGATAAGATCGGAAAGCTTGATTATCATGGTCGCATCAACTTAAGAACGGGTGAAGAGAAGAAACAGGCCTTAAGTAATGTTGATAACGTCAATACCGGAACGGTAAATAAGACGGAAAAGGATCTGAAAACCATATATGAAAATACACTTTTGGAGGATTATGCGCTTGATATTCTAGAGGGCAGTGAAAAGGAAAGAAAGCTTTCCATGGATAAGGTCAATGACCGGTTTTTCATGAAAAATCTCTATGATGATGTAAAAAAAGAGTTTTATATGAAGTCCGGGACTGATATTTCCCTTGAACGGTTTATGGCCGAGGCGAAGGCAAAGATTACATTGATCGCCAAACAGGCCAAGGTCAACAAGGCCATCCTTGCCCTGCAAAGAAATCCGGAATACGCCTTCTTTGATGTCAGCCGGCTCTATAACATGGCTCCGGATGAGCTGACGGAGCTTTCCAATGTACTGAAGAAAAAGTACGAGGATTTTGTCACTCAAAAGGGAGGCAAGATCGAAAACGGTGTAGCGGATCTTAAGAGCCTCAGTAAAAAGGATCAGAGAAAAGCAAAGGGCATGGGTGAGCTTTCCAAAATAGTGGAGCAGTTTAAAGAGTCCAGGTCAGCTGCCGACGAGTATTCCTCCCTTACCCAGGAGGCTTTTGAGACCCAGACCAGGATATTTGAGGAAGAGTTTGTCATAGATCGTATGAAGTACGAGGAGTTCCGTTTTGCTGACAAGCGCTATCTGGAGACCAAAAACACCTTAAAGTCCGAAGAGAACAAGGAGATCGAAAAGAATTACGGCGCCTGGTGGAGCAATATAACCGATGAGGAAAAATTTAAGGAATTAAAAGAGGATCCGAAAGCTCTCGAGGATACCGTATTAAGGAATGTCCAGCATGTTCTGTCCATCAATGCGGATGATGTGGTCTCCGTAATGGAACAGGTCGTAAGGCAGACCGCTGATCGCGAGACTCTGCTTAAAGCCTCACAGTATTATTATGCCATAGAGCAGGCTTCAAATTTGAGCTATTTGAATCTACCCCTTTTCGAGGGAGAGATTCAGGATGATGGTAATAACTTTGTCTATAATGTGATGAACAAGCCTGAGAACATCAAGCTTCGGGATGAACTATTGAAAAAGATAGCTGTTTTATCCCCTGCGGTGGATTGCTTTAAAGAGGCGCTCCACAGCATCAACATGGGTCCCCAGGGAGGTGTATGGAGGAGTAAATATAAGGGAGAAAATACAAAGCTTACAAACGAAGAGGTCAGAAAGGATCTTAAGGCCATCAAGGACAAGAGCCGGGATAAGCTTAATACCCTCAGGGAGAATGCAAAGAAATTCTCGGAAGGTGAGATCGAAAAGAAGCTTTTAGAGTTTAACGACCTCATTCTTGAAACCCTTTATGCTTCGGGGGAAAGCGTGTCCATCACAGACGAGAAGATGTGGAAGGCTATGATCGAAGAAAAGGTAAAGTCCATGGAAAAGGATGATGAATCCATGGATAACAAGCTTATGCGTCTGGCCTATATGCGTATCCTTGATCACTGGCCCTACAGCTTTGAGCAGTTCTATGCCCTGAGGATAAAGAGGGATACCGGAAAGGCCATCACGGAAGGACTTAAGACAGTTCTCGGCGCAAATGGTGAGAAGCTCTTTACGGAGGAGCAGGCTGAGAATATCGGTGAGCTTTCCAAGAAAGTCAGCGAGATCGATACAAAGATTTACCATACCCTTCCCGAAAGTGTTCAGCTGGAGTTTGACCGTGTGGCAGAGGCCAATGGCTATGACAAGCGGCTGCTAAAGCACCTCTTTAACAGAGTAAATGTAAACAGCGTAAATATGCCTCTGACTCAACAGGATAAGGAACTTCAGGAGAGGAATATCAAAATGGCAAAAGACCTTGTGTTTATGATGAAGGAAGGTCTGAATTTCCATGACAAGGATGCGACTCAGCAGCCCAGAGGATATAAAGGGTTTAAAAAGATTGCTCTTGATCTGGTAAACACGGTCTGCTCCTATGAGTTTACCGAAGACAAGCTGGATGAGGACTTTATCAGGAAAAACTTTGACAAGCTGTACGAGTGGAGTCTTAATATTGATATTCTGACCCAGCTTTACTCCAGGAATAAGGAGTATTTCACTGCGGATAAGCTTTTAAAGGACGATCCCCAGGCCGAGGAGCTTCAGAAGAAGCTGGAGGATGGCTTTGGAGCCGTTAAAAACAAGATCTTTGTGAAGTTCTCCGGGATGATAAAGGCCTACATGAAAAAGAACATGGTGAGTGAGGACGGTACATTTGACCTCGGACTTTCCAATGAGGATGTATTGATCGAGGATAAGGTAAAGGGCAAGTGGTTTAAGGATATCCGCAAGTACTTTATCAAGAAGGACAACTACAAGAAGGTTACACAGATCATGGAAAAGCGGCAGGACGAGTTTGACAAGAACCGTGGCGATGTGGATGCCGAGATTTCCCGTAACAGGATCGCCCAGGGCACCGCAAAGACCCTTGATGCCATTTACACCATTAACAACATCAAGATCAAGTCCGGTGACAAGCTTTTCTCCATCGAGAGATTTGGCAAGAACGGCGGCCATATAAGTGACTTCTCCCTCTTAGTGCAGGATGATAATCTGCGTAATCTGATGGACTCAATGGAAGCACATACTTTGACGATGAAGACTACCAGGCAAGCCATGGAAGATCGCCAAACACAGCTTGAGACGGAGCAGGATGAGGCAAAGAGGGAGGTTTTGAAGAAGGACTTCGAGTATCAAAAGGATTGCTATTACAGAGCCCTTGCAGAAAAAGAAAAGGTGGAAAGCGATATCGCGGATTATAAGGCGAAGGCCAAAAGCCTCTACAAGTCCTTCCAGAACTGCCACGACAAGAACGGCAAGATCGTAAAGGATGTCAAGGGGGAGGATGGTGCGCCCATCGACATGATGGATACCTATATTAACTTCCACACTCAGCTGGCGCCCCAGATGCAGGCCATCTACGATGATTTCGTAAAGATGTATGAGGAGAACAAGGACAAGATCATGTCCGAGGAATTTATCTCCAAGCAGATGAAGAGCTTTAATTGGCCCGTGCTTTATACCAACTACAAGAGGCTGAACCTCTATGCCAGCATCCTTGAGCGCGAGACGGAGACCGGTTCCCATAAAGGTGAGGGGGCATGGTATACCCTTGGAATTAAAGTCCTGGACAACAAGCAGATGAAGACCTTGGACAAGAAAAAGGCCGATGCTGAGAATAATATAAAGGATTATCAGGCGAAGCTTACTGAGACCACCGGTCAGCTCGAGGCGAAGCAGAAGGAAAAGGATGCCGCTGATGAGAATGTGACTAAGCAGCAGGCTGTGGTGGATAAGATCACAGCAGATCTGGCCGGGTTCGATGAAAAGACCGAAAAGGAATTTAATGAGATCGGTGAAAAGCTTCAAAATGAACTGGGCGAAAGGTCTGTAAAAGTATCTGAACTGGAAAGTGTTGTAGCGGAAAAAGAAAAGGCTGTTGCTGAATTACAGGCAAAGCTTAAAGAACTTAATAATGTCGGCTTTTTTGCAAGAAAGGATAAAGCGGCAATTGCATCAACGACAGAGGAACTGACACAACAAACAGAGCTTTTAAATGTCAACAGGGAATTCCTGGCTGAAGCGCAAAAGAAACTTCTGGATCTGAACGATAGGATAAAGAAGGCAGCCGACACTAAAGCCAATCAGGAGGCTGAAAAGGAGAAGCTGATGCAACGGCAGATGGAAGAATCCCAAAAGCTGGCTGAGCTGCAGGGTAAGCAGTTCATGCTGGATAAAGATTTGGGTGAACTTAAGACCTCAAAGACGGATTATGAGCGCGCCATTGAAAAGCAGCAGACCGATATCAAGTCCTTTGATGCTTCCAAGAACATGATGAAGAACCTCTTCAAGCAGGATTCTGACAAGATAAAGGCATTCCAGGATTTTGTGGCACAGATCGAGACCACCCTCATGAGGTACGGTGTCAGCGGCGACGGAGAGCTTTTGTCAGATGAGGTCATGGAAGCAATGAAGAGCAGCAAGACCTTCAAGAGTAATGAGGATGTGGCCAAGTTCAACAACAAGGTTCAGGATCTGGCACATGAAGTAAACAAAGCTCGTGAGAAGGATGCCAAATAGTTTTTGATAGATTTTAGGATGCGAATCAGTCATCCTGAGGGTTGCAAAAGATATTGGAAAGGAATTATTAATATGGGTAAACAGATCAGAAGTTTAAAACCGTTTGCGCTTAACAGGAGTAATATTTCGGATTTTGGTTTTCTGGTATCTCCCGAGGCCACCTCTGATATCCTGTCAGGAGATGGAACCACCGGATTTGTGGCAAAGTCGGATCTTGCATTTGTAGGGGCTTTATGCGGAAAGTTTGTAAAGCCGAAAGAATACCGTATATCATCCATTTTTGTCCCCGAAAAAAACAGAAAAAAGGGAGTGGGTCGTTTTTTACTGGATACACTGTATGATGTGGTTGCTGAATTCGAACCGGATATAAGCATCGATATCACTGTTAAAACTCCTGAGGCAAAGTCATTGATCGGCTTTTTTGAGGCCATGGGCTATGAGGAATCTTTTGCTGAGGACAGGTGTACCTACGTAACGGATTTCGTGGCAGTGGAGCGTATGAAAATACCCGAGTCAAAGAAGCTGGATATCAGGCCTTTTAACAGCCTTCCGGGCTATGCCTTTAAGGAGTTTATGAACACCCATCCTGATGAGGCATCCCTTCCCGTAAGCGGGTTTGAGGCCGAGACCATAGACAGAGATATCAGCATGGGGCTTATGGATGATAAGAAGCTTTTAGGATATGCTGTTTTGGAAAAGTATGGCGATGACGCACTGATACTTAGTGATATCTATGTGGAAGAGGGAGAGCCTGAGACTACTCTTATGGCGCTTATGGCGGCAGTCAGAAATGAGGCTTTAAAAGTATATGATCTTAATACAAAGCTTTACATCCCTACCGCGGACGAGAGGCTGGGTGAACTGGTGGAAAGGATCTTTCCGGATCACTCTCTGTCCGAGGGCGTCATCACCCTTAAAAAGACACATGAACATGTGCCTGCAGACGACAGGGAGGACTACTCCGATATGTCCCTTACCGAGTTTTTGGAAAATGAGTCGGTACAGACCGCTGACTTTGTATTTGAGGGAGTCAGTGAGTGGTATAGCTGATCTGCCTCAGTTTGAGAATACCCCGCCCCTTTGGGGCGGGGGTAAAAACAGGAGCCGCAGGCAATACATGATAATCCGATAATTGCCTGAAATTGGGCTTGCAAAGGGTGGCATGGTCACCCTTTTTTTGTTATAATTGCCGTAACAGTAGTGGTTTCTGGAGGGAGTGTTATGGGCTTTTATATTAATCCGGGAAATGAGAATTTTAAAGAAATAAGATTTGATGAGTATATAGACAAGAGCGGGCTTATTTCAGTTATCAATGATACAATAGGGACAAAAAGAAGGCTTTCATGTGTCAGCCGACCCAGGCGTTTCGGAAAGTCCTATGCTGCGAATATGCTTGAAGCATATTATGATTGCAGCTGTGATTCCCATGAGCTTTTTGACGGTTTGGAGATCTCAAGGGATGAAAACTATGAGAAGCATATTAATCAGTACAATGTGTTGTATCTGGATATCACGGGATTTATGTCTGCAGCTTCCCTTGAAGAACTTCCGAATTATATAAGGGAAAGAGTTTTACTGGATATTGAGGAGATTTTTCCTGAGCTGAAAAAAAGAACGGATCTAAAGGAAGCACTGACTGCTGTTGTAGATGCCACCGGTCGCAAGTTTGTAGCCATCATTGATGAATGGGATGCACCAATCCGTGATACAGTCAGTTCACAAAAGAATCAAAAGGATTATCTGGAGTTTTTGCGTTCTTTATTTAAAAGTGATATTAC
>JAEEGL015967081.1_pt1 | contig 10715 bp, 10 predicted proteins | sample 9134231 | NCBI WGS metagenome assembly JAEEGL01 (sample SAMN16246548, study PRJNA631951) | gut metagenome | biome: gut microbiome; feature: rumen; material: fiber-attached | host: Bos | place: Iran: Karaj | collected 2018-10 | reverse complement strand
TTGCCGACACTGCGCGCAACCCGTGACGATTTGGCTACGCCTTGCTTGCCAAATCTACTTGGTTTCGAACCCGCAACAAAGTTGCGTATGGTGACCCGTGGCCTCAAAGCCAATATTAAAACGCACCACAAGGGGCGAGTTTCTGGAATGCGCACGGGTGCCTCGATACACAATAATAAAAATCAAAAAAATTTCCGCTGGTCGATTTTTTAAGATTTTTCTAATTGTGTATTCTCGTATTGGTGCTGCGCCCTGTGGGCTTGCACCGATCCGTGCGCCCAAGGAATAAATAAAAACACCCAAGGGGGTGTTTTTGTTTATTCTGGTTGGGGCGCACGGATTCGAACCATGATAAAGAGAACCAAAATCTCTTGTCCTACCATTAGACGACACCCCAAAAGCAGTTAGATTATAGTCATTTTTCTGCCTTTTTCAATAATAAAATATTTTTTTGCTTTTTGGACTTGAATTTATAATTATTAAAAATTATAATAATTTTCGCTTTTAATATATTGGTATGTATAACCAAAGGGGGTACATATGGTGCGCAAAGAGTTAGTTAGTTTATTGGAAAAGAATATTTTGCTGTTCGCGAAACTGTCCGAACGCATAAATCGTGACATGATAAGTTTTGGTGATTATTCTCGTCAACAGGCACAATTCTTAATTCGCCTTTACCTGGGTGGGCGGGTCAGATTGAAAGATTTGGCGGCACGCGAATTCTTGCCGGCACCGAATTTATGCGCGGCGTTTCGTAAAATGGAACGCGATGGATTGGTGTTGCGTACCGTGGATGAAAATGACCGCCGTAATACATGGTATTCGGTAACAGACCGTGGCGTGGCATTAGCAACCAAGTTTATCGAAATGTTTCATAATGCAATTTCAACTATATTCAAAGATATTGATAAAAACGATGAAGAAGAATTGATTAAATCGTTCAAAACAATGAACGGAATTTTGACAAAGATGGAGAATAAAAATGCGTAATGGTATTATGGTGGCATTGGCGCTATACGCCGGATTTTGCGGTATAGATGCGTATGCGATGGATTTATCTTTGAATGATGCAATTCAAAAAATTGTTGCTGAATCACACGATTTGAAAAAGGCGGATGCCAACCTTAAAAAGGCCCAGGCATCGTTGGATGTCGCAAATTCAGCGCGTTGGTTTAATGTCGAAGGAACTGCGACATATATGAACCTTATTAATGTTGAAAAGCCGTTTGATTCATACAATGTCAAATTGCCGCCGGAAATTGGTGGTTTGGTTCCGCAAATGGCGGGTATTACAAATATAGAAGTTCCTGATAATATATTTATGGCGGGGGTAACGGTTACTCAACCTATTTATACTTTTGGAAAAATCGGAAACGCGGTCGATAGTGTGCGCAGCGCAATTAAAATGAGCGAATTCAGTAAAGAAATGGTCTCGCGAGAGGTTAAGTATGCCGCTGCCGATATGTATTGGACCGCGAAAATGACCGATGAAATTGTCAAAATTGCCAAGAAAGATTTGAATAATGCCCGTGATGCAAAACGGAATATTGCCGTAGCAGGGCGCGCAAATCGTGGAAATTTGGTTAAGATAGAATCTGATATTGCAACCAAAGAAATCAATTTGTCTGATGCGGAATTTAATCGCGATACGGCGCATCGTATGTTAAAGATTTTGGCAGGAATAGATGTGGACGAGCCGTTAAATCTGACTGATGAATTTCCAGACAGTTTCCCAGAGATGACAGTCAAGAAGTTGGCCGATACGCCAGAATGGCAGGTTTTAGATCAACAGGTAAAAATGTATGAATCCAAGGCATCTTCGCAACGGGCAAATGGTTATCCGACACTGGCGGCCGTTGGTTCGTATAACTATGTAACGATGGACAAAGATTTTAAAAATACATTTAACGAAAATGGAACTCAATCTGCCTATTTAGGATTGGCATTAAAGGTTCCAATTTTCAGTGGCGGTGTAAATCGTGCCAATGCCACGGTTGATGCCATGAACGCCGAAGCCGCTCGCCAAGATTTAGATAAATCTAAAAAGATTACTGCTGAAAAATACAGAAACGCGATACAGCAATACAACCATTTGCGCGATAACCTGGACGGGTTAGAGAACGCACGTAATTTGGCGGCCAAGGCGTATAATTTCTCGCGCGAGCGTTTTGCCGCAGGTCAAACATCGGCGGTTGAATTGGCTGATGTTTCATCGGGTTTATATCAATTAGATATGGCGTTATTAAATGCCAAATATAAAATTTTGATGTCGCAAGAATCGGTTAAAAAGTTGGGTGAATAATATGAAAATTTTGAATCGGGAATTTGATGATAAAAAATTAAAGAAAAACCTCTATACAGCGGTTCTTGTGCTGTTGGTCGGTTGGTTTATATATCGTTTTGTTATGGTGGCCATTGAATCGCGTATGGTTGTTTTTAACCCGGTGCGCGATGCAAATAAAAATGGAACATTGGTTGAAACTGTTGTTGCCAATAAAAAGGATGGGGTAATAAATTTTCCAATCGCAATAACAAATAATCGTGCCTATGTTTCGGGTAATGCTCGAACAAAACTGCGTGTTGGTCAGAAAATTTCTCAAGGTGGAACGATTGCGTATGTATCAAATTCTTTGGATTATGATACTGGTATGTATATTGTAAAAACCAATGGGGCGAATGACGGTGTAAATAATGTTCAGATTTCATGCAGTGGTTATTTTGTTCCGGTCTATGCGGTGCGCGATGGTAATGTTATGTTGGAAAAGTCTGGTGTAGCAGAAGCGGTTGCAGTAAAAGTAACCGCCCAAGATTCTGAATATGCCTGTGTTACAGATGGAATAAAAAACGGTGATGTTGTAATTCTGTCCAAAGTTTCGGCAAATCAAAAGGTCAATATTCAAAAATAAAATGGGGGATTGGTTATGTTAAAGTTCTTTGTAAAACGGCCTGTTACGACGGTTATGTTTGTTTTGTTATGGGTGGTTTTGGGATTGGTCGCTTTCCCAAAGATGAATATTGAACGCACGCCGGCATTGGACTTTCCAATGGTAACCGCGACATTTATTTACCCTGGTGCCGCACCCGCAGAAATAGAATCCCAGGTTATTAAAAAGGCAGAAGATGCCATGTCCCAGGTGCCCGAAGTAAAGAAAATTACATCCCAGGCATTTGAAAACGGCGGCTATGTTATGGCGGAATTCAATCTGGGTGTAAATGTTAATGATAAGGCCAGTGAGGTTAAATCTAAAATTGATGCGTTGGCATCAGAATTTCCATCTGATTTGAAACAGCCGGTTATTGAAAAATTGAACCCGTTACAAACATCTGTGGTTGATATTGCTTTGTCGGGGGCATCTTTGCGTGATTTGAAAGAATATGCCGATGATGTGTTGGCAAACAAAATTACTGGTGTTAAAGGCGTGGCCAGTGTATCAGTGTTTGGTGGAGAAAATAGGGCGATTCGTGTGGCGCTAAACCCGGAATCTATGGCAGCGCATGGTGTTACAATTATGGATGTCGTTTCTGCCTTTGGAGCCAGTAATTTAAATGTGCCTGGGGGTAAAATAGAAGCGGGTGCCGATTCGTCCAGTGTGCGTTTTATTGGCGAATTTGAATCTGTTGATGCAATTCGCAATTTGCATATCACAACCGCCGAAGGTCAAAAGTTCCGGGTGTCGGATGTCGCGACGGTTACTGATTCTGCGCGTGATATTGAAAATGGCGCACGGTTTAATGGTGAAAGTGTTGTTATTGCATCTGTGGTCAAAGCGACCGATGGAAATGCAATTAAAATTTCACGGGCATTAAACAAAGAATTGCCGAATTTTACCGCCGATTTACAATCGCGTTTCCCGGATGCAAAAATGGAGATTATTTCAGATTCTTCTATTGTTGTTTCAAATGAAACATCTGGAACAATTCGCGGAATTATTTTGGGTATCGTGCTTACCATTATTGTGTTGTTGGCATTTACGGGTAATTGGCGTTCTACTATTATCGCGGGTGTTGTTATTCCGGCATCTTTGATTGCGGGATTATTTTTTGTGAACGCAAGTGGGTTTACAATAAACGCAATGACATTGTTAGCATATTCTTCTGCTTTGGGAACATTGGTGTCTAATGCGATTATTTTGATTGAATCAGCACTGCAAGAAATGCGCAATGGTAAAAATGCCGAAGATGCCGCGTTGGATGGAACAAAAAATGTGGCGGTTTCCGTGTTTGCTGGGGTCGGAACAAATGTCGTGGTGTTTTTGCCTTTGGCATTTATGGGCGGGATTGCCGGTAAATTTATGTCTCAATTTGGTATGACGGTTGTTTATTTAACGGTATTGTCGCTTATATTCTCGTTCACATTGGCACCAATGATGATTGCAAAAATATTGCGTTTACCGCGTGTTGAAAAACGTGTTGTAAAAACAGAAAAGCAGAAATCGGCAATGGAAAAATGGTTCGCGTATCAGTATAAACATTCGGGCCGTGTTATTTTAATGGCGGTTGGTGTATTGTTTGCTTCGGCTATTCTGATGCGATTCACCGGAAATGAATTTAGTCCATCAACCGATGCGAACGAGATAAATATTACCGCGCGTGCGCCGATGGGGGCAACATATGAAAAATCTGAAGAAATTGCCGGAAAAATAGAAAAAACATTGGCGGATTTCAAAGAGGTTAAATCTACTTCGGTCAAGATTGGGGAACGCGGTTTACAGAATATCGCTGTTAAAATAAAATTAGTTGATAAGACAAAACGTCGGAATTCCGATAAAGAAATTGCGCGTCGTATGTTGCCAGAATTGAATAAAATACCTGATGCTGAAATTCAAATTCGTGCGGGTGAGGGTGTATCCAGTTCTATTTCATCGGATATTGTTTTGAATATTTATGGTGAAGATGATACCAAACGCCAGGAATATGCGACCCAGGCATTAAATGCAATAAATAATATCCCAGAAGTTCAGACGGCGGTCTTTGCCCAACAGGTACCAGGTGATGAACTTAAATTTGTGCCTGATGCTGATAAAATGGATTTTTGGGGAATTAAAAACTCTTATGCGGGAACGACACTGCGTACGGCATTGTATGGAAACGATGTATATAAATACAAAGAACATGGTGAAGAATATCCGATAGTATTGGAATTCGCACGTCCATTTAAAGACATTTCGCTGTTCAATAATGTTTTGCTAAATTCACAAAAAGGTATGGTTCCTTTATCTGAATTGGGCAGTATCAAGCGTGAAGCCGCTACACCAGAAATTCGCCGCTTGGATAAAAACCGTGTAACAGAAATAGATATAAATATCGGTAAGTCGACCAGTGGCCCTGTTCAAACAAAGATTGTTAAAGAATTAAAGAAAATAAATTGGGATATGGGGTACGGTTATGAATTTGGCGGTATGGCGGAAATTCAATCTGAAACAACGGGCGAAATAGGTCAGGCATTTATGTTGGCGACTATTTTGACATTTATGTTGTTGGCGGCAATTTTGAATTCACTTATTCATCCGTTCACAATTGCAACATCTATTCTGACCAGTTTTGCCGGCGTGTTTATATTGCTGTTTTTATCTGGGGCATCGACAAATGTTGGCGCAATGATGGCGTTCGTTATGTTGGTTGGTTTGGTGGTTAATAATAATATTTTGGTGTTGGAACCAACAATCAGGCGTGTAAATAACGGCGAAAATTTAAAGGTCGCATTATGGTCTGAATTGAACGCAAAGCGGAATATGGTGTTGATGACATCTATTGCGGTTATGGCCGGTATGTTGCCACAATTGTGGAGTGCCGATGGTATGAAGCGCGCAATGGCGGCGGTTATGATTGGTGGTATGTTGGCATCACTGATTTGGACATTTACTTTGACCCCGGCACTGTTCTTTGCGATGGAACGTCTGCGCCAGAAATTAAAAAGAAAGAAATAAAAATCGGGGTGGTTGCCCCGTTTTTGTTTGATATATATTTTTTTGATTATTATAATTTTAAAAAATTGAAAGGATGAAAATGTTAAAACGCACAAATCTTGTCTTGTTTGATTTTGATGGGACACTATCTTGGCCCGATTCGAATATGGCCTTTGGGCGGTATTGTTTTCGACATTCGTGGCGACCTTGGTTATTTTTGCCTTTGGTTGGTGTATGTGCGATTTTTCGTTTGTTTAATTCGTCAGGAATATGGTGGCGGCAAAATATGCGGCGTTTTATCACATCCGACATGGTGCGTCGTTTTGTGTCTGATTTTGTTAAAGAACATAAACGCAATCGATTCGGTTGGGCCGCGGAAAGGGTTGTGGCGGAACATGCCGCGGGTAATAAAGTAGTTTTGTTAACTGCATCGCCCGATTATTTAATTCCAAAATTGGTGGGCGATATGAAATTTGACGCAGTTATATGTTCAAAGATGTATAAAGATAAACCGTGGAAATATAAATTTCTATGCTGGGGTGAAAACAAGGTGTGGGCCATGGATGAATGGGCGCGTGAAAATAAAATTGTGCCACATATTGTGCGTGCGTATTCAGACAGCAAATCTGATTTGCCAATGATGGAAATTGCGGATCACCAGGTTTGGATAAACCCAAAAACCGGGATGCCAAGATAATACATAAAAGGAGACATGTTATGACTTTATCTGATTTTTTGTCGCGTTGTGTTGTTAAAACAGGGTTGTCCCCGCATATGACACAAAAAATTGCATGTTTGTTGGTTCTGCATTCGCCACAAGATGAAGTTGTTAACGCAGAAATAGATGAAAACGTGTTTGATAAAATTCTATTGTTGACGTCGCACAATGTTCCCGAAGAAGTGATATATACGGTGATAAGTCAATCTTTGAATTGGTACGATTGGTTGGATATACCTAAATTTTGGCATGAATTGGGGGCGTGGGCTAAAAAAATCGGTGTATCCCGTGAAGAAATAAAACAAGATATATCAAAATATATGGCCGATTCGCGCAAGACCGGTAAAAAAATTCCTGTTATTGATGCGGTGCTTCAACTTGAAAGGAACGGTTTAACACGAGATTTTATTGTGGACAAATTGTTGGATTATATTATTGATGCGGGTACCGTTGAAAATGAAGTGCACGATATGTGTGCAGATGCATTTGTTGTTGATACGGTGTTGCGTATGCATAATGACGGTTGGTCTGAAGAAGATATGATACGAGAATTAAACAAACAGGCAGATGGAAAGCCTGGAATTGATATCAAAAGTTTTTTACACGTATTGCCGAAAAGATTGGTTGTAAATAAAAGAAAGGTATCTGCAAAGGATGGATCGATAAAATATGTTAGTCATATAGAATTTTTGAAATATATTAATCCTGTGTTAAAGTTTTTTACAGAAAATACCGATAAAGTCGCTGATTTATCAAGTAGATATAAAGATGATAAAGCCGGTTTTGCGTATGCTTTTTATGATTTGTATGTAAATTTTCGCGGCTGGGGTGAATTCGCGCCGCAATTTAAATTAGATTTGAATGAGCAATCGTCACGTACTGCTGGGTTTAGTCCAGAAGGGCAGATAATTTTACAAAGTTTATCAACCCAAGAATTAATTGTTAATGCAATTATCCATGAGTTGATGCATTTTGAACAATATTTAATGCTAATAAATACCCCAGATATAGGGATAACACCGTATGCCAAAGAACAAATAATGCAGGCGATGTTGCAATTGTCTAACAGTTATCAAGAATATGATAAAAAATCTCGTATTGTATTGTATGGTAACGATTTCAAAGATTTTGATCGTGATGATATGCCTTTGTTGCTGTCAACAGCAGAGAAACGTTTTAAAAAAGATTTTTATTACAATGCTTTGAAAATACCTTATAAAAAAATAACACCGGAATCGCCTCAATATGCGGTTGTGAAAAAATTGGCGGAATCCTTTATGACTACGTATGATCATGATAATGTTGGTAAAGGGACATTTGTATATCCAAATTTATTTTCTGAACAAATGGCGTTCGATGTCGGAAACGCTGGTGCAGTGATGTTTCGAAATATAATTATGCATCATCGTGATAATAACAAAGACTTTGCAGATTTAAGTAATGTGCTTGTTTTCGCAGGTAAAGAATTGTAAAAGAATATTCAATCATTACCAAAATCCAGTTCCTTTAACTTTTCGGCGCGGGGGGTGATTTTGTTTATGGATGTTTGCAATTGTTCGATGTCCGTTTGCGCCATGGAAAAATGTTGCGATACTTTGCCGGCGCGTTCATTTAACCGTGCCAGGTCGGTCAACAACATATCTAATTCCCGTTTAATTTGACCTGCGACGCGTTTAATCTTGATATCGGACAGAACCGCGCGAATAGTGTTCAATGTCGCCCACAGTGTTGATGGAGAAACTATAAAGACCTTTTTGCGCGCGGCGTATTCGACCGCCCCAGGAAATTCACGGTGTAATGTTTCAAATATGGATTCGCTTGCTATAAACATCATCGCGCTTTCTGCGGTTTTGCCGGGAATAATATATTTCTCTGCGATTGCGTCTATGTGTTTGCGAACGTCCAATTCAAACTGTTTCCGGTATAATTCCGGATTGTCGCCATCGTTCATACGGGAATATGATTCCAATGGAAATTTGCTGTCTATAATCATATCGCCCGGTGGATAGGGCAGGCGAATTATACAATCTGGCCGGACGCCCGTTTCCATAACGTGTTGAAATGAATATGTTTCAGGGGGCATAATGTCGGCGACCAAATCTTCCAATTGGCGTTCGCCGAATGTGCCACGGGCCTGTTTGTTGCCCATAAGAATATTTTTGAAATTTGCAATATCGGCACTTATGCTTTTCAATTCGTTCGCGTTTTGTGCCAACACACCCAATCTTTCCGCCAGTCTTTCGCGCAGGCGACTGTTATCTTCACGCAGGCCCGACATATCAACCGTAGATGGTCGCATCAGCAGCGCGCCCAACATTATGATTATAACTGCGCACATTACAATTAAAATATAAGTTGTCATTTGGAATTCCTTTGCTATCATTTTATTATAAAAGGATTTATATATGTTGCAAATGAAACTTTGTGGTGATTTGGTTTTACGGGAACATTGCGTCCCGGTTGACGATATTACCCCAGAGATTTTGAAAAACATGGATGAAATGGTTAAAATGATGCGTAACCAAAACGGGGTGGGTTTGGCCGCGCCACAGGTTGGTGTGACTAAACGATTTTTGGTTATGATGAATCCAGAAACCGAAGAAGTCTTTAAAATGATAAATCCAAAAATAATTGAACGCAGTACCGAGACGGTTGTCATGGAAGAGGGCTGTTTGTCTGTGTTGGGGCCGGATGATTTGCCGGTCTATGCAAATGTTTCGCGCCCGGCCGTCGTTACAATTGAATGGATGGGGGTGGACGGTAAAAACTATGCGGCGGAAATGTCCGGTATAATGGCACGAATTGCTCAGCACGAGACAGACCATTTAGACGGGGTTTTATTTATTGACTATCTGCCGGCGGCAAAACGAGAAATGGTTATGCGTAAAGTAAGGCGGCGCAAATGAAAGTTGTTTTAATGGGAACCCCTGATTTTGTTGTGCCTATATTTGACGCGGTGGCCGCGCGACACGATGTCTTGGCGGTATTTACACGTGCGCCAAAGCCCGTGGGACGAAAACATATCATTACAAAATCTCCGGTGCATGTTTGGGCGGAATCGCGTGGTTTGCCGGTATATCATAACCCCGCCGAATATAATTTTTCACCCGATATGGTGTTTGTGGCGGCGTATGGTGCAATACTGCGCAATAATGTTTTGAATTCTGCGCCGTGTGTAAACCTGCACCCAAGTTTATTGCCAAAATATCGTGGGCCATCACCGATTCGCAGTGCAATTAAAAATGGCGATACGGAAAGTGGTGTATGTTTGATGAAAATGACCCCGGAATTGGACGCGGGTGATATTTTAATGTGTAAAAAATTCAATATTGATATTGATGATACAAATGAATCAGTCGAAGACAAAGTTTCAAAAATCGGTTCTGAAATGATAATTGAATATATGGATTCGCCCGATAAATTTCCGCCAGTTCCGCAGAGTGGAAAAATTGTCTATACGGCCAAAACCGGCGTATACGACGAAATTATAGATTGGAAAAAATCACCGATTGAAATTCATAATTTGGTGCGCGCGCTGGATGCGGGACGCACAAAAATAAACGGCATTGATGTCAAGATATTAAAGACCAAAATGAACGGCGATAAAATGGAAATTATGACTGTGCAACCAGCGGGCAAAAAACCGATGGATTGGAAAAGTTTTGTAAATGGTTTGCGGGGTGCAGAAATAAAATATGGAGAATAAAAATGAGTAATGAACGTGAATATGATACTTATTGTGCATATAAAAACACAATGGTTGTAAAATCAGAATACAATCAAAGCGGCGCTTTTGATCATATTGTTCAAAAAGAAATTAGTGGGGTTATTAGTTCAAAGACCCCTTGTATGTGTGTTGATTGTGCGCAGACAGATCATAGTAAATGCGAAGAGTGTGATTGGCCCAAGCAATTAGAACAAGAATTTGCAAAATCTTTGACAAATAGGTGTATTGGTTGTATGGCGCAGTATAGGAAAAATGGTTTTTTGAGATAAATAATGACACGATATAAAGTAATTCTTGAATATGATGGTACAGATTTGATTGGGTGGCAGGAAAATACCCAGGGGCCGTCTGTGCAATCATTGTT
>JAEEGL015805213.1_pt1 | contig 10715 bp, 12 predicted proteins | sample 9134231 | NCBI WGS metagenome assembly JAEEGL01 (sample SAMN16246548, study PRJNA631951) | gut metagenome | biome: gut microbiome; feature: rumen; material: fiber-attached | host: Bos | place: Iran: Karaj | collected 2018-10 | reverse complement strand
TGCGCTACGCACGCTGTCGGATTTTAACAAAAAGGGATAAGGAATCTTGCGGTATCATGGGTGCGCTACGAAAAATCGCGCAGCGTGAAACGGCGGTACTCTGAGAGCGTTATGAACGGTACTCTGGGAGCGCTACTATCAGTGTTATCATGTCTTTTTATGATGACTTTATCGATTGGTTCAAAAATGATTGGTGTTATTATATTGCAGGATTATTTGGCATTGTAACCATTTTCTTGGTGCTCTATTGGTGGTGGTCTAATAGTCAACGTCGCAAAATGGAGATAGAATACGAAGAGATGTCTGCTGACTTGTCAAAAAAGATGCGAAAGTTGCAGGATCAGGCCAACGAACAGAAAATGAGGATGCATGTTGCCGGAATGGTTATCGACAAATTACTTACATTAAAGGCCTCAATTGACAAAACCTATCAAGGTATGAAAGCTTATATTGGCAATCTCTCTACATGGTATAAAGAAGAGCAGGAGGGCCTTAATGTGATGGAGCCTTTGGTTAAGGCCCCCTTTATTCCTCTACTATCCAATAGTCAGCTTAATAGATACTTTGAGGGTAATAAGGACAAAATTACAGAAGGTATGCATCTATATGAATACTTCAAGGGATTCCAGTTGGACGATGAGGCTATCATTGGATATAAGCGTGACTTAAAGCAGAAAATCCTCGTTCAGATCGAAACACTTTTGAATAACTTTACCGTATTCCGTCATATTTTCGAAACAAAGGATTATCCTTACCTTGATAAGGAATACGCTTCTGCCAAAAACTTGCTTCCTGTTCTTGACACTAAATCGGCACCATTCTGTCAGGTCAGGAAAACTGCAGTAATGAAACCGCAAGCCCGTTTCCTGTTTATCCATACTGATCCAGAAGAGCAACAGTCATGGAATGCAGCGTACCCTCAGTACTTCAATGCTACTCCGATATCTGAAAACATAGTGTCAGTTTACAAGATTGTCGGTCTGAGACTCCAGAATTTGACAATTGATGAAGTAATATTAGATTAATATGGATAAGTTCATTCAACTATACGATGAATATGCTCTTTATAAAGAGAGAATAGGAGAGGACAATAGTGATTTCACTACCGATTTGTTGCGGTATGACATTACTCAGGATTATTATCTTAAGGTAAATCGGGCTGCAGAATTGTTGCAAAGATTCTATGATGCAAAACTTGCAAATTCTAGTATTCGCAATGCAATAGCATATAGATTGAATAACAATCATGCAGACAATGTGAAGTTTTGTCTACTCATTGATGTGTTAAGATGTTATGATGGTTTAGATCATCCTACATCTTTCACAAGACCAGAAGGTATAGCCCTTTTGATATTATTAGACAAGATAATAGGCAATAATGAAATAATGGCTTATAAACAGTTAGAAACTGTAAGTGCTGCTACACTTTCATTAATTGACTTGGTCCCATATCTTAGTGAATGCTCAGAGCAATTAGGTTCAAAATACACATTGTATTTACCTACTATTTTTGAAAAGAAGGCGCCAGCACTGGAGCGTTTGTATAGACGTCTGCTATATAATCTTTGTAAAATAATCGCAGAAGTAGATGGTGAGATTTCTCCAGCTGAAGATGAGTGGCTTAATGAGATAGCTCTGTTAAATGATGATGATCCCAATAACGATATAGATGTAAGTGGCTTCTAAGATTAATCGTAACAATAGATGTCTTATAATGGTTTAGATTCATATCCTGGCAATAAAAGGCCTAAAAGGAGAAAAGCACATTATAGTAGTGTGTTCATTATTGGTATGGCCTTTATAGCTTTTATTGTGATAGGTCTTACCATATCTATATCAATCCGAGCATGTGCTCATCATCAAAAAAACACCAAAAATGAGAAAAAAACTTATGATGTCCAAGAAGCTTCAAATAATGCTATAGAAGAAGAGGAATATCTTGATATAGAGGGACCAGAAATAGTTTCCACTCAATATTCAATGCCAGATTCTATCATCAAAATATGTATGCCTAAGCCTCTTAATGGTGTTTCCGAAATGATTCTACACAAGTCGACATATATAGTATCCTATAATAAAGATACGAAGTTACCTAATTGGGTCGCATGGAATCTGACAGCAGATCATACAGATGGCCCTTATCGCCGTTTAGGAAATTTTTATGAAGATGATGAGGCTCCTCAACCACGTGCTACGAATGAAGATTATAAAGGCAGTGGTTGGTCGAGAGGCCATATGTGTCCCGCAGGCGATAACAAATGGGATGGAAAGGCGATGTTCGATACATTTTCGCTCGTCAATGTATGCCCTCAAAATGCCAATTTAAATAGTGGACTTTGGAATAGCATCGAAATAGATTGTAGACGTTGGGCACGCAAATTTGGTGATATCTATATCGTTTGTGGTCCTATATATATGAATAGAGAACATGAAATTATTGGTAGAAATCATATTGAAGTACCTGAAGCATTCTTTAAAGTTGTTCTCTGTTTAAATGAGGTCCCAAAAGGAATAGGCTTTATCGTACGAAATACTGATGGAACAAAGAAGCGTGACTTATATTACAATACAATAGATCAAGTTGAGCGGATTACAGAAATAGATTTCTTCCCATCTCTCCCTGATGATACTGAGGAAAAAGTTGAGTCAATTGCAGATATTAATGATTGGAACTAAATAAAAAAAATATGGCTATGTTAAAATTTCCGATTACTGAACTTGAAAACGAAAGATTTCAAGTAATTGTTGATTTATCCTTATATGCAAAAGAGTCGCTTGTTGCGGCATGTTATAAATTTACCGATCGTTTTTATGTTCATCAAGAAACGTCGGGAAATAACATAGAAGTTATATTTGAATCCAAAGATGGCAATGCTGTATCAGATGTTGTCGTGAAACAATTTTGCAATGAACTTATAGACCAGCAGGTCCGTTATAACACGAATCAGCAGTTTGGTCATATCCGTGATTTAATAGTTGAAGAAGCATTTAAGCCAGTGTCAGAATGAAAAAAGCTTTGTATCTATTTTTGTGCTTTGTTCTTTCCTGTATATCCTTTGACTTTTCAAAACAAAGCTTTAAAAACAAGGATAAACAGGATTGTGCATTAGAAGAGCAAAGTAAAACAAACTTGATTCTAAAACCTTTTAAAATGGTTGGATTGTTGTGGAGTTGCACGCCAGATGAAGAACCAGATAGAGGAGGACACCAATCTCATCAATCTCATAGTTCTCACAGCTCTCACTATTCATCACGATAGTGTTTTTGTTTATCGACTTCAAATTGTCTACATTATATGAAGAAAATGTTATATCCCGTTTTAGGTTTCGTAATTCTTTGTCTTTCCTTCTTTAGCACGGGAAAAAAGGCAGAGGAAAAACGAATTGAAAAGCAGAGTACCGACAACTTGATATTAAGGCCATTCCATATGTTCGGATTATTATGGAGTTGCTCGTCTGGTAATCCTGATGAGGACGACTTTGTAACGCCAGATCCTACCCATTATTCGGAATTGGTAGATTCGATTACGAATTCAGGTACCCATTCTTCGCATTATTCAGGAACACATTACTCTCATAGTTCCCAAAATCATGTATCCCATTATTCTGGTACACATCTATCTCATTATTCTAGCACCCATTATTCTCATAATAATCATTCCTCCCATTATTCAGGGACACATGATTCTCATTATTCTGGCACTCATCAGTCTCATCAATCTCATCAGTCTCATAGCTCACATTATTCTGCACGTTAAAAAATATGTCTACTTATCAGATATTACCTTTTAGATTTTCACGTTTCAATGAATCGGAATATTTGCTGACAAATGATGTTGGCGAGTATCTCTTTTTGGCCAACACAGACTTTGAAAAGTTCATCAATAACGAGCTTGACACGAAATCAACCTTGTTTCAGGACATAGCCTCAAAACAAATCGCAACGACTGACAGAGTAGAGGATGTAGTAAATATGCTGGCTACAAAGTTCAGAACAAAGAAAAGCATCCTGCGTGATTTTACGAGTTTACACATGGTTGTTCCCACGTTGCGTTGCAACTCCAGTTGCATTTACTGTCAGGTGGCTCGTAAAAATTTTGATGACCATGAGGCAGACATGACTAAGAATACTGCGAAGAATGTAATCAAATCAATCTTCCAGTCTCCTTCCCCTTACATAAAAATAGAGTTTCAAGGAGGAGACCCTTCTACATACTTAGAGATGGTGAAGTATATGATAGAAGAGGCAGAATGGCAGAACCTGTTCAAGAAAAAAGACCTTAGTTTTGTTATCTGTACAAATGTAACATTGCTTACACCAGAGGATGTGAAATATCTGAAGAAGCACAGGTGCTATATTTCAACGTCTCTTGATGGGCCAAAGGATTTGCATAATACGAACCGTCCGTTGCAAAACACAACCCATACACATGAGAAGTTCGAAGAGAATGTCAATATGATTCGAGGAATTTGCGGCCCTCATAGTGTTTCTGCTTTAATGACGACATCAAAATATAGCCTTGGGCGTTTCAAAGATATTGTTGATGAATATGTAAGGATGGGGTTCAATAATATTTTCTTCCGTGCGCTGAACCCATACGGATTTGCCAAGCAATATAAGGAAAAGATTGCTTATCCCGTTGAGGACTTTATTGAAAACTTCAAAGAGGGGCTTGACTATATTATTGAATTAAACAAAAAAGGGCTTTTTTTCGTGGAAGGCTATACAGCTTTATTATTGAAAAGGATATTGACTCCCTACGCTACTGGCTTTGTAGATTTGCAATCACCAGCTGGAGTTGGAATTGCAGGTGTTATATATGATTGGGATGGGAACGTCTATGTAGCTGATGAGGGTAGAATGCTTGCTAGATTTAAAGACTATTATTTTAAGTTGGGCAATGTTAACGAAAATGACTATCAGTCTATGTTTAATGGCGAAAAATTGCATCATATCATAGAGAATGCATGTACTGAATGTCTGCCAATGTGTTCCGAATGTGTATTTCAACCCTATTGCGGAGCAGACCCTGTACGCAACTATTCGGAGCAAGGTGACATCGTAGGGCATCGTCCCACAAGCGATATGTGTAAAAAGAATACTGCCATCATGCACTATTTGTTCGAACTACTTAAGAAGGATGATCCTGAGATAAACAGAATATTTTGGTCCTGGCTAAATTAATAAACAATGAAGAAGATAATTGGTACTCCTATCAATATTGAAGAAGACATCCTTGGGCGCATAACTTTAAAGAAAAAGAACATTTTTAGTCGCAAGGACTATATTCTTGTTGCGGAAGGCTTGTCTAATGTCCCTTCTGGATATTCAGCCATCATTACCAACAACCAAGTAGATGGGAACGGTTTTGCTTGTGCGGTAGACGATCAAGAACTGTACAAATTCCATGAAGGCGATGTTGTGTTAATCAACAATAAAGGCGAAATAATCTTCCTATACGAAATCAATTCCTTGCACAATGCTATCTTTGCAACAGAACGATGCAATCATCGTTGTATCATGTGCCCTCAACCACCAGTAGAATCGGAAACGAATAAGACGCCATTCAACTTAAAGCTAATTTCTTTGATGGACAAGAATACACGTGAAATAGGTATTACTGGAGGTGAGCCTACGTTAATAGGAGATGAATTGTTTGACCTTATAAGACAAATTCAGAAGTATCAGCCTAGAGCTGCAATTAGTCTGCTAACAAATGGGGTAAAGTTTGCAGATAAGACTTACGCCATGAAATTAGCTATATGCAAACATCATGATTTACAAATAGATATACCCATCTTTTCTGATATTGCAGATGAACACAACCGTATTGTTGGTGCTAAGACCTTCTATAGAACTGTACAAGGATTGTATAATCTGGCTTTATTCAATCAGCGAATAGGCCTACGTGTTGTAGTACACAAACAAACTTACAAGCGTTTACCACAGTTGGCTGATTACATATATCACAATTTCCCATTTGTGAGCCAAGTGGCTTTTATGCAAATGGAAACGACGGGAAATGCCTCTAAGAATCTTGAAGAACTATGGATTGACCCATACGATTACAATAAGGAACTGAAAAAAGCAGTTCTGTTGCTTTCCGATCGTGGTATTCGTACATTCATATTTAATGCCCAACTATGCGTGCTTCCTCCTGAAATGAGGGAGTTTGCAATTCAGTCAATCTCTGATTGGAAGGATGAATATCTCCCAGAATGTGATGGATGTAAGTTGCGAGAGAGATGCGGTGGTCTTTTTGCATCTAATCAGCTGCATCACAGTGCGCATATCAACCCAAATTTAGAAGACATCACGGTTTCGACCTGTGTCTGAGATAGTTTACTTTATGTTTCACCAATTAAAAGGTAGGTTTAATGAAAAGAGTACTATTTCTTTTGGTTTCTGCTTTTATAACTTGTACCACATTTGCTTCAAACCTTAGCAAAGACGTAATTGCAAAGGTGACGAATAACGATGTGGTATCTATCACAAAGCAGGGACAGACTCTTATTCTAGAGCAGTTTATGAGCGGAAAGGTTCAGGTGAACAGCCACCAATCGCACCGTTCACACAGTTCACATCGCTCACACTACTCTAGTAGAATGAACTAATTCATTAGGATGCCGCAGACACATTCTGTGACATCCTTTTATGATTGAAAGTGTATGACAAAGAAAATAGTTGATATTGCAGTAATAAGCGTTGGCATGGTTTTTCTATGCTGGTATTTGCCTGTTGCTTTTTATAACGTATATGCATGTGACGATTATTGGTTTGGAACTAATGTGAGGATTAATGGCTTTTGGGGTAATCAGCTTTTCTATTACTTTAATTGGGAAGGTTCATATACACATACCTTTCTAGCTTCTCTGCCCCATGCGTTTCATGGTTCACATATGCCATTTTGGGGTAATTTGTTCTCATTTGTATTGTTGTTTATTTCGATTTTTTACTTTTTGAGGACATTTACGAGTTTGTCAGTTAAGAGAGGGTTGGCGTATTCTTTGTATTTCTTGTCTTTCTTGTATTTATGTACGAAAGGAAATGCTGAAATACGTTTCTGGATATGTGCTAATATCACCTATGTATCCGAAATGTCCTTCTTGCTTATATTTTTTTCTTTGTATCACGACCTAGACAAAGACTCTTCATATATGAAATGGCTTCTAATGACACTTTGCCTATTTCTCATTGGAGGTAGCAAGTTGACTTTTATCGTATATGCTATTTCTGGCATCATAATACATGACCTTATTTATAATAAGAGTGTAACCAGGAGTACTATATGTGTGTTATCTCTATTAGGAATGTTTGTCTTGTTGAATGTGGCAGCGCCAGGAAATTACATCCGTTTGAAAGAGGAAACTATGCCAAAAGACAATGATATTCACATGGGAATGCTCGAATCTGTATTCTATCGAATAACTGAAATGGATACATTCTTCTTGAACACACTATTTCTTTTGCCAATTGCTGCTCAATGGACAAATAAATATTCATTTGAAAAGAAACGTGTGCTAATTGCTGCGGTGGTTTTTGGAATAACTTATATTATAGACAGTGTGGTTATGTATATTTGCTTTAATGATTCCGGACCACTAAGAGTCTATTTTGTAGCAGAAGTAATCTTGACAATATTAGTACTATTTGGTTTGAATCATTTCAATACATCTGTACTATATAAGTACTATTATACCAAACCTGTTATGTTATTGTTTTCAATTATGGTTGCCATTTCTCATTTGTCTCTGACATTTCAAGTAACTGATAGTATTGAATTCTCTGAAAAAGCGTGTGAAAGGGACAATTATGTTAAGTCATGTAAGGCAGGTGAAACGATAGAAATTGCGCCACTTCCCTCTTCATATTTGATGCTTTCTTACTTTTCCAATGATGAAATTTGGCTAAATAATATATATTTACCATATTTTCAAAAGGATTGTAAAGCTATAGTTGTAAATAAATAGAATTATGAAATATATCTACCTATTTCTTGCAGCGATGATGCTGCTCTGCCTGGCACCGATGCCTTACGGGTATTTCCAGTTGGTGAGGTTTGTGGCTATGGTGGCGTTTGGCCTGATGGCTTACCGTTACTATATGAACCACAAATTGGTGGCTATGTGGGTGTTCATAGTACTGGCCCTGCTATTTCAGCCTATATTCAAGATAGCTTTGGGGCGAGCAACATGGAACGTGATTGATGTAGTGGTTGCAGCTTTGCTTATTGGCATATTCGTATTGGAGAAGCGACTTGAGAAAAAGATGACTGTGAGTTATCAGCCTCTACCGCCGAATGACCAGACAAATCTTGAAGATAATGAGATAGAGTTTAAACTCAACGGTAGGTTTTCGCCCAAAGAACTTGTCTATGTTGCAAGCGAAGAAGATAAAACTCTAACGGAACTATTTGAGACGCGTCCTGAAGTACTTGAGGGCTGGGGACAGATGATAGGCTTCCACATCATCTATCTGCCACTACTCATAAAGAAACTGAAAGACAAGCATGTGCTGCATTACAGAGCACCATATCTGAGCGACGCTGAATTGGAGAACGTTACAATAGGAAACGACTTTATGCTTCAGTTTCTGGATAATCCTGCGGATAGACAGAAAATAAAGCAGGGATTCATTCGAATAGAAGACATCCATCGAGGAAATGACGGAAAGGACAAGGCAATCAACAGATTCTATCCTTTGTCATCAACCAGTGGGGAACCATTAGCAGACCAGTTACATAGGATTGGGAAACAGATATCGAAAGAGAGATACGGCCAGGGACAGTATTTGGAAAAGAAATCCGAAACTTTTGATGATTGGGGAGATGTTGTATGTGAACCAACTGATTTAGGGGCAAGTGATGAACAGGAAAAAGAGACTATTGACGACTTGATGGATGAGGTTCGTGAACGGATAGCAAAGTTACGCCAACGTGGTATTGCTGAATATTTATTGGAACAGCTAATCCATCCTGATGACAGATTGAGCCGGTTAATCATTACAAAGGATTATCGTATCGTACTGCCTGACTATCAGAATATGGAGATAAAGATGGAACCTATCGTTAAGGCTGTGTTTCTGTTGTTTTTGAAGCATCCTGAAGGAATTGCCTTTAAATGTTTGCCGGACTATCGTGATGAGTTGGCGGACATCTACAACAAACTGCGTCCTATGGGGTTGAGCGATAGGGCATTGCAGAGCATAGAGGATGTAACGAATCCTATGCTTAATTCCATTAATGAGAAGTGTGCCAGGATTCGTGGCGCCTTCGTCGGTGAGTTCGATGACTATATGGCCAGGTATTACTATATAGAAGGTAAACGAGGCGAAGCCAAGAAAATTTCTCTTCCCCGTGACTTAGTGGTCTGGGAGTAGGGAGATTTTTATTGCGACTGCTGAATCAGGAGCGGGGCTTGTGAATTAATTATTTTTAGTGCCTGTTGTCGGAAAAATGGCTTCACGCGTACATCAATTAATCTGCCAGTTTTGCGAGTTCTGCAGCCATCTCCTGTTGTAGCTCCTTGGCTTTTTGTGCTGCCACTTCTGCAAAGTCGTCACCATTGGAAGCGTAAATAATACCGCGACTGGAGTTCACCAGCAAGCCACAATCCTTCGTCATGCCATACTTGCAGACTTCCTGCAAACTACCGCCCTGTGCACCGACGCCAGGAACCAGCAGGAAATGATCTGGGACAATTTTGCGGATGTCCTCGAACATCTGGCCTTGGGTAGCACCGACAACATACATCATGTTATCTTTGTTGCCCCACTGCTGACTCTGCTTCAGCACCTTTTCAAAGAGACGTTCACCTTTGGCATCCTCTATCAACTGGAAATCATACGAACCCTTGTTCGAAGTCAATGCCAGGAGAATGACCCATTTGCCCTCATAGCCAAGGAATGGCGTTACGCTGTCTTCACCCATATAGGGAGCCACTGTCAGCGAGTCGACATCATAGCCCTCGAAGAAGGTCTTGGCATACATCTTCGATGTGTTGCCGATATCACCGCGCTTGGCATCGGCAATAATAAAGTGGTTGGGATAGTTCTCCTTCAGATATTCGATGGTACCCTCGAAAGCCATCATGCCGTCAATGCCGTATGCCTCATAGAAAGCAAGGTTGGGCTTGTAGGCCACACAGTAGGGGGCAGTAGCATCGATAATACGAGCGTTAAACTCCCAGATGGCAGGGAAGAGCCAATCCTCCTCGCCATACTTTTCCTTCATCTCTTCTATGAGTGATGCAGGCATCTTTGTTACGTCTGTATCCAATCCTACGCAGAGAAACGACTGCTTCTCACGTATCTGCTGTATTAATTCTTGTCTGTTCATATTATAACTCCGTTTCTTTCATTCGTTCTGCATTCTCAGCTACGGTCAGGGCGTCGATCATAGGCTGGATGTCGCCACCGAGGAAACCCTGTAGGTCGTGCGTGGTATAGCCGATGCGATGGTCAGTCACACGACCCTGTGGGAAATTGTACGTGCGAATCTTGGCTGAGCGGTCGCCTGTTGACACGAGGCTCTTACGACGCGAGGCGATGTCGTCCATATACTTCTGATGCTCCTTGTCATAGATAAAGGTATAGAGACGCGACAGGGCACGCTCCTTGTTCTTGGGTTGGTCGCGTGTCTCAGTACACTCGATGAGAATCTCTTCGGTCTCACCGGTATTGGGGTTCTTCCACATATAGCGCAGACGCACCCCCGA
>JAEEGL014282610.1_pt1 | contig 10715 bp, 4 predicted proteins | sample 9134231 | NCBI WGS metagenome assembly JAEEGL01 (sample SAMN16246548, study PRJNA631951) | gut metagenome | biome: gut microbiome; feature: rumen; material: fiber-attached | host: Bos | place: Iran: Karaj | collected 2018-10 | reverse complement strand
CCATCAGGTAAGAATGGCATATCTTCTTCAGGCAATACTCTTGAAATAACACCTTTATTACCATGACGTCCAGCCATTTTATCTCCGACAGAAATCTTTCTCTTTTGAGCAATATATACTCTAACGATTTCATTTACGCCAGGAGTCATTTCGTCTCCATTTTCTCTAGTAAATATCTTAACATCTACGATAATTCCGTATTCTCCATGAGGAACACGCAAAGAAGTATCTCTAACCTCTCTAGCCTTCTCACCGAATATTGCACGAAGCAATCTCTCTTCAGCTGTAAGTTCTGTTTCTCCTTTAGGAGTAACCTTACCAACCAAAATATCTCCGGCACGAACCTCAGCACCAATTCTAATAATACCTCTATCATCTAGTTCTTTTAACGCATCTTCACCAACGTTTGGAACATCTCTAGTAATTTCTTCAGGTCCAAGTTTTGTATCTCTAGATTCTAATTCATATTCTTCAATATGGATAGATGTCAAAACATCGTCTTTTACAAGTTTTTCACTAATTAAAATAGCATCCTCGTAGTTATAACCTTCCCATGTCATAAATCCAATTAAGACATTCTTTCCAAGAGCTAATTCTCCATTATCTGTAGAAGGTCCATCTGCGATGATATCGCCTTTCTTAACCTTTTCACCCTTAGAAACAATTGGCTTTTGATTTATACATGTTCCTTGGTTAGAACGTTTAAACTTAACTAACTTATAATCTTCTGTCTTTCCATCTTTATATTTTAATGTTATGACATCAGCTGTAACCTTTTCTACTGTACCATCATTTTTTGCACATACACAAACTCCTGAATCCTTAGCAGCACGATATTCCATACCTGTACCAACTATAGGGGAATCTGTTCTAATTAGAGGCACTGCCTGACGTTGCATGTTTGCGCCCATTAGTGCACGGTTAGCATCATCGTTCTCTAAGAACGGAATCATAGCAGTAGCAACAGAAACAAGTTGACGTGGAGAAACATCTACTAATTCAATCTTGTCACTTTCAACTTCCAATATTTCTGCTTTATATCTAACTTTTGTCTTAGGATTTACAAATCTTCCTTTTTTATCTAATGGCTCTGTAGCAGTAGCTAAAATATATCCATCTTCTTCATCTGCAGCCATATATTCAATTTCATCAGTAACAACTCCATTTTTAACTATTCTATATGGAGTTTCAATAAATCCGTATTCATTTATTCTTGCATAAGAAGACAATGATCCAATAAGTCCGATATTAGGTCCTTCTGGTGTCTCAATAGGGCACATTCTTCCATAGTGAGAATAGTGAATATCACGAACTTCGAATCCAGCTCTATCACGGCTTAATCCTCCAGGTCCTAACGCACTAAGTCTTCTCTTATGGGTAAGCTCTGCAAGAGGGTTATTTTGATCCATGAATTGAGATAATTGAGAACTTCCGAAGAATTCTTTAATAGCAGCCGAAACAGGTCTAATATTAACTAATGCTTGAGGAGTAACAATATCCATATCTTGAATTGTCATTCTCTCACGAATAACTCTTTCCATTCTAGATAAACCAATTCTAAATTGATTTTGAAGTAATTCGCCAACAGCCCTTATTCTTCTATTTCCTAAATGGTCAATATCATCAGTATTTCCTAAACCATATTCTAAGTTTAAGCAATAGTTAACAGATGCAATAATATCGTCCATTGTAATTGTAGGACAAGAAAGTTCAGCATAAGCATTTCTTAAAGCCTCAATTAAATCTGCTTTCTTTTTATTAGTCTCTAAAATATGGAATAAAACTTCGGAATTAACATATCCTTTAACTCCTAAGTCACTTAAATCTACATCAACATACTTAGAAATATCTACTGTGTTATTTCCAATAACCTTAACTCTGTGGCCATCAACGTTTACATACACAACGTTGATACCAGCATTTTGTATTTCAAGAGCAGTTTCTCTGTCAATTACTTCACCTTTTTTAACAAAAACTTGCTCTTCATTTTTTACGTCTTCATCAGCTACTTGTCCTCTAATTCTAGCAGCTAAAGCTAATTTTTTATTATATTTATATCTTCCTACTCTCGCCATTTCATAACGTCTAGGATCATAGAACATAGCTGTAATTAAGCTTCTTGCACTATCAACCGTAGGTGGCTCACCTGGGCGAAGTCTTTTATATATTTCTATTAAAGCTTCTTCTTGAGTTTTAGCAGGATCTTTTTGAAGTGTAGCTAAAATTTTAGGTTCATTATCAAAAAGCTCTAACATTTCAGCATCTGTTGTAACTCCCATTGCTCTTAAGAAAGTAGTAACAGGTACTTTTCTAGTTCTATCAATTCTCGCATAATAAACATCAGAAGAATCAGTTTCATATTCAATCCAAGCACCACGATTTGGAATAATCGTAGCAGAGAATAATTTCTTACCAACTTTATCATAAGCCATATCATAATAAACACCAGGAGAACGAACTAACTGGCTTACAACAACACGCTCAGCTCCGTTTATGATAAATGTTCCACTATCTGTCATAAGTGGAAAATCTCCCATAAATATTTCTTGTTCTTTTACTTCGCCTGTTTCTTTATTTATAAGTCTAATTTTAACACGAAGTGGAACAGCATACGTAGCATCTCTTTCCTTACATTCTGCAATTGTGTATTTAGGTTCATCTTTTAAAGAGTAGTCTAAAAACTCTAAAATAAGATTACCGGTATAATCAGTAATAGGAGAAATATCTCTAAATACTTCTCTTAACCCGTCTCTTACGAACCATTCATACGAATCTTTTTGTACTTCAATCAAATTAGGTAATTCTAATTTTTCAGGAATCCTAGAAAAAGACATTCTCTTATTTTTGCCCAATTCAATTTCATGCATTTTTTTACCCCTCCTAAATAGCAAAATTCAAATTTTTTCAACATCCGTTTTGAGTTTTTGCTTTATTACATACATGATTTTTGTAAAATTGTACTATTAAAGGCTTTCCGTCAATATTTAAACAGCTTTTTCAAATTATTTAATAAGACGAAAATAAGGAGCAAGTAAAACTTGTTCCTTATCCATATATATTTATCTCGCTACACTAAACTTAATAAACAATATATTATCATTCCTTCTAAGTGCAATATCAAATGTCTAACATTTGGCAGCAGGATTCCTGCTCTTGCAAAATGAAGAACTGCTTATATGTAGTCCGCACATAATACTCATACATTATAGTATTTTAATACAAACTGTTATAATTGTCAATCTTATTTATGTAATTTTTAAAACATTTTTTTATCGTGACATATCCATTGTATCTCTGTTTTTGGCAGCTTGAACAGCCTCTTTAATTGTCGCGAAAGTTATTCCGCTTCTCTTAAGGGCCAGCCCGCCATTTTTTTGTAATCCTTCATTAAGTTGCACTTTGGTTAAATTAGCACAGCTCTCAAATGCAAATTCGCCTATTATCTTTAGTGTAGAAGGGCAAATTAGCTCTTTTATTCCACTTCTCTCAAAGGCCTGCCAGCTAATTTCTCGCAATCCTTCATTAAGTTGCACTTTGGTTAAATTAGCACACCCCCAAAATGCAGATGAGCCTATCACCTGCAGTGTAGAAGGACAAATTAGCTCTTTTATTCCGCTTCTCTCAAAAGTCCCGTAATTAATTCTTGATAATCCTTCATTAAGTTGTACTTTGGTCAAATTAGTACAGGCCGCAAATGCAAGATCGCCCATTGTCTCTAGTGTGGAAGGACAAATTAGCTCTTTTATTCCACTTCCTTCAAAAGCATGCCAGTCAATTTCTTGCAAGCCTTCATTAAGTTGCACTTTGGTTAAATTAGTACAACCATTAAATGCGGAGATGCCTATTGTCTTTAATGTAGAAGGACAAATTAGCTCTTTTATTCCAGTTTTGCCAAAAGCTGTCTTGCCAATTTCTTGTAAACCTTCATTAAGTTGTACTTTGGTTAAATTAGCACAGTTTGCGAATACACCGTGGTCTATTCTCTTTAGAGTGGAAGGACAAATTAGCTCTTTTATTCCACTTTCTTCAAAAGCCCGCCAGCCAATTTTTTGTAATCCTTCATTAAGTTGCACTTTGGTTAAATTAGCACATTCTATAAATGCAAATTCGCCTATTGTCTTTAGTGTGGAAGGACAAATTAGCTCTTTTATTCCACTTTCTTCAAAAGCCCCCCCGACAATTTCTTGCAAGCCTTCATTAAGTTGCACTTTGGTTAAATTAGTACAACCCTTAAATGCGGAGTTGCCTATTGTCTTTAGTGTGGAAGGACAAATTAGCTCTTTTATTCCACTTTCTTCAAAAGCCCCCCCGACAATTTCTTGCAAGCCTTCATTAAATTGCACTTTGGTTAAATTAGTACAACCCTTAAATGCGGAGTTGCCTATTGTCTTTAGTGTAGGAGGGCAAATTAGCTCTTTTATTCCGCTTCCCTTAAAAACCCTCCCGACAATTTCTTGCAAGCCTTCATTTAACACAATTTCTTCTAGATTTTCCATTGTGCTACAATCATCCGTAAACCCCGCAATACTCTTAATATTAGTTCCGATTATAATTGCTCTTATTTTACTTCTAAACGGCTTTTTCTCAAAGCGTCTTTTTATTTTTTGTGAAAATGTTAATTCATAATTCTCTTTATTATCATTTTCTAAGCGTTTATAAAATTCTTCTATACTCATTTTTCTTACTTTCATTGTATCTGTTATAATTGTTATTTGATCTGGCTTAGGAGCAATTGAAGCTGCAGCTCCTGTTATAATCTGCCATTCTGCTATCTTTTTGGCTCTATATTCTTCAAAATCAATTTGCTCTTTTGTTTCTATTCCTTTTAGCTCTTTATATACCTCTAATGCTGTTTTGGAATTAATTCCCTTTTCTTCTTCATTCGCTAGTCGCTCCGCTCTCGATATTTCCTCGCTTGTCTCTTTTTCTGTTTCCTGTTCTTTTTCCTGAGGGTTATAATATTCTCTAAGCTTAGATTCTATTTCTTTTGGATTACCTTCTAATATTCCATACATTCCTATTAATGTTTCATCATATGCCATTTTAGAGACATTCCAATTTCTATCTTTTCTATTTTCTAGTATATTTAGTTGTAATTTTTTCTTCATAGCTTCTATTAGATTTTTTTGTGGTTCTGTTCTTTCTTTTTCTTCATTTATTTCCTTTTGTATTAATAATACTACTTCATGTGCAAATTCTTCTGGTATCTCTTTTCTTAAATCTATTTTTATTCCTTCTTTTGTTTTTTCTATTATTATACTTAAAATCAGACCTGCTATTGCTGTTTCTATTTCCATTCTATCTACATTTTGACTTGTAGCCTTTGCATATTTAACTATCCTATGATATCTTACAATAGTGTCTTTCAACTTCTCTTCTTTTTCTGATAAAGCATTCTCGCTTTTGGCAGTAACTTTTTCTATATTTTCTATCATCAATTTAAATTCTTCTATTATTACTCTTGATAATTCTCCATTTTCAATATATAAATTTACATAAAATTCCAAATCAGCTATCCTACTTATAATATTATTCTTTATATCAACTGCGTATGCTGTCTTTAATGATTGTATTTTCTCATATTCTTCTTTTATTCTTGCTAGTTCTTCTTTCATTTCTTCTACTGTAAATACTTTGATAGTTACAAATCTGGTTATTGTATTTTCATTTATGGAATTATTTGTCAATGAATTTATTACTATTTCTAACTCTTCAATTTGTTCCTGTATTCGATCCATTTTTCTCACCCTTGTAAATATAATTATTTAAATACATTTCTAAAACTTTATTAATTGTTTAATAACTTTATGTCAAAATCTTTTATAAATAATTTTTTTATAATCCATGGTAACCCTTGAATACAATTATATAAATCTTGATTATTTCTTTTTAATCTTTCTATCTCATCTTCTTTTTGTGCTAAAACATTTTTATACTCCGAAAGTAACTCTTTTGCTTTTTGGATTTTGTCGTTTTCTTTTTTTAATATTTCTACTAAATTTTTCAATCTAATATTTTCTATTTGCATATTATGATTTTGATTAGATTCTCTAACTTCCTTCAAATATCCTTCCATTTCAGGATTTTTAATTAATTCGTTTTCTTTTTTATTCTTTTCCGCAGATTTTATAATTTTATCCAGTATTTCATACGTTCTGTCATCAATTTTTTGCTTTTCAAGTGGAATATTAGGATCTATTGAAAATTTCTCATCATACTCAAAATTAGCTTCAATATACTCAATTGTTTCTTTAGGAATTAAATTGTATTCTTCCTCTGGCAAACATTCTAATATTAATTTAACTTGATACAAAGCTTTAGCTTTTGATATCATATCGAGTCCCCCTCATCTATCTTTCAGTGGATTAAGGTTTTGTTCTCCCATCACTTTTTGTTCATCTTACTTTTAAAACATTTTTTTCTTATATAAAAAATATATCGGGAATATGCAAGCAAGAATTGAAAGCCCTATAATAACTAAATATGATGCTTTTGTTCCAGCTAGTGGCAAGTACATATTCATGCCATAAAAACTAGTAATAAGTGTAGGAATTGTTATCAAAATTGTTACTGACGTTAAAAATTTCATAACATTATTAACATTATTAGAAATAATAGAAGCAACCGTTTCCATAGTAGTACTTAATATCCCTCTAAAAACGCTTGTCATCTCTATTGCCTGTTTGTTTTCTATAATAACATCTTCAAGCAAATCCATATCGTCTGGATATTGCTTTAAGTATTCTAATTTAAGCATTTTTTCAAGAACTAATTCATTAGCTTTAAGGGAATTCGAAAAATAAACTAACCCTTTTTGAAGATCAAGCAAATTCAAAAGCTCATCATTCTCCATAGACTTATATAAATTTTTCTCAACTTTATCTGTTAATTTATCTATATGATTTAAGTACCTTACGAAAGTATAAGACCCTCTATATAATAGTTGGAGTATAAATCTATTTTTATAATTAGTAAAAAATCCTTTTACTCTATTATTTGTAAAATCTTCTATAACAGGATTTTTTTCCATGCATATAGTAATAATACAAGTAGAAAGCATTATTATGCCGAGAGGGATTGTATTATATAATTCTTTATCGTTTTCTTTTTCGATAACCGGGATATCCGATATAATAAGTGTTTGCTCTTTTTCATTTACTTCAATTCGAGAACGTTCTTCTATGTCTATCGCTGAAACTAGATAAGAATGTTCAATATTAAATCGTTTTTCAATCTCATCAATTTCTTCAGCAGTAGGATTAGTAATATTAACCCATGAGCCTTCTTCAAAATCATCAATTTTAGTCAACTTATTATCTATAGTCTTAAAAATTTCAATCATAAATACGCTCCCTTCTTAAAGCACATTTTGATTATATAAAATTAATTTATAACATTCAATAAATTTTATAAAAGAAAGCACAAAAATAGTGGAGTACTTTCGCACCCCACTATTTTATAATCAAAATTATAATACCCACTTAACAAGTCCCATATCCTGTTTATTTATAAGCATAGAATTTTTAGGAACTACTCTATAAGTAAAGCCATAATTACCGCCATTTTTCATAACTATTTCAGATTTGTATTCATACATATCTCCATTTTTCTGAGCAAGCTTCATAGGACAAGAAGCAGACTCTCTTAACTCTCCATCATCAGAAATCTTTCCATAGTAAACCTCAACGTCAACATCCTTTGGATCAATATTTCCAAGATATACAAGACACGCAGGAGATATACTCTGATTTACGCAAATAGGATTATTCTCATAAGCTGTAAGATTTATTGGATTGATATGAATATTATCCCAGTTTTGAGATATATAATCTTTCCAAGTGCATAAATCATTAATCTTTGCAAAGCTATCTTGAGTTACCGAATTATATCTCTCCATTTGAGGTACATAGAAATCATTCGTATAGTCTTTTAACATTCTCTCTGTACTAAACTCAGGAGCAACTACCTTTATAGACGCTTTCATTTTTTCAACCCAATCATTTGGTACGCCGTTAATATCAGTTGTATAGTATAAAGGAATAATTTGTTTCTCTAGAGTAGTATATATGCTATCACTATCAACATTATCTTGATGATTTAAACTAGAATAATATTCATTTTTACCAATAGCCCAACCACTATTATTTTTATATCCTTCTATCCACCAGCCATCTAATATACTAAAGTTAATAGCACCATTTATTGCAGCTTTTTGACCACTAGTTCCACTAGCTTCTAATGGGCGGCGAGGGTTGTTCATCCAAATATCCACTCCGTGAAGTAAATATCTAGCAACACTCATATTATAATTCTCTAGTAAAATTACCTTCCCTTTAAACTCAGGCGTTCTACTAATATCATATATGTTCTTAATTATCTCTTGACCAGGTCTATCAGCGGGATGAGCTTTACCAGCAAAAATAATTTGAACTGGCATCTCTGAATTTCCTAATATACGTTTAATTCTCTCTATATCTCTAAATATCAAATTTGCACGTTTATAAGTAGCAAATCTCCTAGCAAAACCAATAGTAAGTATATCTGGATTAAGCATATTATCAACCTTCATAATTTCACCAGGTTGTTCGCCATTACGTTCCATTTGTTCTTTTATATTTTTACGTGCCATTTCAAATAACTTAGCCTTATTATGGCGATGAAGTTCCCATAATTTTCTATTAGGTATTTTATCTATCGCTTTCCATGTTTTTGCAGAAGATATATTCATTTCCCAATCAGTAGGTAAATACTCATCATATAGTTCTTTCAAATCACTATCTAGCCATGTTAAAGTATGAACTCCGTTAGTAACATGAGATATTGGTACTTCTTCTTCTGGCACTAAAGGCCATACATCTCTAAAGATATTTCTAGAAACTTCTCCATGTAACTTACTTACGCCATTCTTTTTACCAGCAACTTTTAATGCTAAAACTCCCATGTTAAAGCTTTGACCAGCTTCATTTGCTTGGGACATTCCAAGTTCCATGAACTCATGACGACTTATTCCCATTTGATTCCAGTAGCTTCCGAAATATTTATCCATAAGTGCGACAGGGAAAATATCTATTCCAGCAGGTACCGGTGTATGAGTAGTAAATACGGTACAAGAAGAAACAATTTCTTTTGCACTATCAAAAGATATTTGTTTTTCTTGAATTAAGTTTTTGATTAACTCTATGCAAATAAATGCAGAATGTCCTTCGTTCATGTGATAAACAGTAGGCTTAATTCCAATAGCTTTTAATACTTTTAATCCACCAATTCCTAAGAATATCTCTTGTTGGATTCTCATTTCTTGGTCTCCACCATAAAGTCTTGCAGTAATATCTCTATCGTATTGAGAATTAGATTCAACATTTGTATCTAGCATATATAATTTAATTCTGCCAATATTAACTTGCCAAACTCTAGCAAATACCACTCTTCCAGGAAAATCTATATTAATTACTAATTCTTCTCCACTCTTAGTTAAAACAGGTTTTATCGGCAATTCGCTTATATCAAGTTCTGTATAACTAGCTTCTTGCCAGCCTTCTTTATTTATTCTTTGATTAAAATATCCTTGTTTATATAAAAGTCCAACTGCAACAAAAGGAAGCCCCAAGTCACTTGCGGATTTGCAATGGTCACCAGAAAGTATACCAAGTCCGCCAGAATAAACAGGGAACGACTCATCAAGGCCGTATTCAGCCGAAAAATATGCAATTTTATCTTTACTTTTCTTTGGATATGTTGTTTTGAACCATGTATTAGTATCATTCATATAAGAATCAAATTTAGATAGAATCAAATCATATTGCGATAAAAAATCTTCATTATTTGCTGCGACTTCAAGCTTAGATTGTTCAACATTGTTAATAAATTTTATAGGATTTTTCTGACAATTCTCCCACAAGTCAGGATCAATTGTTTTAAATAATTTTAATGCTTCCGTATGCCAAGACCACCATAGATTATAAGCGAGCTCCTCCAATCTATTAATTCTTTCCGGCACCTGCGGAATTACCGTAACTTTACCAAATAAATACATATTTAGCTCCTCCTATGTTTAAAATCTGTCACGTTTATTTTATGATATTAAATTGGAAAAATCAATATTATTCTTCTATTTTTATAGGAGAAAAATTAATTAAATCACAAGACGTACAAATAAACTGTATCCCGCCTTTTTCATAATTTAAATTATCTATTTTTCCGTGTAAATGTCCAAATATACACTTCTTAACGTCAAAACTTTTTAATATTTCAACATAATCATCATTAATTCCAACGTTATAATGAACCATCGCTATAATATCTTTTGCGCCAGAATTTTTACCCAAAGTTAAAGACCTTATAAGCCTTTCCTTTTCTCTTTCATATATTTTTTTGTCTTGCTCTATATCAAATTCTTCGCTTCCTATTTCCCATCCACGAGTCCCACAAATTGCAATATCTTCTATCATAAAAAAATTATTATGCAAAAAATTTATACTATTAAACCCATTTTCCTTTTTAAAAATCTCAAGTTTATTTAAAGTTCCCCACCAATAATCATGATTACCTTTTATCATAATCTTATGACCTGGTAGTTCTTCTAGGAATTTAAAATCTGGAACAGTCTCCTCTAAATACATTCCCCACGAAAAATCTCCTGCCATAAGAACTGTATCGGTAGGTTTTATATTGTCTATCCAATTTTTCTTTAATTTCTCTTCATATCCATCCCAGTT
>JAEEGL014034226.1_pt1 | contig 10715 bp, 12 predicted proteins | sample 9134231 | NCBI WGS metagenome assembly JAEEGL01 (sample SAMN16246548, study PRJNA631951) | gut metagenome | biome: gut microbiome; feature: rumen; material: fiber-attached | host: Bos | place: Iran: Karaj | collected 2018-10 | reverse complement strand
GTTCAGGTCATAGGTGGAGTTCTCATCGTGAAGCATGATGAAACCGACCTTGATGTCCTTTGCCTCAGCCGGAGCTTCCGCTTCCGCGCCTGCTTCGGTCTCTTCTGCCGGTGCCTCGGCCTCTGCCGCCTGAGTCTCGGCTGCCGGAGCAGCAGTGGTCTCAGCTGGCTTGCTGCCGCCGCAGGCCGCCAGTGTGCCTACTGCAAGCACGGTTGCAAGAAAAATGCTGATTTTCTTTTTCATTTCTTTTCCTCCCTCCGGAAAAAACGTAACCGCATCAGATTACAATTTACAATTAAGGAAACGGTTACTTGGTTAAATATATGATCACCGGCGGAAAACAATGTCCGTATCGGTCATCTTCTCAATCATGGCAAGGGATTCCACCCGGATCCCCTGCGCGCGCATCGCGTCCCCGCCGCCCTGGAAGCACTTCTCAATGGCGATCGCGGCGCCTGCGACCTTAGCGCCCGCCAGGCTGCAGAGCTCTGCCAGTCCGCGGAGGGCGTTTCCATTTGCCAGGAAATCATCCACCAGCAGCACAGTGTCATCCGCCGTCAGGTAATCCGTGCTGACCACAGCCCGGTAATCCATGCCGTGGGTAAAGGAATGCACCGTGGCCGCGTAAACAGCGCCATCCACGTTGCTGGTCTTGTGCTTCTTGGCAAATACTACAGGGACCTTCATGCAGATGCCCGCCGCTGCCGCGATGGCGATGCCGCTGGCTTCGATGGTCAGGATCTTCGTGACGCCGCTTCCCTCGTAAAGACGGGCGATCTCCTCGCCTATCTCCCGGAGAAACACCGTATCAATCTGCTGGTTCAGGAAACTTCCCACCTTCAGGATTCCTCCGGGCAGGACTTCACCGCATTCAAGTATCATTTCTTCCATCCGCTGCATCTGATACGCCCCCTTTATGTTTTAGGATTATATCATACCCGCAAAAAATAACAATTGTCAATGGGAACAAGGTGTTTAGAAATTTCTTATATTATGTATATTATTGTACCGTCAGTTTTTATTCACATCCGGAAAAAATATATAGACATTTCAGGAAATCGGGAGTATACTGTCTTCACCTGTTGCTTTTTGCTTTTAAAGCATTGAATCGAATGGCTGAGGAGACCATACCCATGAAAACCGTCAAACTGAATAATGTTGTCCTCGGCGAAGGCAAGCCGAAAATCTGCATCCCGTTTGTGGATGATACCCGGGAAGGCCTCGCGGCTTCCGCCCGGCGCGCGCTCTCATTTCCCTGCGACCTGGTCGAGTGGCGCGCGGATTACTATAATATAAAGAACGACCCGGAAGAAACCGCCGCCGCCATCCGGACCCTGCGCGGCATCCTCGGGGACATCCCGATCTTCTACACCATGCGCACCGGGCAGGAGGGGGGCATGTCCGACCTGACGGATGAGGAATATGAGCGCGCTCTCGTCACCGCCATCGAAACCGGCCGTCCGGACATGATCGACGTGGAGCTCTCCCGCGGGGATGACTTCCTGAAGAACATGGTTGAGAGGGCCCACGCCCGCGGCATCGCGGTCGTCGCTTCCCGCCATGCCTTCCGGGATACGCCGCCGAAGAAGGAGATTGTGGAAACCATGCGGCGGATGCAGGTCCTGGGCGCGGATATTGCCAAATTCGCCGCCATGGCCAACAGCGCCCGCGACGTCCTCACGCTGCTGGACGCGACGCTGACCATGCGGGAACTGTACGGCGATACGCCGCTCATCACCATGTCCATGGGGAAGCCGGGTATCGTAAGCCGCCTCTGCGGCGAAGTCTTCGGCTCCTGCCTTACCTTCGGCACCGCCGGGGCCTCCTCCGCGCCGGGCCAGATTCCCGCGGACCAGATGAAGCATATCCTGGATATCCTGCATGACTGATACAGAAAGAGGCTGCCCGCCGGCAGCCTCTCTTCTTTATTGCTCTCTATTCTTCTTTTCCCGCGGAGCCGCCGCGGGCATATCCCATCTTTTCCAGTGTCCCGCGCAGCTCATCCACCACCCGGCCGAAGCGTTTTCCCTCCTCGTCCACGGTGATGTCGGCGTACTGCGTAAACAGCGCGGTCCTCTCGTCGTAGAGGTCTTTCAGGGTCATGCCCTCTTTCAGGACAACCCCGCGGTCCACCACGTCCCCGATCCGGGCCACCAGCTCTTCATAGCTGATTTTCAGGTAGACCACCACGCCCAGGGAGCGCAGGTTTTCCATAGCCTCCCTGCCGTAGACGACGCTCCCGCCCGGGGCGATAACGGCATACTCCGCGTCAATCGCCGCGTTGACGCGGTTCTCCACATCCATGAAGCCGTCCATGCCCTGCTCGGCGATAATCTCTTTCAGGAGCTTCCCCGTCTGTTCCTGGATCAGCAGGTCCCCGTCGATAAACCGGTAGCCGATCCTCTTTGCCAGAAGGACGCCAACCGTGCTCTTTCCCGCCGCGGGCATACCGATGAGCGTGACGCATTTCCTATCTTTTCTTTCGGCCATTTCCTCCGCGGTCCTTTTTCCGCACACTGTACCCGAAGCTTCCCAGAAGGCCGGACAGCCCGTAATACTCCCCGTGGGAATACACCACCGGGTCCGCTTTCTCCAGGGCCAGCCTCCCGCTCCCGTCCAGGAGGCTCTCATCCACGTCCACGGCCAGAACCTCCGCCAGGAACATGTGATGCGATCCCAGCTCCTTCACTTCTGTCACCCGGCACTCGATATTCACCGGGCTTTCCGCGATGAGGGGCGCGCGGACCTTCCGCGCCTCAGCGGGGGTGAGCCCCGTCTCCTTCCATTTATCCACGTCCCTGCCGGATCTCACGCCGCAGAAATCCGCCGCCCGGACCAGCCGGGCAGTGGTCATATTCACGACAAACTCGCCGCTTTCGCGGATCATGGGGTAGGAATAGCGCTCCGGCCGCACAGATATGTACAGCATCGGCGGGTTAGTGCACACCGTGCCCGTCCACGCGATGGTAATGATATCGGAGTTCCCGTTCCCGTCCGCGGCTGTCACCATCACAGCCGGCACCGGGTAAAGCATGTTTCCCGGCTTCCAGACCTGCTTCTCAGTCATAGTCAGGCAGCAGCTTGATTCTCACCATAATGCTGCGAACCTCGCTGCCCTCCCCGACGGGAATGTCCTCCGGAAGGGAAGCGGCAGGAAGCGATTCGGCTTCCTCCATCTCCAGCTCAATCCAGTTCCGGGCGGCTTCCCTCGCATTGTCCGCCGCCTCCTCAAAATCCCTGCCGTGCGCCCTGCACATCTCCAGGTCCGGAAACGACACGTCAACCCCGTTCCCGTCCGCGCCCGGTGTAAATACCGCCGGATAAACAAACGTCATGTGCGAAATTCCTTTCTTTTCCTTTTACTGGGCAATCGCCGAGGAGAGAGCCGGAATCAGCTGTTTCTTCCTCGACACAACCCCCGGGAGAATCCTTCCGCCGCCAGCGCTCATGCCCGCGCTGAAGGCCTCCTCCGCCAGCTGGTCCGCGCCGTGTCCTGCGCTCACCAGGATGGTGGTCTCCGTGAGGATATTGGTCAGCATGAGGAACAGCATGTCCACCCCTTCCTCTTCAAGAGCCTTCTCCATATAGGCGGGCATCCGCTTCTCCAGGGCCCGGAGCTCCTCGTCATCCATGGAGCTGACCTGGCCGACGCAGAAGGTCACCTTGCCTGACGTAAACTTCTTGAAATCCTGGTGGAGGATCTCCGCGTCCGTCTTGCCTTTCAGCTGGCTTCCCGCCGAGAACATCTTCACCGCAAACTTCTCCGGGTCGATCCCGGCGATCTTCTGCAGCGCTTCCGCGGCCTCGCGGTCGCAGTCCGTAAAGGTCGGGGACCGGAACAGCAGGGTATCCGAGATGATCGCTGCCAGCAGCAGCCCCGCCGTCTGCTTATCAATCTCCAGACCGTGCTCCGTATACATCTGGTAAAGGATGGTCGCCGTGCAGCCTACGGGCTGGTTGCGGAACAGCACCGGCTGGATGGTCTGCATGGTACCCAGGCGGTGATGGTCAATGATGGCGAGGATATTCGCGTCCTCGATGCCGTCCACGGCCTGGTTCCTCTCATTGTGGTCCACCAGCATGACATTCTTGCCCTTTGCGGCGATGACATTCCGCCTGGAAATCATCCCCACATATTTCCCGGCCGGGTTCAGTACCGGGAAGTCGCGGTACCGCTTGCTTGCCATGATGTCCTTGATATCGTTGAGGTAATCCTCGCTGCGGAAGGTAATCAGCTCCTCCGCTTTCCTCATGAAGAAGCTGATGGGCATGCTCTGGTTCATAAGGCGGGCGGTGGTGTAGGTATCATAATGGGTTGTGATGATGGTGCAGCCCCGCTCGGCCGCCAGCTTCTTTATGGTGCGGGATACGTCCGATCCGCCGCTGACAATGATGCCGGCCGCCTCCATCTCGATGGCGCAGAGCTGGGACTCATAGCGGTTTCCCAGAATCACCAGGTCTCCCTTCTCGATGAAGGACTCCATGACGTCGGGATTCGCCGCCGCGATGAGGACCTTACCCTTGTCAAAGACCCCGTTGATATCCCCCACGAGGAGCTCTCCCTCCAGGGTTTCCACGATATTTTTGTACAGGGTCTTCGCCTTCGCCAGGATAGTGTTGTCATACACATTCATGTAAGACATGGTAATGTCGCCGACGGTGATCAGTCCTTCCAGGCGGTTTGACCGGTTGACGGCCGGAAGCGTGACCACATTGCCCTCCTGCATCAGCTCCCAGGCCTTCCGCAGGGAAATGTTCTTGTTCACGCCCTTGGTCTCGCGCACTTCGATGTCCTTCACCTGGGTGCTCACGCTTTTGATGAGCTCGGGCGCCTCCACCTTAAAATAGTCCAGCACAAACTGGGTCTCCGGGTTGATATTTCCCGCGCGTCCCGCGATAAATGTGCCGCCCACCATCTTCTCTTTATACCTCGCATAGCAGATGGCCGAGCATATGGAGTCAGTATCCGGGTTTTTGTGTCCAATCACTATAGTCTTGTTAGCCTCTTCAAGCATATCTGTCTCCTTTGTTTAATCCAGCACCATCTTCGCCGCCCCGTAGATTCCGGCATCATTTCCCAGAAGTGCCGTGACAATCTCGGATTTGGATTTGCTGAGAGGGGCGAATTCGTGATAATACTTCTCAATCATGTCATTCAGGAACTTTCCCGCGCGGGACACGCCGCCGCCGATGATGAACACCTCCGGGTCCACGACCATGGCGATGCCGGCCAGCGCCCGGCCCAGGTAAAATGCCATGATGTCCAGAGCTTTCAGGGACAGCTCATCGCCCTGTGCCGCATAAACGCAGACATCCTTCGCCGTCACATCCTCCAGGCCGCGAAGCGGGGATTCTGTCTCCGGATTCTCCCTGAGGAGCCGTCTGGCCTCCCGGACTATCCCGGTGGCTGAGGCAGTCTGTTCCAGGCAGCCGCGGCCGCCGCAGTTGCAGGTGTCCTGATCCTCGTCACGGACGTGGATGTGGCCTATCTCGCCGCCCATGCCGTGGGTGCCGGCCACGATCTTCTGGTTCAGGACGACGCCGCCGCCCACGCCGGTACCGAGGGTGACCATCACCGCGTTTTTCCTGCCCTTGCCGGCGCCCCGCCAGACTTCACCGAGGGCCGCTACATTGGCATCGTTCCCCGCGGCGATATGGACCCCGTGGAATTCATGCCTGATTGTGCCGATGATATCCGTATGGCCCCATCCCAGGTTGACGCAGACTTCCACCGTCCCGTTGGGAAGGACCGGACCCGGCACGCCGATACCGATGCCGTACACCCCCTTCATGGGGATCCCTTTCTCCGCCATGTATTTTTTCAGGGATGCCGCCACATCCGGAAGGACATGCTTTCCTCCCTCCTCTTTCCGCGTCGGGATCTCCCACTTGTCCAGAAGAGTGCCCGCGCTGTCAAAGCAGCCGATTTTAACCGTGGTTCCTCCCACATCTACACCGAAACAGCACTTTGCCATATGTATCTCCCTCCTGTTTTATTTCAGACGCACTTCCCGCACGGTATCTCCCCCCGTGATGATCAGGTCGCTGATACCGGAACCCCGGGCAATCTTGGAAAAACTGAAATCAAAGGTTCCCGTAAACCGTTCCTTCCCGTTGACGCCGATAATCTTGCAGGAATTCTCGTTCCTGAGAATCACGAAATCACGGTCCACATCTATGCCCTGCCAGGCGAAGGTAAAGCCTGTGCTGGAAACTTCCGTCCCGTTGGCGTTGTATACCCGGAGCCGGCTGTCGTACTCCCCGCCGGAGTCGGCCGTCACAACGGCCACATACCGGTCTGACCACGCTACGCCGCGGATCTCTTCCTCCAGCTCCACCATCGCAGAGAGCGCGGGGCTGGTCACATTTTCCAGGGAATAGAAGGCAACCTTGCCGCTGGAAAATGCCACCGCCCTCCGGTCGGACAAAAACCTGACCCTCGGGCAGAGGTTCTGGCCGAATTCATCAAAACCGCCCACCAGGCGGTCCGGGTAACTCTTGCCGTACTCGGAGAAATTATAGAAGACAATGCGGTTTCCCAGGACACCGCTGGACAGGTACACGTCCGAAAGCATAACCTGCGTCCCGTCCGGGGAGACAGCCACATCCATCAGGTACCCGTTCCCGGAGAGGACCGTCTTGATGCCCCATTCCAGCGTGCTTCCGTCCGGCTTGAAGAAAGAGACATAGGAGGATGTGCTGTCCTCCACGATGGCCGCCGTGACGCCGTGGGCCGATACCGAGGCCCGCATGATGGGCAGGTTCGTCGTCGCCTGCCCCGTCTCGCCCTCCAGGCTGCAGATATGGATATCGTTCCCCTGCTGGTCCGCGATCACGGCGTAATCCCCGTTGACACAGCAGACGGGCGATTTCATCTCGTAACTGACGGACCAGACCATGCTGCCGTTCTTATTGATATAGGAAGCGCCGTCCTTTGTGTACTTCAGGACATTGTCGCCGAAGCGCTCAAACCCGGTAAAGCTTCCCTCCGTCGCGGGGATTTCCTTCGCCCACGTCACGGAGTAATCCCCGTACAGATGGTGATCCCGGTAATATCGGTATACGATAAACAGAGCCGCGACAACAAGCACGCCGGCCAGGGCCATCATCAGCCGGCGTCTCCGGGACCCCCGCTCCGCCGCGCGGACGAGTTCTTCCTCCTCCGTGCTGAGCTCCGGCCGTTCCGGCGCCCCGGCGTCGATGATATTCCTGCGCAGGCGGTCCTTGTTCCGCTCGCGCTCCAAAAAACTCATGTCACTCATGTTTAACCCCTGCGCTTTGTGCGGTTTTTCGAGTAATAGACCTCCCGGGCCTCGCTGACATTCGACGCTTCCCCGCTCTCAATAATCTTTTCGAGCTCCGCCAGCCGTTCCTTTGTCATGAATTCACGGCCCACATAGCTCTCATAGCGGTCGGCGATATTGATCTTTTTGTCCTTGACGGCCTTTTCCGTATAATTGACACGGCCCCGCATCTCCCGGATCTCCTCCTTCAGCCGGCTGATCTTCTCCCGGCTTTCGGCGGAAATCTCTTCCTCGATCACCTTGCGGGTCTCCTTCTCGAAATTCGCCAGCGCCTCTTTCTTCCGCGCCGTTATTTCCCCCAGGTCATGTTTGATGTCCGCGATCTCCGTATCGTAGCTCTCCAGGTTATAGACCTTGTCGTCCCGCTCGCTGCGGATGGAGGCGATGACGGCTTTTTCCTTCTTCCGGTTCAGCCGGATCTGGCGCCGTACGGTCAGCGCCTCACGGAGCGCCGCAAGATGTTTTGCCTTGGTCAGGTTCCCGATGAGAAGGTACAGGCCGCCGAACAGCAGGATATCTCCCAGGTAAATCAGGATCAGGTACAGGGTTGTCCGCTCGGGCAGGAGAAAATACCAGACGCCCAGAGGGATCGCCGCGAAGAAAACGGCAAACAGAAGGAGGAAAACCAGGATCTCCCGGAATGTCCTGGGGAAATACAGGGTATAAAACAGCTCCGTCCTGCAGAAGAAGGGAATCTTCTGGACCTTATACAGCGTTTTCAGCCTGCTCTCCAGGGCCTGGGTCTCCTCTATGATGCCGGCCGTCTCCGTCCGGATCCGCTCTTCCATCCCCTGGTTTTTCGCCTTGTCCCTGCTGCTCTGCTCGCGATCCAGCCTCGCCTGCAGCGTGTCGATCTCCCCGTCGAAGCTCTTCTCCAGGTTATTCCTGCGCTCCCCGGCGGCAGAGTCCACAGCGGTGCGGACCGCCTGCTCCTCCGCCTCCAGCTCCTTCTCCAGCTTCGCGAGCTGGTCCTTCAGCTGGTTTCCCTGTTCCGTAAACTGCGCAAGGTCGTCCAGGGCCGCCTGGGCGTCCCGGAGCATCGCCGCATAATCCATGGACTGCGTCATAACTCACTCCTCAATCACCTGGATCTCCAGATAATCAAATTCAATGGATTCAATAAAATTATCCTGTGTAAACCGGGCCCTGTCATGGCGCCGGAATTCCTGGATCGTCTTGTCAAGCCAGATCGGGTGCGCCAGGTCAAACCTGGTGCAGATCTCATCCACCGCCCCGAGGACCATCGCCGTCCGCGACAGGGAATAGTCCCCGTTCTCCACCACCGTATCCCGGAGAAGGCGGTTATCTTTCATCACTTTTCCCCAGAGCCTGAACATGTCATCAATACTCCTCAGCCATGGCCAGAAGGAGCTTCACGGAGTGCTCTATGGCCTTCGCCTCAAAAATGCTGTAATCCATTCCGGCGCTGTCATCCGCCTTGTCGGAAATAGCCCGGATGACCAGGAACGGGATACCGTTCAGATAGGCCGCCTGGGCAATGGCCGCGCCCTCCATCTCCGTGCAGTATCCGCCGAACATCTCCGTCAGCTGATTCTTCTTCTCACGGCTGGAAATAAACTGGTCGCCGCTGACGACTCTGCCCCGGAATACGCCGATGTCCGGGTTTACCCGGCGGCAGCACCGCTCCGCCAGGTCCGCAAGCTTCTCATCCGCTTTAAAAGACAGGGTATCCACCCGGGGGATCTGCCCCGCCGGATAGCCGAACCCGGTGGCGTCCATATCATGCTGCAGCGCGTCCGTCGAGAGGACAATATCGCCGATGTTGATCTCCGCCCGGAGGGAACCGGCGATTCCGGTATTAATCACCGCGCTCACGCCGAACTTGTCGGCAAGGACCTGGGTGCACATGCCGGCATTTACCTTGCCGATGCCCGAACGCACAACCACCGCGTCCTTTCCGCCGAGTTTCCCGCGGAAAAACTCCATGCCGGCCGTCTCCGTGACGGTTACCTCACTCATCTGCTCTTTGATCTTTGCCACTTCTTCGTCCATGGCGCCTATGATGCCTAACATAAAAAGCCTCCTTAACCCCATGCGGGGACAATGTCCGGCACCGGTCCCGGAATTCCCTGTTTTCTCCGGTGTTTGACAGTTATCAGTATAGTTGATTTCCTGCAACTTGACAACCGATTTAAAACCCCTCTATAATGAAGCCGGACTATCACGGGAGGATTATACCCATGAAAAAAATTATTCTTACCGGCGGCGGCACCGCGGGCCATGTGACGCCGAACCTGGCGCTTGTGCCGTCCCTCCGGGAGGCGGATTTCGACATCCATTACATAGGATCCCTGAACGGGATCGAGAAGCGGCTGATCACCGATGCCGGCATTCCCTACGACGGCATTTCCTCCGGAAAACTGCGCCGCTATTTTGACCTGAAAAACTTTTCCGACCCCTTCCGGGTTCTGGCCGGCTATGCCCAGGCGCGGAAAATCATAAAGAAGTTCAAACCGGACGTGGTTTTCTCCAAGGGCGGATTTGTCGCGGTCCCGGTGGTTCTCGCCGCAAAGCACCTTAAGGTGCCGGTCATCATCCATGAATCGGACATGACCCCCGGCCTTGCCAACCGGATCTGCATCCCCTCGGCGGACAAGGTCTGCTGCAACTTCCCGGAGACCATGCCCTATCTCCCGGAGGAGAAGGCGGTCCTCTCCGGATCCCCCATCCGGGCGGAGCTGCTCACCGGAGACAGGAAGACCGGACTTGATTACGCCCATTTCACCGGGGAGAAGCCGGTGATCCTCGTCATCGGCGGAAGCCTGGGATCCGTCACCGTCAACAACGCGGTGCGGGCAGTGCTCCCGGAGATCCTGGAGACATTCGACGTCATCCACATCTGCGGGAAGGGGAACCTGGATGAATCCCTCATCGGGAAGCCCGGCTACAAAGAGTACGAGTATGTGGACAAGCCGCTGCGCCATCTCTTCGCCTGCGCGGATCTCGTGATCTCCCGGGCCGGCGCCAACTCGATCTGCGAGATCCTGGCCCTCCGGAAGCCCAATCTCCTGATCCCGCTCTCGGCCCAGGCAAGCCGCGGCGACCAGATCCTGAACGCGCGCTCCTTCGCGAAGCAGGGCTTCTCCGCCCTGCTGGAGGAAGAAGTGCTCACCTCGGAAACCCTGATGCACGCCATCCGTGACACCTGGGAGAACCGCGAAACCTACATCGCGAAAATGTCCGAGAGCCACCTGAACAATGCGGTGGACACCATCATGGGACTTATCCTGGACTGTGTCCGGGAAGAGGAAAAAACAGAATAAATCGAGTAGGAGGGGGTGATTAGCCCCCGTCCTCTCACAGCACCGTACGTACCGTTCGGTATACGGCGCTTTCAATAGTTGACGTGCACTGACTGGTACGCAATGGCTAGGTCATAGAAGCCTGCGC
>JAEEGL013848474.1_pt1 | contig 10715 bp, 10 predicted proteins | sample 9134231 | NCBI WGS metagenome assembly JAEEGL01 (sample SAMN16246548, study PRJNA631951) | gut metagenome | biome: gut microbiome; feature: rumen; material: fiber-attached | host: Bos | place: Iran: Karaj | collected 2018-10 | reverse complement strand
TTTAGGTGGTTTTAGATACTTTTCAACATGATTAATTCTTAATCTGGTCATTTTATTTATGTTTTCACCATAATGGAGAACCATAGTCATATCACAATGACCTGCAAAAATCATACAAATCCTCGGGTCTACTCCCTGATCAATCATGTTGATTAAGGCCAGATGTCTTAAGTCTCCGGATCTCCATATCTCTTTTTCCTCAGGATTGAAATTATACATTTCTCCAAGAAGGGCATAAAACTTCTTCTTTAAAAATTCCATATCTTCCCCTCTAAATACTTCGCGTTCTGATTTAATCCCAAAGTATTCATTGCGGAATGTATTAGTAAATAATCTATTTTGAGCAATTGGATCTGATACTTTATATTTTTTTCTTCTTTCTAAAAACCACTCAATCTCCATCGCTATTTGATTAGGAATCGGAAACGAAACAAGAGGATAATTATCAACATTATTATCCACATATCTTTTTGAGCCTTTTATATCGCTTTTTCGTAAGTTTATATAATACTGACCTTTTAACTCTTGTAAGCATTCAAGTGGGGTTACACGGAACTCTTTCGGTCTATCCGGGATAATGTTGCAAATATTCCAAAAAGACCACAGAGGAAAGAAAACTTCTTTCTGGGAATCGGATAATACCGGCCAAGTAATTCTTAATTGGTTATCAAACCAAAAGTATTCCTCAATATCCAATAAATCTCTCCGATTTCCGCTCGTCCCACTTAACGTCACAACATTGTCGCAAATAATATCAATTTCAAGTTCTTCAGCCAAAAGATCCAGTTTTTCTTTATCCGAACTGATAACCTTCGTTCTTATCGAACTTTTAAAACCATCTGTCGCTTCATTCCAATCAATATAACTGTTTGCGAATTTTACAATTCCTGCAAAATGCCTCTTTTTATGCAAGCTACCGAGAACATAATTTTTTATTGCATTTATATATCTTTTGTAGCTGTAATTATTGGGAATATGTTTAATTCTTTCAAAATGAATTCGTCCGTCATCATCACGATCGGTCAATTTCCAAACATCACTTTCGTATTCTCCTTCTACAATCACCATTTTTTGTTTATATATTTTGAACAATCCTCTAAAAACTGTCTCCGATGTATCCTGTAAAAGGGAAATATCCAACTCATTATTAGGAACTGCACTCCCGTTTATATATTGTGGAATAATCATTCTGTCTCCTCTACATAGACTAAGTTTATTAAAGTTTTTCTGAATGTATCTGAAATACCTGTACTCAAAATGAATTCTTCCTGAATATTCTCTGTATTTGTTTTTCGCCTACGCTCAAGCTCATACAAGTCATTATATATTTTCGCCATTTCTCGATTGTTTTCTTTTTCTGCCTTTTTAAACTCCTCTTTAAGCAGCCTCATTCTTTCTTCATATTTGGCGATTCGAAGAGTTAGATTGTAAACGTATTCATACGAATAAATCGCAAATTTACAAAACTTTCCATAAGCTAAATCTTTGTCACATCCTGTACAGTATTTTCCTTTTCTGCATCCTTTCGGACGAATTCCAGTTAAAGCACGATAAAGGCAAAAAACATTTTCTTCCTTTCCATTCGCAGTTTCATTTATAACCGAAGAAAAAATCTTGGATCTCATTAATTCCGTTACGGATTTGGGTAATTCCTCTAATCTACTTATGCTATCAAGTACACAGGTATATTTCTCCAATTGTTTTTCAAAATCTTCCGGATTGATATTAATTGCAGCTAAAATACTAGCCTTCTCAGCCAGTCCATGATAATTAAAATCCCCTTCCAAAATAGTAAGAACCTTATGCATATAGAATCCAAAATTACCAACTTTAAATAATTCCAGCAAAACTTCATCTAAAGTCATTCCCTCTGATGCAAAATTAATGTAATGAAAAATTACTTTTTGCCCTCTCTTTAAGTCAATCTTATGCCCTCGAAGGTATGCAGCTAACATTACCGGAAGTGACTTAAAACGCATCACCTTAAACTTATCTGAAGTCTCCTCCGCATATAAATCTAAGAATGCTTTATTCATATATTTCTCGCGAAACATCTCTTTACCAAAGATTTCTTCATAGCATCTCTCACCCAAAGCTTCCTTAAAAACACTTATTTTGTTAAACTCAGAGACTTCAAGAAGATGTTTCCTATGTTCTCGGATACGATGATATTCCGCTATTATAAGGTACAGTCCCGCGACCTTTCCCAACTCTATTGATGAAGATATATATAGATTTCCTTTATTCTTGTTTGCATTTTCATAATTCATATAAAATAAACGGAATCCAAACCAAACAGGATTTGATATATCATATGGCAAATCACCATTTTTTAGGCGATTAATTGCTTTTTCTATATCAAACTCATTCGCAACATTTATCTTTAATAAATCGCCCATTCTCCATGCCGACACTATTGTCATCGCCATGTACAAAACTGCCTGCGCGCATAATGAATTATTTATTGCCCTTTCTATTATTCCTTCCGAAATAAAATACGCCGGATTAAATAATAATGTCCCCAGTGATATATATTGCGAAACGGTGTAATGCTTTTCATCCTTTTTACCGGAAGCATATTCCAGGAGAATCTGTTTGAAGTAATCATTAACCTTTTTATTCTTTGCATTCTCCATTAGTCTCTTTACATAAGACTTACTTTTATGATCGTTATACTTTCTTATGAATTTTTGACAATCTGCTACTTCCCATTTATCAAGTTGCTTTTCCTCCATTATTATTCTTGAAATAAACTTATACTGAAAAGATAGGTTTTTCTCATTTATTACCTTGGGGCTACATTCAAGTGTCTTTATTAAAACTAATTCCTTTTGTTTATCAATCAGTTCCCATAGCTTTGTGTAGTTTGCTGCCGGTGGAAGAATATCCAAATGTTTAAGAATCCATGCAAGAATAACTTTCCTCTCTTCTTTGAAATCCCAAATATAAATCGTGTCTCTGGTAGGGTTCTCAGTTAAAAGGACATTACTTGTTCTAAAATCTATTCCCCAGTTTTGATATTTCAGAATATCTTTTTTTAGTAATGCAAGATTTCCATTAGATAAAAAGAAACCCTCTCGAAGACTTATATCCTCAATAATCCTCTCTATTGGAATTGCTTCGGAATCTTTCAGATATTCGCTCTCCATTTCCAAAATATCAATGCTGTCCTCATTAATCAGATGTATTCTCCCATCTAATATCGCGTTTTGAAGATTACTTTTCGGTATCCTGTATTTATTTTTCGCAGTTGATAATTTTATTATTTTCCCCATTAAAGCATCCTTGGAAATGTATTTTGTTCAAGTATTTTCCTTGTAATAACGTTATCCACCTTACCGGCAATAGTCTGTAATGCTCCACCCTTTATTGTATAAAGTGCTGCTGTATCTGGATTGTTTGGCGAATCACCCCTTGCTACCTGGATTATGTTCCACGGGTACCCTGCTTCGACTAAACGGCATGTGAATCCATGTCGGAACATATGCGGACCCATAAAACCTTTTTTCATTCCTAAAACAAAAGCTTCTTTTTCTCCTCCCATCGCCTTAAGTTCCGGAAATACATACTTCTCACAGATTATTTGAAAATCCTGAAGATAATTTTCATACCGATATGCCATGTGGACATTCTTGGTTGAAGATTTTCTTTTTTGAATTATCAATGGTCCATATGACTCTCTCCTACAATTTTCTGTAAGATTAAGATATTCATAATATGCCTCGTAAAGTGGCTCAAGATAATCCGGTAATACAAACTGGTTTCTTAGTCTTTTAATATAGCCAACCGGTATTCCGTCTGACCTTAGCGGGCACTCCCAACTTTGTCTCGTCAAATCAATATTCATTCCTATAATTCGTTCATGTTGGATAATACACTCTATATTTCCACCCCATTCTGAATTCGGGTGTCTTAGATTACAGGCCTCTGCAGGTCTTATTCCGCCATAATATTCGAAATTCGCTGCAATCCACGCATTTGGTTTCGTTATCTTTGCCCATTTCATAAATGAATCAACAAAAAAAGAGGGACAATATCGATTTACTTTGTACATATTTTCATCCGCCTCCTTAACCATTATTATTTCACTTTCAATTTTTTCTCTGTTTCCGTTATATTTCTGATGTCCTGTCGACGAATAAATGAAATGTCCCAATAAATTTGGGTTTATCCCTGAATTCCGTATATTTATCAAGAATGTGCCAAGTGATTTTCTTTTTCTTATTCGAGCTGTGCTGCCCGGATAATCTCCATCCGGTAAAAGCGTTTCGCAATAATCAAGCATATAATCATTAGCATCATCTATAGACACTTTGTCAAAAAAGTTTTCAACGTCTATCCCCTTTTGATCCAAGTAATCTAGAAAAGAAGCAACATCTCGAACATATGAATCTCCCGTGTAATGATATTGATGATTTCCAGGCAAAAAAATACCCAAATACTTATTCGCTATGGAATAAGTCCTTGTCGTTTCATCCCCATCTTCCTCACGTATAATCAATCTTCTTCGAAGTGATTTCCCTTGTTTGTTTTTAAAATTCTTTTCAATTGTTCGATAGGACATTTTGTACACCTCGTAGTTTTTTATTTTTGAATATTTCTGCAACTATGTTTTTTATTTAATCATATTTTAAAAAACTCGGTTTATAAAGTCAACATCAAAAATATCAGATTTTTATATATTTATTTGCTTTAAATACGCCCCAAAAATTACGAAATCATATATAATAAAAACGTAAAATTTTGACATATTTTAAAGTAATAATCGCATATGAAATCTAGTATTCATCCCTCCAACGGGTTTAATAAAAAATATTTTGGAGACTATCTGACAAAAATAAAAGGAACCTCTACTATTCTTGAGTTTTCCTCTTGTTGTGATGTTTCCAAAGATCATATGGCAAAAATGCTTTCCGGTTACAATGACTATCCTCCTCATCTTTTAACTTTAAAAAGAATTTCCGCTTATACTAGTAAACTAGGATATTCATTCGAAGAAATAGCTGCAGCAGCAGGCTATACTCAAGAGGACTTAGTTCTTTTCCAATCAAAATTCCCTATCTCTGAAATTGATAAAAAGAAGGATTTTACCGGAATTATTATGCAATCACTATCTTTCCTTACCGTTCCTTGGACTTTCTTGCCTGCTAGCAGTCTTCCGCTCTGCAATTCTCCTCTTTCTGTTGATTTGGGCATTAGTGTACCGGACATTAATTGGTATTTCTCTTATTTATCTGACGAGCCTTTAAAAAGAAAGAATTCGTTAATTGTAGATAAACAAATCGACGACATATTGATAGCTATGGTATCCAGCAAATTCCCTGATAATTCAAAGCTTTCCTTGGTGACTGATTCAAAACGTTTAAATGACTTGCTTGTTCCTATAAAACCTCAAATGCTTGCCATGAAAGCATCCGTCATATTGGTGGATTCAAAAAAGAATTGTGTTTTAAAAGAAGAAAATCTTGTAACAAACATAAAACCAACTCAGAAGGAAAATGCAAATTTGTTAGTTTGAAAAACTTGATATAGCACAAAAAGGGCAGTCCGAAACGGATTGTCCTTTTTGTTCGTTTTATGTCAGTTTTTCTTAAATAGATAACGTTTTTTTATGAAATTATTATCACTATTTTTGCTTATCACTTTTTCCCCGATAATCAATACTTTAACAGTTATGATTGCACCATTTATGACTATCAGTTTTGACTACATTTTTTCTCTCAAATCTCTAATGTTATGAAATACCGCCCAAACTCAAGAGTTTTGGTACGTTTTGGCAACCAAAAAACCGAATCCTTTAAGATCCGGTTTTTTATAAAAAAAATATTATAAATATTATTATTGTTTTCTTTTTTCTCTAACCAATGTGCTTTCGCTGATTCCAGTCATCAATGATACTTTTTTATAGGAATTTGTCTTTAGTAACTCCATCGCAAGTTCTATTTGCTCCGGTTTAAACTTCTTCGGTCGGCCTTCCTTATAGCCTGGCTTTAATTTGGCTATTTCCTTTCCAGCCATAGTTCGCTCAAGTATCATATCATGTTCAAACTGCGCGAATGCAAGCATTACGTTACGAATCAAAACACTCGTAGACGAATTGTCCAGTATCCCAAGATTTAAGATATGAACCTTGACTCCTTTATCAATCAAGCCGTCAATCGTTTCCGTTGCCTGAGATATGGTTCTGGCAAACCGATCTATTTTTGTTACTACAATCGTATCACCTTCAACCAATTCTTCCAGAAGGCTGTTAAGCTGCGGCCTTTCCATCTTTACTCCCGTCATAGTATCTATATAATACTTTTCAACTCCTGCAGCCTTTAATACTTGCATCTGAGAATCTATACTATTTCCGTCATTAGCCTGGGTTTTAGTACTTACTCTTATATACCCATAAATCATATTTGCGTATTGTTCTCCTCTTCAGGAAATACCCCCAATTCATCAAGTGATACATCAAAATAATCTGCTATTTTCTTTAAATACTCTATCCCACCAAGATATCCTTTTTCATATCTTTGAAGTGTCCTTATAGATATTCCAATATCATCTGCGCATTGTTGTTGACTAATTCCTTTCTTAATACGCAGTTCTCGAATTTTATTCCTCATAGCATATTCTCCTATGCATTCTCCCTTTTATTTTAACCTATTCAAAGTATCGTTTGTAGCGACAAAACTGTCATATTTACTACACATCTTAACATATAGCCGAATTCTCGGCTATAGTCAAACACTTGGCTATGTCTTAACCTTTAATTGAGGTGGAAAAATGATTTCATTTGAACCGTTATGGAAAACGCTAAAAGAAAAAAATATTAGTCAATACAGTTTGAATAAAGATTACGGTTTAAGTACCGGAACTCTTGATGCTTTAAGGCAAAATCGCAGTATCACCTTAAACACTCTTAATGATTTATGCAAGATATTAGACTGCAAAGTTGAAGATATTATTGTTTATTATCCTGAAGAAAAAAAATGAAGTCCTCAATTGGACTTCTTTTTTTGATAAATATTTACACCTATATGATTCATGAATTCAATCCATGACATTTTTTCCATTTCTTTCCGCTTCCACAAGGACAAGGATCATTTCTGCCTATTCCACCTAAAATAGCCTCAAACATCCATGGTTCCTTATAATCCAACAACTGATAAATAGAATCATAAATATTCCCGTATGCTTCATAGTCTATAATCCCGCTAGAATATGACATTACCGCACTATTTAATAAGTTAAATAACTTCGTGGCGTTTTTTAAGGATATATCACCCATTCTAAAATACATTGGAAAGGCTCCTTCCAATCCATTTAGTTTTCGTTCCGCATTTGCGATTGGATTTAATAAAATTGGAGCATAAAGCATGGTAAACAAAGTGATAATTATTCCCGAATTAATTGCATACTCTCCTGATGCTTTATCAGGAGAACCCACCAGATCAAAAGAAGCCTGTTTTAGTATTTCTTTATTTGCCTTTAAACTGTTTGAAAATGTTTTTCTTATAGCGTCTTCAATATCATTATCTTCACTTGAAGCATTTCCACTATTTAGTAACTTTATGAAAAAATCCACATTTGTTTCATCTGGATTTGCTACAAAAAACGAAGGTATGGCAATCATCGGCTTCATAGACTCATATGAAACCACATATTCGGCATATTTATCATCAATTTTATCATCCACATACCCTAAGCATTTATACTCACCAGAATAATCACTTGAAAACCTATCCAAAGCGATAGCAGATTCCCATTTGACTTTATCTATTTTATGATAATCATCACTCTTAAATACAAGTAAAAAATTTGCGCTATTAGCAGCCGTTAATACCATTGACACCAAAGTTTTTGTTATATCTTCATAATCTAGCTTTAATGCCCATACTAATCCTTTCTCACAAGAATTTGAAAAAAACCCTTCTGGAGCTATTGCTTTTATCGCTTTTCTATTTCTTGGATCATCTCCAAACGTCACAAATATTCTTTCCGTCATTTTTGTTCTCTTTTCTTCAGCTTATTCTCCCGAAAACATTGTTACTTATAACATTAACCATTTCTCCTATCTAGTTCTTTTTTGTGTTGTTCCAACAGATAATCCGCTCTACTATCATCGCACAACTTATTATACAATAGCCTATCATCTCGAATGTTTCCGTCATAATATTGACGCTTCGGAAGGTCATTATAATGGCAAATCTCTATCCATTTTTCAGAATAATAAAATATCATGTCACACAACTCTTCAATTTGGACAATACATTCATTTGATAACGTTGTATTTCCAATTCCTATTGAAAAAAATATGGGGAGTCCCGAACCATGCTCTATGTCGGTTTCACATTGGTGTAGAATGTTACAACGCATTTCATATAATTTTTCAGCATAGTTCTCGCCAATGATAGTTACAAGGAAATCATCCTTGTAATACACATTCTCTATCAATTTTCCGCCAAAGGTTGTTCTAGAACCAAGGCTCATCCATTCAGTGCACCATTTGACATACGCTCTCTTATCATGCCAGTGTACACCCTTTTCATCTTCATACCATATTCCATTTATGTCATTTCTATTATCGCCTTTGTATTTCACGTCCGCATATTCAACCCTTGAACACATGGATGGTAAAGTAAGTGCCACAACTAAAGCACTCCAATAATTCTTATCTTCAAGAGACTTCTTTCCCGCCTCAATAATAGTTTTTATTGATAGCTCAGCCATAAAATATCGTACTCCCTTTCGATATTTTTATCCTTCTAAACATTTGTAATGTTTATTATAAAATATGGACTCATACTATGTTTGGATGCTTCACCAAGGATTTTTCCAGAGGATGCTACCACACACTTACTCATAACATCCTTATCAGCAAGAACAAATTTCTCAATCTTAAACCAAGTTTTGAATGTTCCCGCAGTGTCTCTATAATACTCAGGAATAGCTTCTTTTTCAGGTACTTCATACTGAATCTCTTTAACTTCAGCCCAATACCGCTCAGCTTTTCCACTTCTTATGAGCAATATTCTCGGACTATCAGATGCCAATATTTCTTTTATCATCTTTTCCGATATTTTTGAGCCCATCTTCCCATACCAGACATATCCCATCTTATCAATTATTATCTCATGCGCAGCTATTGTTCCGCATTCGGGTGAAAAATGTTCTCCAAATCGTAGGGCTATTGTTTTCATTTATTTAACCTTTCACAATATGGAAGTAATTCCTCAACTTTTTTCACAATTCTTTTTTGTTCGGCTGCTGGTGGGATAGGTATTTTTACCTGTCTTATTGTATCCATTGATAAGCTTGGCTGCGCAACAGCTTTCATAAACTTAAATATTTCTTGCTGCCCCGTTGGAGACATGAAATAATAAAGCATATACTTATTCATATCTATATGCGGAACTATTTTAGCTACATTGGGTGCTAAGTGATTTCTTCTTTTATTCTCAAATACTGCTACTTCACCAATTCCTGCTCCTATAAATGTCATCAGTACACAAGGTGCATCAAGAGCACATCTCTGTAACTGCTCTGATAGTTCTAAAGAAATGAACTCTTCTTCATTTTCCATAAAGTTATTCGGCTTCACATTCTTAGCTCTTACGATGGGTACTTCACCTTCAGTTGTAATTGCTCCAGCCATGTATTTTGTATATTCAAATCCCGCAAGTTTAGTTACAAATGCAATGTCATTTACATATACCCATTTCCATGTTTCTGGAATATCAAAAGGATATTCATCTTCTTTAATTGGTTCAAAAGACTTTATCTTCTTAAGTTTTCCCTCTTTTACAGCAGATTTGTACTTTAGCTCTACTTCCTGTAATAATTCTTCAGCCGTTCCTTCTTCCGGTCTCTGCTCCACCAATTTTCCTTGAATAGCATATTGCAGGATAGACTTCTTCATATCCTCCGGGAACTTGGCATTGAACTGTTCCAGTTTCTCATAAGATTCCGCATAACGGTCAACATACGATAGTAGTTCCTCTATCTTAGCAACTATTGCTTTCTGCTCAGACACAGTAGGCACCGGAATAGGAAGCTCTTTAAGTTTTTTTATACTTACGCCGCCAATAATTCCGGATATATTATCCATAAAAAACGCCTTAAACTCATGGCTTTGGAGATAGTAATAAATATATCTATTAACAATCTCTTTAGAATTGAAAGTGCATAATTTATTTCCAAAGCATACATCCCTATCAAGGATTCCAATCTTTCTTCCTGCACTTCCACCCTCTATACACATAAGAACAGAACCGTTATAGGCTATTCTGAAATCGTCATCAACAGGAATCCTTACGCCATTATCGTATTCTATTGTATGCTCGAATGTGACATCTTTAGTCGCAATATAATCATATCCTTCTTTCAAGCCCGCATACTTAGTTTTCTTTACAGTCTCGGATATACTGTTGCCTGTATACATTTCACAACAGTTGCCTAAATTACTCCAAAACCAATCATCAGGAATGTCAAACGGTGTTTCCTCAAGCTCCACTGCTTTGACTTTAGGCTTTTCACTATTAGGATCTACCATTACAAGCTGACCAGAAAAAGCCTTTTTTAATATGCTGTATTTCAGCTGTTCAGGCTTCATTCCTCAACACCTCCCGGTAGTAATGATTCAAGTTCCGCAAGAACTTTGTCTATCTCAGCATTTAGAGTCGTTCTCTTCTCCTGATAGTTTCTGATTGTATCAAGAGGATCCAATA
>JAEEGL013391700.1_pt1 | contig 10715 bp, 7 predicted proteins | sample 9134231 | NCBI WGS metagenome assembly JAEEGL01 (sample SAMN16246548, study PRJNA631951) | gut metagenome | biome: gut microbiome; feature: rumen; material: fiber-attached | host: Bos | place: Iran: Karaj | collected 2018-10 | reverse complement strand
CGCTTGCGGGCTGCCAGTAGGGACCGTACGCCAGTGTCAGACCGTCAACGCGTGTAACGCGTTGCTAGTATCCTAGGGCTATGCCCGTATATGAAGAACCGCCGGCTATGCCGGCGGGTCACTTTTTTCGTAAATCTTTGAATTAAATCTTTTTCAACGCCTGGGTCTTGGGGCCGGCCTTGCCCGGGGGCAGAATCAGCATCACCTTTTCCATGCGGGTGCCGTCCATCTTGAGCACGCGAAACGTGTAACCCTGAATCTTGACTTCGGCTCCCGGAGACGGAATAATACCGAGGGTTGCCTGAATCAGGCCCGAAAGAGTCTCTACATGGGAATTCTCGGGCGGCTCCAGTTCTATGCCCAGTTCATCGCTAAGGTCAGAAAGGGTCATGAGAGGGTCCACGATATAGCGGCCGTCTTTCAGCTTCTGGACGTCATCATCTTCATCCATGTCGTCTTCATCGCGAATCTCCCCCACGATTTCTTCCAGGATGTCCTCTAGGGTCACAAGGCCCGCCGTTCCGCCGTATTCATCCACAACGATGGCGAGCTGGTTACCCGTCTTACGGAGCTCTGTGAGAAGGTCATCTATCTTCTTGTGGTACGGTACAAAAACCGGAGGCATCACGATTTTCATTATGTCGAAGGGTTCATCCTTGTGTTCGGTGAACCATTCCAAGAAATCCCTATTGGAAAGAATTCCCACGATGTTATCGACGGTATCCTTATAAACGGGAAGCCTCGAATGGCGTTCGCTATTCAGCACCTTGACAAGGTCTTCGAGGGTGGTTTCTACGTCAATGGCGCACATATCCACACGGGGTGTCATAATTTCACGTACTGGAGTCTCCACGAAGTCGAAGATGTTCAGAATCATCTGCTGTTCTTCTTTTTCCAGCCCTTCGGCATCAGTCTCTTCGCTGTCGGAAAGGTCCGCCTGTACAGCATCACGGCGTTCTTCGGATAAGAAACTGAGTTTGGAATCGTAGCCTAGACCCTTCAGGATAGCGACAAAGAGAATATGACAAATTTTGGCAGGGATTGCGAAAGGAATCCTGATAATCTTGTAAAGCGGAATCAACACCACTGCCAAGGTATCTGGCTTCAAATTGCCCAACAAATTCGCGCAGAATACAGTAATCGAATAAATACAGATGCAGGCCACCACAAGATATGCTACAAAAGCAAGCATCCTGAATTCATGAACCCAGTTCCAAGGAACCAGCTGAAACAGGTATATACCCAGGATACCGCTGCCTACATTGCAGAAGATTCGCCCGATGGAAATGGTCTCGTTAAAACCATCCCGTTCTACGATGGCAGCAACCTTCTCTTCGCGGCCTTCCCTATCCTTGGCTTCGCGTTTTGCGTAAATACCACTGAAGGCTGTTTTTATCAAAGAAAAAGAGAAAGAGGTAAATAGGAAAATGACCAGAAAGGCTATCGCCCACTGCACCGATGAATCCATCAGCATTTCTCCTTGTAGGGGTCAAGCCCCAAAAATTCACATTCCCGCTTACGCATAATCTTGCGGTCGGCAGCCTTGATGTGGTCATAGCCAGATAGGTGCAAAAGCCCGTGTACAATGACCCTTTTCAGCTCAGCAAAGAAACTGTTTCCGTATTCTGGGGCCTGTCGCTTGACCTGCTCCTTTGCGATATAGATTTCGCCCAGCAGGTCAGGGTCGTGCCATTCATACGAAAGCACGTCGGTCACCTTATCCAATCCGCGGTAAGACCTGTTCATTTCACGGACAAAATCATCATCACACAGGACAACATTTACGTTGTTCCCTGTTCCCTCCTGGTCAAGGAGCTGGTGAGCCATTTTGTCGAATTTATCTTTCCAGGGAAATGTCTTGATGCTCCCCTGGCATAGAAAATCAATCTTGTATTTCTTTTTTTTACTACTGGCAGGGTCGGGCATTAAATGTTGTACCACTTCTTAAGATTTTCAATAATGGCTTCGGCTTGAGCTTTTCCACTAATATTGAACTTGCTACGGGCCTTGAAAGCCCCAGCCACTTTCTGGTAGCGGCGGATATAGACCTTGGGTTCACCGAATTCGCCAGTTTTGGCATTACGTTCTTGGCAGAGGAACATCATGGTCTGCCAGGCACCCTTGGAAAGGACGGCCTTGTCCAGTTCTTTGATGACCAGCTCGCCTGTCTCGGCATCCGTCATTTCTACGGTTGGTTCTTCAAATTCTGCGCTCATTGGTACCTCATGTGATTAGGGTCAATTTTCAAGCCCCTAAAAGATAAATTTTTCTCTCAACATAGCCAAAAATAATATATTTAACGTATATAATGTATCTTGAAAGAGGGGCTGTATGTCATTTTCAAGCAGTTTTAAGTATATTGCCGTCGCTTTAATGCTGGCGGTGCCTTTCTCCTATGCCGCCAAGAATTCTTCGGGTAAGGTCCGTTCCGTCATAGGTGATGTGACTACCCAAAAGAAATCGGAGGGAAACTGGGTTCCCCTCCGTGTGGGCGCCAAGGTCAAAGAAAAGGACATTATCAGGACTCTGGTCGAATCCCAGGCCATTGTGGCGCTCCCTGATGGTAGTACCATCTCCGTAGAAGAGAATTCCCTGGTAGAATTTTCTCAACTGGTGTCCGAGGACGGAGTCCAGACGGCTATGACTGACATTAAGAGTGGTAAAATCCGCTTTGATGTGCAAAAACAGGCCAACAAGGAAAGTTCCTTTAAATTCAAGACCGGAACTGCCACCGCTGCCATTCGCGGAACGGCTGGTGTCATCGGTACAACTATCAAGGGCGGTACCATCGCTTCCCTCCGAAATGGACGCCTAGAAATAAACCTGTCTGGCAAGGTCGTGGACATTGATGGCGGCAAAACAGTCTTTTCCGATGACACAACCTTTGTCGTTCTGGAGCTTGCATCTTCGGGCGATCTTGACTTCTTGAATGAAATTGACGCCTTGCTCAGCGATACAACCATGACTCTGGATAAGTTAAAAGAAACCATTCAGACAATGGATAATGAGTACAAGACTAGGCAGACCGCAGCCAAGGATTCCCTTAAGTGTATCTTCGAACCCCTCCCCGATACCATTTATACGGCCATTGCTTCCATTAAGGGAACCTGCCCTGCTGGTGTGGCAGTTGAAGTCAGCGGGGAAAGAATTGAATCTACAGGGGAGCCGCTGCAGTTTTACCCCAGCTGGTCTCCCTCCGTCACCGGCGAAAAGAAGTTCCCTGTTACCTGCTATACGGGTAAAGTCAGCTTCGACTGCGCTAACCTGAATACGTTCTATAAGCTCCCACCTGATACTACGGCCAAGGATTCCAGCTTGGCAATGAAGCCATTTAACGTGACTACCCCCTCTCCAGTGGTGGTTTGCGAAAAAGGTGCCGTCATAGAGGGTGAATTTGACCCACGGGATTCAACAGCCACACTATTTGTCAAACTTGGTTCCTACACCTCCCCGAACCTTGTTCCCCTAAGTGCCGAAGGAAAGTGGACCCATTCCATCACCATTAACGATCAAAAAGGGAATTGGGACGAAAAGTATGCTATCGTTGAGTTCAATGGACTATCCGGTAAAGTGACTGCCAAGGTCGATCTTGTAATCGACAAATCCTGTAGCGCCGTAAACCTGGGCCGCCCAGTCATTCTGTTCCAGGGTTCAGATTCCGTCCGCTGCGAAGCTCGTGTCTATATTACGGGCATTGATAAGGACATTGTCATACTTTCTACGGAAAGAGACAACACTCCCCTCAAGGAGACCTATTTTGATAAGAATTCCTTCTCGACAACAAAGCTGAGGCCTGGGCTACATGAGTACAAGTGGATTGCTCAGGATCAGGCGGGAAACAAGAGCGAAATCCAGAAGAAACTAGGTTGTTACCCGAACCTTCCGATAAACATTAGGGTCGATAAGGGTTCTAAGGAACGCTTACGTGTTCCGCCGCCGCCCAAGGGAGTGTCCAGAAAGCTGGAGAAAACTCTAAGGTTCTCGATCACGGGCCTTCAACAGGACCTCAACCACATTAAGAAAGTAATCGTCAAGAAGGGTGATAAGATCTTGCTATCTGAAGACGGGCCTCGGATTGCAGATGATAATTACACGGTTAATGTAGAACTGGAATATGGTGAAGAGACAAAGATTGATATTAATGTTGTTTTGAAGAATGGAAAAGTTTTAACTGCTCAAAAGATTTACGAGGTTCGCTAAATGAAACGTGTCTTCTTCGGTACCTTCGCCACAGTTCTTTTGAGTTCAGTATTTGCTTTTGCTCAAGAGGCCCCGGCTCCTGTTGCAGAAACTCCAGCACCTGTCGCTACCCCGACACAAGATCCTGCAGCCGCTCCAGCGGTACAGGAGGCCGCTGCTCCGGTAACACCAGAAGCTGTTACTCCAGCACCACAAGAAGTCGCTACTCCGGCACCTGCTGAAGCACCTGTTCAAGAGGAGGCTCCAGCCCAGCCTGCCGTGGTGGAAGAGGCGGCTCCTGCTGCACCCGCCGTTGATCCTGCTGAACCGGTACCTGCCGAGGCTCCGGCAGAGCAGGTTGCTGCCCCGGTAGAGGAGGCAGTACCAGCCCCGGCTGAAACAGTTCCCGTAGTAGAAGAAACCGCCCCCGTGGCCGCTGAAGCGGCACCCGTGGCTGCCCCTGTACCCGTAGTGGAAGCAGCTCCTGTCGCTGAACCGCAGGCGTCCCAGCTTTCTGGTACGGAACTTACAGGTGAAATTCACGGATTCTTGAAGTCTGACAAATCTCCCTACCTAGTCAACGGAACTGTGTCTATCGCCCCCAATACGGTACTTGTCATTGAGCCTGGCACTACGATCATGTTTACCAAGGGTGGTTCCATGTTGGTAAATCAAGGACAGCTGGTAGTTGCGGGCACATCGGCTAATCCGGTGGTATTCCGCTCCGCTTTGAGTACGCCTGCCGCAGGTGACTGGGCTGGAATTGTCATTACTGGCGAGAATAATTCCGAAATTCGTAATGCCCAGGTTTTAAATGCCACCAACGGCATTGTTGTGGAAAATGGTAACCTGAAAATCCAAAACTCCCTTGTGGAAGGAGCCTCGGGCTATGGCGTTTATGCCCGTAACGCCTCTATTGTTGCAAGTGACTGTCAGTTTAAGAACAACCAAGTGGCCCTGAACCTCTCCCACTATGCCCAAGGTGAAATCGAGCGTTCCACCTTTGACGGTAACAGTGTTGGCTTGCTGAACTCCAAGCTTTCCATGAGCGTTGTTTCTTCATCGAACTTCAAGAACAACGGTACAGCCGTTGTCAATATGGGAAATACTCTTATTGACCTGAACAAGACATCTGTTGAAGAGAATACAGTGGGTATCTCTTCTTCGGAGATTCTTGCACCAGAAATCATGGAGACGGCCAAAAACAACAAGGAAAATTTCAGTGGCAAGGCAAGCGAAATGTCTTCGACCCTGCCTCCGGAACCGGAAGTTCCCGGTGTAGAACGCAAGAACTTGAATCCTGCTGATGAAGCGGCGGTCGTGTTCGATTCCATGGCTCCGACAGATTCTACCCAGAAAAGTTGGTCTGTTCTCGGAAACGTGATGTTAGGTGGAAACTACCACTATGTCCGTACACGTACTCATCGTAATGATTCTGCAGAAATTATGGGAACGGATACCATTTTCAAGGGTGACCGTTACAAGAACTACTTCCAGGTACCAGGCTTTGGTGCAAATGCATCTGCTTACGTGTTGATGATGTCTCCCGAAGGCAAAACCATCGAATTTACTATGGATGCCACTTCGGATTCCTGGAACCACTTCTCCCCCAATCCAGTAACACTCCGTTATAATGACAGCTATAACAGCATAAACTTGGGTGATTTCCAGATGATTGGCGGTGACATTTATATGTCGGGCATGCCACTGTTTGGTGCTGAATACACGCTTTCTTTGCTCCGGAATAATGCGGACCAGCCCTTGTTCCAGTTGGAGGGTTTCTTTGGTGAGGCCAAGCGGTCCCTGGTGCCCCACAACCGGCATCCCTACCTTTATAACGAATACATTGATGATGGCGAAGCTCAGGCCCAGCGTCTGGCATATGGTGGCTTCTTGAAATGGGCTCCGGTTCGCAGGTTCGATGCTAAGGTTGGCGCCATCTATGCTAACGATGAACTTGAAGATCCCCTGTTACGTGACGGAGCCAAGGCTACAACCATAACCACAGACCCGCTCCAGGAAGCCTTCACTATGTATGCCGAAGGCAACTGGCTATTCTTCCCAGGCGATATCGAATTGAACGGACAGATTGCTGTAGGCCGTGCAGACACGACAGATGCCATACGTCAGCGCGCCATCAACAAGGTCTTTTCAAATGCAGGCTTGAATACCTCTAGCTATAATTTGCTGCGTAAATTGATGCAAAACGAAAGCCAAATCGATTGGCTTACCAACGCTGAACTTGAGGAAATCTTTGGTGACAATACCGCTATGAGTAAGAGCCAGATGCTTGCCAAGCTACATGAATTGGTGAAAGAGGCAAAGAAGGTTCAGAAAGAAGCTGAAAGTGACCGGGATGATGACCGCGTTCTTGGCCAACATTGGGGCAGCCAGAACTTTGCTTTGGGAGCCTCTTTGAACTGGAATATCAATAGGACCAGAATTGCAGGCCACATCAAGTACATTGGTGAAGATTTCTACAGCGCCGGTTCTCCGGACCAGCTTTCCAATACGCGTGAATTCGGAGCTAGCCTAGAGCAGGATATCAAGAAGTTCTGGACACTTGGTTTGGGATACCAGATCGATGTAGAAAATGCTGCCCATGGCAGAAAGAAGAATCTGGCAGGCCTAGCCGAAGGAACTCATTTTGGACTTTCTTCCGATGAGCCTAGCGACTGGTTTGAAGAACATGAACTGGACAATGATCGTACCAGGTACATCCACAATTTCGAATTTGACAATACCTTCAACATTAATTCTAGGATTCAGATTACTGCAGGGTATGACTTGGAATTCAGGAATCAGTATCGTCCTCTTCAATTGCGTGGTGATTACATGCTTGAGGATGGAATCTACAGGGATGAATATTTTACCGAAGGTAAAGGTGCCAGGACGGCAATCGCTAATGGAGATACTGTAATGGTGGATTCCGCTCGTTGGGCCGACTACATGTCCCTTGCCGATGAATCGTACCTTGCCTCTAAATTCGAAGAACGCCTCTATAGGCAAAGTATCAGTGCTGGCATTTCTTTCAAGGCTGCCCAATCTGTGTTCAAGATTAATGGCCGCTGGACCTTGCGTACCGATGATTCAAGATTCCACAAGGATAGCTTGATTGATGAGTTTGATTTGGATTTGGAGGATACGACATGGGCGAAGCTTGGTTATTACTACCATGGCGGAGATTACTTTGAACAAAGCTACCCCCTGAGCATCACGACAACTCTGAAAAGTATGCAGAACCATTTCCAGGTAGTTTACCGTCAGAAAAGTTATGTACGCAACGAGATGATTGAAGATGAAATTACCGTAGAAGATGAATATGAAGTCCCCTTCTTCAACAGGTTCTTAATATTCACATTGAACGGTCAATTCCGTTATATGCTTACGGAATGGACAGAATCTAATGAAGACTTTGATGAAGAGGAAATGGATGTGCTGGGTAAACTCAACGTGCGCGTTAACCACAACAAGCACTTCTACAGCGATTGGTATGTCGGTTCTGCCATCTACTATCGTCCGGACTATCTTTCTAACGAATATAAGGATATCTACGGCGGCATCAATCTGAACTACGTATTCTAACGATCCTGCAAACGGCAAGGGACATGTACTCTTACTGTTTTCACGAACTTCCCGTTGTCCTTGAGAAGAAGGGAGCATATCGGGAAGCGTTGGCAAAAGCCTTGAAGCTCCATCCTGACCAGATTTTCAATCTGGAGGTGGAGCGTTTTTCTTTGGACAGCCGTCGAAAAGGGAACCCACACTGGTCCTATAATGTCCGTTTCGACGTTCAGAACAAGCTGAAGACCTTCGGTAACAACGCCAAGGGGCTTGTGGAGGAACAGCCAAAGAAAAAGGATTCGAAAGAGGCGGATCTGGCAGGCTCCATGCAAATGCCCGAACATGTGGATATCATTGGTGCAGGACCTTCTGGATTATGGGCCGCTCTCCACCTGTTACGCAAGGGCTATTCCGTAGACCTTTACGAGCAGGGCAAGCCAGTAGAGGAACGATTCCGGGATATCCGCAGGTTCTTTGTGGATCGCAAGTTCAATGCCAGAAGCAACGTTTTATTCGGTGAGGGCGGTGCAGGAGCATTCAGCGATGGAAAGCTCAACACCCGGAGCCGCAACGCTTTCTCGGAACAGGTCCTGCGGGACATGGTAGATTTTGGTGTTGATAAGGACGTCATCACCTTCGCAAAGCCCCATATCGGTACTGATAGGCTTGTGCTGATGCTTAGGCAGATCCGGGCAGAAATTGCGCGCTTGGGAGGGCATATTCATTTCTATTCCGCCTTGACAGACGTGGAAATCCAGAATGGACGGATCAAGGCTATCAAGATTGAAAATGGTGCCACGCCACAGGGAGCGTGGAAGCCCTGCGAGGCTCTTGTACTTGCTACGGGACATTCCTGCCGGGATATTTACCAGATGCTCCATACCCGTGGCGTGACCCTGGAAAGCAAGGCCTTTGCCATGGGCGTACGGGTGGAACATCCCCAAAGTTTGATAAATATCCGCCAGTTGGGAATGGGTGTAGACACTCGCCTTACTGGAGCTGCCGAATATTTTTTAGCCACGCCTACCCTATCCAAGACCAGCAGCGCCTATAGCTTTTGTATGTGTCCGGGCGGAGTACTTGTACCCTGTGCTTCGGAGCCTGAGACCCTTGCCACTAACGGTATGAGCTATAGCCGCAGAAACGGCCCCTTTGCCAATGGAGCCATCGTGGTTCCCGTAGAGGCCAGTAAAAAACTTTTTGACGGTCTGGATTTCCAACGGAAAACAGAGGCGGACGCCTTCAGTGTAGGCGGAAAGAACTACAGTGCTCCTGCCCAAACCATCAAGGCCTTTATGGAGCACCGGCTAGACAAGAAGTTGCCCAAGACCACATACCCCTGCGGAATCGTTCCCACCAACACTTGGGATTGGCTGGACAAGCATATTTGCCAAAGCCTGTACGAAGGATTCCTGAATTTTGACCGAAAGATTCCCGGATTTATTGCAGAAGGGCTTATCGTGGCTCCGGAAACTCGTACCAGCTCTCCCCTGCGCATTACCCGGAATGACACGACTTTGGAAAGCATAAATACGCATGGGCTGTTCGTTTTGGGCGAAGGAGCCGGCTATGCAGGGGGAATTGTCACCAGCGCCGCCGATGGAATCCGCCTGGCCTATTATGCGAAGGATTTGAGGAAATAGACATGATTACCCGTACCATTGACCGTAACTTTGCCAATATGCGCCTTGATAGATTTCTCCGCAAGGCTTTTCCCGAAGAATCCCTTTCCGTATTTTTTGCCATTCTGCGTAAAAAGAAGGTTCGTGTCAACGGGGTTATCGGAAAGGCGAACCAGATGCTCCAGGAAGGAGACACGGTCTGCATTTACGAGAATTTGAAATCCCTTGGTGCTATAACCAAGTCAACCTGGGGCAAGGAACAGTCTCCTTCTGAAAAGAAGTCGGCCTGGGGAGCCCGCGAACTGGACATCATCTTGGAAACCGAAGACTATCTTGTGGTGAACAAGCCTTCGGGTATGCCAAGCCAGCCGGGAAGCGGAACTCGACCTGGAGAAAGCCTTGTGGAGCACCTTTGGGAATGGGGCAAACAGGAACATTTGGACTTCAAGCCAACCCTCGCCCACCGTCTAGACCAGGAAACATCGGGACTTTTGCTGGTGGCCCTACACGGCGATACCCTGCGGGACCTGACACGCCTGATTCGTGACCACGAGGTCAAGAAATTCTACCTGGCCCTAGTCAAGGGCAACCTTGAAAGAGAAAAAGGTACTATCGAGGCCTCCCTGGCACGCACAGACAATGCCAAGGGCTCCAAGATGCAGATTGACGACAAGAACGGGAAAAAGTCCATTACCCACTACAGCGTTAAGAAGCACTATAACGGCTACGACCTGGTAAAGATCAACCTAGAAACGGGCCGCATGCACCAAATCAGGGCTCACTTCGCCAGCATCGGACACCCCCTCTTGGGAGATACACGTTACGGAGATTTCGCCCTGAATCGAGAATTCAAGAAACAGTACGGTCTGAACCGCCTTTTCTTGCATAGCACCCGTCTGGAATACCCCTGGCAGGGTAAAAATACCGTCCAGGAAAGCCCTTTGCCTAAAGAACTGCAGGGAGTCCTGAAAAAGCTAGCCGATTAGGCCCTTTTTCCTTCTATTTGTTCTTGTTAACGATCAAGGTCTTAGCCTTGAAGCTCTTCTTGTCGATCCACTTGACCATCAGGGAAACCTTGTTGTCCTTGTTCAGGGCTGCCCAGTACTTCTTGAGCGTGTCTTCGGCATTGTCAAAAATCGGCATCAGTTTTGGGAAGCCGTTGAAGCTGGGAATCGGGTTGCCGTCGGTTTCGTAGGTGCTAATGAAGTGGCCGAGACCAGGGATTGTCTTCTCGAATTCGAACGTCATGCGTTCGCAACCGGCGTCTTCGCAGTTGTTACGGCTCTTGAGGATGGAGAGCTTGTAAACGGCGGGCTGGGCGTTCTTGTAGTGGATGCCGGAAATACGCGG
>JAEEGL013359293.1_pt1 | contig 10715 bp, 2 predicted proteins | sample 9134231 | NCBI WGS metagenome assembly JAEEGL01 (sample SAMN16246548, study PRJNA631951) | gut metagenome | biome: gut microbiome; feature: rumen; material: fiber-attached | host: Bos | place: Iran: Karaj | collected 2018-10 | reverse complement strand
TGGTTCAATCAGGGAAAGCCGTCTCATCACACACATTACTATTATGATGACGACGAAGATGATGAGTTTGATTCTTTCAACAATTACCCTGACGAACTGGAATCACAAAGCAGCCCAGACAATGAAATGTTCTATGGCGGCATCCCAATGGGCGACAGTACTTTATACCTCACAGATGATGATGATATTTGCAATGAGTTTCCGGATGAGTTTTAGAAGAATTTATTGATTTTTCTTTGCAATATAAAGAATCAAAATCGTTTATGTAGTATTTACGTCTGGTTGTTTTAGTAAAGTGTATTATCCCTAGATTTTCTTCTATATTACTTTGCTCCACTCAAAACATAAACTAATTCAAGCATAGGTAAATCATAATTAAATGATTCTAGTTTTTTTTCAGCTAATACTTTTACGCAATCAGGAACTTCCGAAACAAAATTATCTGTTTCATTCTCATCAACTGTATTAACTAGCTTTAATCCATTATCCAATTTAATTTCCGAAACTTCTTTTGTTGCTGAATTATATGCAATAAATATTAAATCTTTATTAATTCGATCGTTTGAATAGTTTTTTTGATTCAATGCTTTATAAATGAAGTATGAAATATTTCCTTTTATACAACATGTTGAAGATGGTAATTTATCTGCAAAATCTAGACACTTATCAAAAGCAATATGTCCAACTCCACAAATATTCTTAGAGCTCTCACCGTCTTTGGGTTTTCTTCTAAAAATTAAGTTTTCGTATCTAGGTTTAATTCCATATTCATTAAACCATTCAGACGGAGTAACAAATGAATATTTGTCATCTATAATTGTTAGTCTTTTTCCTTGTAAGTTAATAGCTCTCTTAAAGAAATTTTGTAAATCTTTTAAATCACATTTTGGAACATCAGGAAGTCCTTCCAGGTTAAATTTAGATGCATTTCCAACCATATTTTTTATAAAAGAAACAGCTTCTTCTCCACCGAATGTCATATTTTTTGAATCAAACCAAGATGAAACAGAACCTTTTTTAGCAGCACTATATCCTTCAGAATAAAGTTTATCGTAGAAATTATTATTTTGCATTCCTAAAACAAGCATCATCATATCATCAGGATCTGACATTCCAGCAGAAAATGCTTTAGTAATATTCTTTATCTTTAATTCTAGTTTTGTCCAGATTTTTGATTCAACAGTATCCGGATTTCTTAATGTTACAACATCAACATCTTCCTTTTGTCCATAACGATTGATTCGTCCAACTCGTTGGTGTAACCGCATTGGATTCCAAGGAATATCAGCATGTATTATTACATGGCAATTCTTTTGCAAGTCTATTCCTTCACCAGCTGCTTCTGTAGATATTAAAAATCTTACATCACCTGAATTAAATTTTTCTGCAGCATCAGTACGCTTAAAGAAAAAATCTTTCTTTGTTTCATCAGGCATAATTACACCAGCAAGTGCTTCATCTCCATTTATAAAAGTAACACAATCTGGTCCCCATTTTTTCATTAGTTCTGTCATTAAAAGACTCTGTGTCTTTTTATATTCTGTAAAAAATAAAACATTTTGTTTTGGAAATTCTTCATCAACAATTTTTATTATTTGATCAATTCTACTTTCATGAGTGATTCGTTTTCCTAATTCTATCAATGAATTAAGATTTGAAATTTCATCTTCCATAAGTTGGAAAGTATCCTTTTTACATGCTTTCTCAAATTCCTTTACGATTGCATTAGTTTCTTCATCTAATCCATCTTCTGCACCGCTATGAATAGCTTCATATAATTCTTTATAACTAACATCGACTTCTTTTAATTTATTATTTTTAATGGCAAGCAAATTCTTTTTTCTTGTTTCAAGTGCCGCTGTTACAGCTGCAATTGAACTAGATGCTAATTTCTGTAGTGCTATTAAAACTAATTGAATACTATTAACAATTGTTCCAGATTTTGAAAGAGCATATGCTTTTCCTTCTTCAATAAACTCTGATAGCTCTCCATAAAATATAGATTCTTCATCAGTATAAGAAAAAGACTTTGGGTGTTGGTGAATTGGTTTGAAAAGTTTATTTCCATCCATGTCAACGGTATTCTGCTTGTTGTTTCTTATAAAATAATTAGGTAATAAATTGTATTGTTCTGTATAGTTTCCCCTTGGATCAAATACATTAGGATTTACTAATTTCATTAAAGAAAAGAAACCAAAATCAAATCCCCGATGAGGAGTTCCTGTAAATAATATTGTTGATACAACCTTTCCAGCTTGTTCCATGTCTTCAAAAAACTGATATTGCAAAGTTTTTCCTTGTCTTTCAGTTGCATTCATATGGTGTGCTTCATCTACAATTACTAAATCCCACGGTTCACTTTCTAAAATCTGTTTTCTTCTTTGTTCATTTTCCATTGCTAATGTTGGAAAAGAAGCAATAACATGAGAATGTCCTTTCCAATAATTTACCTTTGATTGTTCTTGTTCTGTAGTAAAAACATCAAAAGTAAGATCAAACATATTTATTAAACGCTCTTGCCATTGGAATGTAAGAGGTGCAGGAGTAAGAATCAAAATACGGTGTGCTTTTTTACATGTTATCAGACTCCATATCATTAAACCTGCTTCGATTGTTTTTCCTAATCCAACATCATCTGCTACTAAATAGCGTACAGGCCATTCTTTTAATACCTGGTTACACACCCATAATTGATGTGGTAATAAATCAATATTTGATCGGGAGAATACTCCCCATTTATTATTTATTGTTTGAATTATTGAGGCCTGAAGTTTTGCTATTACTTCATCAGGATTAGATTGATTTGCATTTTTTAATTCAGAATAAATATCTTGTAAAACTTCAAGTTCATCAAACGGACATTTTCTTGTTTCTTCATTTTCAAAAGTAACAATTGCATAATCTTGTTTTATACTGTCTACAATTCCTATTCCAAGAGTTGCATGCTTAACTTTATCATTTTCTTTAATCATTTCTTTTCTCCAAAAATTAGGAATGGCAAATCATGACATTTCATAAATGCTCTTATTTCATTTTCATCTAATCCTTCTTTTTCAAGAACTTCTATTATTTCATCATGAATATCTTCTGAAGTTCTTTCTTTTGGATGGTCAGTCCAGTCATTAAATACTATTCTTCTTAAATATGCATGTGGTATATAAGTAAATTTATTTAATAAATCAAAGACTTTTTCTTGTTCATGTTCATTCTTACTAAAGAAACCACTATCTAACAATTCACGAATAATTAAAGAAATTCCATATTTCAAACTTTTTTGACTTGAATAAAATGTTAAGTTTTTTCCTTCAGCTGCTGAATCAGTAGAAGGATTTATTAACATATTCATATTTACATTTTCTGAATATTTTAATCCGTTAAAAACTGACCAGACATCCATATATTGTTTACGGAATTTATATACTCTTAATAAGCTTTCAAATTCTCTTAAATCACTCTCATCTGTGTTGTGTGTTTCGAGATATTCATCATATACAGAATCCAATGTATTTCCATTCGAAAATGATTCAATCAAGTATATCAAAGATTCTATTTTGTTCTTTCTAGCTTTTTCAGTCTTTACTTCTCCCCAGTAATTTATAGATTGCAGATTTCCAAGCATAAATAAAACACACCATGATTTTGGCATCTTTGGATGTAAAGAATCATATGTATCAAAGAAATCATCAGAAATATTTAATTCATTTTTTCTGTCATCTTCGTTTGAAAGGCTTGTTGGAAATAGTTTATTATAATAGTCTTTCTTTTCATTTTCCCATTCTTGTTCTGTAAGTGATTTCCATTTATTGTATACATCAATTATGCTGCATCTATATAAATCAATGCCAGATGAAAGAAAAACTGAATTTTCTGTTGATGGTTCAATATTATTATGGCTATTATCTTTATAATTTCCAATCGTTATATGTCTTCTAAAGAATGAAATAGTTTCATCGGAATATTCATCTGCAAAACTTAAAGTTAATAGTACATTTCTTATATTGTCCCAATCACCATCTTCATCTCTTACCTTAAATTCATCCCAGTTAAAATTCGTAGGTAATCCATAAGGTAGTAAATCAACAAATTTAGTAAATTCTTCAGCAGCATCATTTGGAATCTTTGTTCCACCTGAAACTAATCGTAAAATCATTTCTGGACCAACAATTTCATTAAATTCAATAGAAGAACCTGTCAAAGCGTCTGCAACATTTCTTGTTACAACTTTTTCATTATTGATAATTGATTGTAATCTAATTAAAAAATTATTGAAATTATTTGTATCATATTCAAGATTAAAACGATTCGGTGCAATGTAATAAGGAGTTACAGGATTATTAACAATTCCTCCTATTCCATCAGGAATGATTTTTTCTTTAATAAAAATAGCATTAAGTACATCTTTACAGAATCCTATTAAAATATCGCTATCTTTTATTCCACATCCATTTAAAATTAAGTTTAATATTGAAGGTACATATTTATAAAAAATATCATCTTTTTTCTCGATTATATCACAAAGAACTTTTGAAAATTCCTTTGAAAGATTTTCTAATAATTGTTCATTACGGATATTTTGTTCATCAAGATTTTTACGTCCAACATCAACTTCAAAATTGCTATTAATAGCAAATGGTAATGTTTTTGCAGTTGCTAATGGTGTTAAATTCCAAACTCTTGATACTGAGCTATCACCAAAGCTTTCTACAGAATCAAAATCTTTTGAAACCTTAAATATTAAATCTCCCGTTCTTAAAACAAATCTTAAATATTGTTTATTTTTATCACGGTATAAACCAATTATAGGTTTTTCTTCATTCTTTGATTTTCCTCTATCTTCTACAAGTTCAGGTTTATAGTGAACATTATGAATAATTAATTCATTAACATATTTACAAAATAAAACTTGCAAGTCCGCATTCCGTTCAAAATCGTTGAATATTAAATCTGGATCAGCCTTTGAATTAAATCTAAGTTCAATTCTTGTTTCATTAGGTCTTAAACTTTCTGGAGCTTCATTTTCAGGATATAAAGCTCCTAAAATCCTAAATTGTAAATCTCCACTTCTTATAATTGGTTCTTGGCAAATAAAATAAACACTTTTAAATCCAAGTCCAAATTTTCCTGTACTTTTTTCATCTTTTTCAGAAGAATTGATTAAAAGCATATTTAGAAGATCATTTGAATAAATATCTTCTTTTGATTTATTTAATATTTCATTTATTAATCTTCCAAAATGTGAAATGTGGATAGCAGAATAATTATTTTGTTCATCATAATGATCCGTGACTTCAAATGTTGTTCTATCTTTTATATTTTCCCCATTTTCAGCCAAATCTTTGACTGCATCATCCGCATTCTGTAATAATTCAAAAAGAATTCTTGATTGGTCATATTTTGCCTGATTAATTTTCTTCACAACACAATCATAAATTTCTTCAACAAAATACTCAGCTTCAATATCATTTGATGTAATAAAATTTATAAGACGCTTTGAAATATTATCCTTTTTTTGTACATAGTCAAAGAAACTTTCTTTCGCATTATCTTTTCTTGTTTTTTCATTCAAAAGATTAGTATAATCCTTAAATATTTCCTTAAAAAAAGGATTGTTAAGATTTAAATCTTTCAAATGTAGGATCAAATTTTCAAACATAAATAACTGTGCTGTCTTTATTGTATTCTGATTTGATTCCTTAAAGTTATTAAGCATCTTATTAAATTCTGCTTCACTTTCTTGTCTATATCCTCTTTTCCAAACGAGCCAAATTAATTTTTCAATTTTATCATCAAGATTTTTTACTCTACCATTTGTATTGATTAAGTAGATATGTAATTGATTGTTCAAATAATCATATCCAGGCTCACCAGTATATATTTCATTTCCGTCAACTATATTAATTGTGAGCATTGTATTTACAAGAGAGTGTATTTTCGTTTGTTTTCCTTTTGGTATATGAATCCTTACTCTAAAAATTCCTCGAGGTGGATCATCATCGATTATTGCTTCTTCCTTTGTATATCCAGCGTTCCACCATCGACTATATTCACCAAAATCTTTGACAGGAATATAAAGTAAATCTTTCGTTAAAGGTAATAATTCTTTTTCTTTTAATTTTTGTTCTGCCAATTTTTTATAATTTTCTTTCAATAAATAAAAGAACAAATATAATAATTTCTTCTTTTCAAGACTTGCTTCCCATTGTGAAAAAATAGTTTTAATTTCATTTATATCTGAACTATCTTTTAGTTCAATTTCTGTATTATCAGCCTCTTGGGCATCTATATAATTATCTTCAGTAATTTTTCCATTATCAGAAAGCAATTCATAAATTGTTTCATTTAATAAATATTCTTTTGAAATACTTGAAGAATTAGATTTTGAAATATCTTTCGCATCTTTCCATTCATTATTCTGTGTTGGATACTTTATTGAAGTTATATCAAAATTTGGTTCTCGTAAAAGTAATTTCAAAATAGTTTCATATAATGCTAAAGTTTGAATTGTTACATCTTGTTTATCACATATGTAGTTTATTAATCCTTCATATATAGTACTAGTAGACTTTTCTTGACCAAGTACTCTTCTGTTAATATAAAATTCAAATACATCTTGTGCCTTATCTTTTCTTTCTTGCCTAAGAATATCTATCAAACCAAAAATAGGTTCTTCTTCAAAATCTTTTAGAATCAAAAAATCTGAAAATAATTTCTGAGAATCTGTGTAAGAAAGTTTAAATGAAAGAGTTTTGTTTACTTTTCTTCCAATGTATTCCATTTCTTCTGACACTGTTTCTGCAATAAGCTTTTTCTCTTTTAAGATATTAGTATCAGAAATATCTAAATCAGAAAGTTTATACATTTCATAATGTTTGGATATCCATTCTCTTGTATCTGATGTAAAAATATTATCATTCAGTATATCTTGTATATCACAATATTTTTTTGAGAATCCATTCTTTAGTGGAATCCAATGGTATAATTGGATTCCTTCTTGACTTTCAAATAAATCTTTCCAACGGGTTCCACTAACACGCATTTTATCAAATACCCATTGTGAAATATTTGATTCTATTTTTTTTGTTGCCAAAGCTTCTTTTACAGCTTCTTTAATTGTTAAAGTATCAAGAAATTGTTTTTGTTTATAAAATAAATCAGGATCATCAGATGTTTTTATTAATTTTATTTGTATGTTACATTCAGAAGGAAAATCAATTTCATCAAGATTTAAAAAAGCTCTACCAGTAGCATCTGTTAGTTCTCCTGTTTTAGTATTTATATGAATAGGCATTGCCTTATATAAATCCTTTTCGTTGAGTGTAAAATTTTCAAAAAGCTGTTTTTGTGTTTTCAATTTTTGGAAATATTCAGATTTAAAAAAAACTAATTTTTCTTGATTATTAAGTGCAAACAACCTAAGCTTATCTCTACATTTATCTTTATTAAGAGGTTCTGCTTCTATGTTCAATATCTCTTTATTTCTTTCAATTTGGTCTTTTGCGCGAGCTGGAATATTACTAGGAATCTTTTTTGCATCAGGAGCAATATTCTTAAAAACTTCTTTCCATACATCAGGAACATCTTTGTCAAAAGTTTCTAATGGTTCTTCTCTTAATTTTTTATCAAAACCAGAAAATAAAAATCTATAAAATTGTTTTTCGTGTTCATCTATTTGATAAGTTTCTTTAAATCCTTCATCAAGTAGTTTTTCCCAAACTTCATCTTTTAAATCAAGAGTAATTTCATAATCATTGTCTGAAGTTTTTTTAATTGAGTCATAATATAGCTTTGAAAAAGAATCAAATATGTTTTTTGCATCATCAGAACTTGGAATTTCTGTTTCAGAAAATCCAGCTGCAATTCTGATATCTCTATTTATATGGTAAATATCGATTGGATTAATGGTTTTTACATAATAGTAAAACACAGTTTTCTTATTTGATGGATTGGACTGTGTCATAAAAATTTTCTTTTCTTTTATTAAATCATTAAGTAATCGAAGATTTAGAGTTTCTGTTATATCATTCTGTGTAGCGTTCCTTACTCTAAATATTTGAAGTGTTGGGTATTTTTCCGCAATATATTTTATATAAGGAGTGCATTCTTTATCTCCTCCAAATATACTAGAAATAATATTATATTGTAATTGAACTCTACAATTATCTTTATTGCTTATAAAATCACAAATTGTATTATTTCCTTTAAAAACATTTTCTAGTAAATTAGGAAATAATGTATGTTCTAGTTTAATAAATCCAGGTATAAATACAAAATCTGATTCTTTAGTCCAGAATGTCTTAAAATCATCAAGAGTATAATTCTTCTGAAGTTCATTTTTATCTTTTTGTCCAATTGAATAAATTTTATAAGGATATTCACCAGTTGCTTCGTTAATTATTTCAAATAATCTACTTAATCTAGTCTGATTTTTTGATAAATCATCAAATGTTAATTGACTAAGCAATAATTTTATATGATTAATTAAAACTCTGGCTAATTCATGAGATTCTTTTATAATATCTTTCTGATAATCAATGAATTGCATGAAAGCAACAATATATTTTTCTTCAAGCAAAGAATTAACAGGTATATCCTGAATTACTTCTTCTAAATACTTTTTATCAGGGTTATATTGTTCAGGTAAAATAAATTTTTGTTCTGGTGTTTTTAAAATAAATTTAAATCTTTTGTCTTTTACATTCGGAAATAAAGTTTGAATTTCTTTATTATCTTTGTTATATGGTAAAAAAATGTAATTTGATTTTTCTTCATCTAATTCAAAAGAACTCCATTCAGTTCCATATAAGTTAGCAAATCCATATTTTTTAGTAGTAAAACTGTTACATAGTTTTATATTTTTATCATTATATGTAAAAACAGTTGAATATAATTTATTTGATATTTCGCAAAAATCATTGTGCTCTTTTATTAATTTCTTTGTTTCATTTAAGAATAGAGGTAGATTAGGGAACAATACCATCTGAGCAAGATATTTATTCCATAGTTTTTGAATTCCTTCTTCACTATCAATTCCTGCTATGTTTGCCTCATCAAGTAAATCTCCGAAACCTCTAATTCCTCTTCGTCCTGAGTCAACAGCAAAGTTTGAATGAATCAGTATTGTATAATTATATTTGGATTCTATTTCGAAAATTTTAGAACAATACTCTTCTTCTAATGGCAAGTAAACGCAAAAATGAATTATTAATTTACCTTTATTTTCCTTGTCCTCTTTTTCCTCTCTTAATAACTCAAAACATAATTCTGGTTTTAAATTGTCTTTTTGTTCTTTTGTCCAATATTCACTATTTTTTAAACTAACAATTTTTTCAAAAATATCTTTTGATATTTCTGGTTTATAGGCTATGAATTGTATTTTTGATTTCCTTTTATTAGTTTCAATTATAATATCCTTAAACCATAATTTATTATCTACAGAAACTTCTATTAAATTTTCATTTTGTTTATAGGAAATATATTTTAATCTTTTTTCTTGTGGTGCTACTTCAGATAATAAAGCTAATGAAATTGGAATACGTCTTGTCAAACTCTCAAAAGAACCAAAAGGGTATGGTTTTATTTTTCCCGAAATAACGTTTTCCCAACCATCTTTTGAAATCTTAAAAGGAATATAAAGAAGAAATCCTTCTTGTTTTCGAATATCAACATCTTTTGGTAAATTATCTAATATAAGATTTATGTCATCATCTGAAAAAGAGCTAAAACGAGTATCTTCAAATGGCCAATAATTTACAGGAAAAACTCTTTCATATTTAAATTCTTTTGTATTTGCAGCATAAATAAAAAAATCGCATATATGAAAAATACTTTTCATACCAAGACCATATCTACCAATCTTTGTAGATTCAGAAGTCTTGTTATCACTTGCTATTTTAAGAATTCCTGCTTTATTATCTTTTGTAAATTTTCCGTGATCATAAACAACAATAGCCGGTGTTCGCAAAGCTTCGGTACACTTTGCATTTTTTAAAGAATCTAAAACATAAACTTTTAATGTGTCTGCTTCAGCATCAGAAGCATTTTGAATAAGTTCCTTAAAGACAGTAAAACCGTCTCCATACTTATATGAATCCAAAAGGTTATTTCTAAGATATCTAATATAATCTATTTCCGGTTTTTCTGATTCTACTGCCATTTTTTATACCTATTTGTTAAAAGTTTTTGTCTCCATAGATTTCATCCAGCTTCTGTTTAAGAGTACCTTCTTCAATATTGTAAAATATAAAACTGTTTGAAATCATGATTTGTAATAGTATTTTAGCATATCATAGTGTCAAATTACGTCACTGTGATTTCTTTTTCCTATATAATGTTATCAAAGTTTTGAATAAATAACTTAGATAATAACTATTATAGCACAGTTTCTTTAGATTTTTGTGATAAAAAAAATCGAGTTTTATCAAGAAATGATATTTTTATATTTCAATTTTAATTACTTCAAAATCACATATTTTGAATAAAATAGCTTTTATGGCCTTTACAGTTTCACAACATTATTACAAATCTTTTGTTGTTCAATACAAAATAATATGTTCAAGTTTTTTATTATAATACCTCCCAAGTAGACCAACCTCAATAATAATGCTATCTTAAATTCAACTAATCCCACCATCACGGAGGCCCCTATGTCATTCACCACCTTTACCGAACTAGCCGAAGCCCGCTACTCAGTCAGAAAGTTTTCTAACAGGAAAGTG
>JAEEGL011989560.1_pt1 | contig 10715 bp, 8 predicted proteins | sample 9134231 | NCBI WGS metagenome assembly JAEEGL01 (sample SAMN16246548, study PRJNA631951) | gut metagenome | biome: gut microbiome; feature: rumen; material: fiber-attached | host: Bos | place: Iran: Karaj | collected 2018-10 | reverse complement strand
TATAGCTGCGGGAGCTACGACTCAGGATGTCATAAGAGGAGTTTTACTGATCAGTGTATCTACAGACTATATCACCACAACCATGAACATTCTGACCCGCAGAGCGGTGACCATAGAAATAATTGCAGTCATCCTGATCTTTGCTACAGCGCTGTGGATGTCTGATAAGCTGCTACGCCCCTTTGACAGGATCACTGCAGCCATCAACGATGTGAAGGCAGGATTTACAAACGATCCGATAGAAGGGTCCGACTACTATGAGACAACACATATCATACAGGCATTTAATCAGCTGTTGCAGAGGATGAACGCACTGGATGAGTCACGCCAGGAGTTCGTTTCAAATGTGTCTCATGAGCTTAAGACACCCATAACCTCCATGAAGGTGCTGGCGGATTCTCTTATCATGCAGGATGATGTTCCAAATGAAGTCTACAGAGATTTCATGGAGGATATAGCTGCTGAGGTGAACAGAGAGAATCAGATCATCAACGACCTTCTGGAGCTCGTAAAGATGGATAAGAAGGCAACACCTCTTAATATCACATCTGTGGATGTGGTTCAGATGATGGAGGTCATCCTTAAGAGAATGAGACCTATTGCAATGAAGCGTAACATTGAGCTCACTCTCGAAACTACCCGTGAGATTACCGCTGAAATTGATGAGGTCAAGCTTTCACTGGCACTTATGAATCTGGTGGAGAACGCAGTTAAGTACAATAAAGATGACGGTTGGGTAAAGGTCAGACTCGATGCTGATCATCAGTACTTTACCTGTGAGATCAGCGATTCCGGAATCGGAATTCCGGAGGAAAGTCTGGACCGAATCTATGAGCGTTTCTATCGCGTTGATAAGTCCAGATCCAGGGAAATCGGAGGAACAGGCCTTGGTCTTTCCATAACTCACAATGCGATACTGATGCACAGAGGCACAATTAACGTCACCAGTACGGAAGATGAAGGAACTACATTCACAGTAAAGATACCGCTTATATACATGCAGTCATTGGAGTAACTATTGGATTTTTGATCGGTGTGAAAATGAAGAAAATGTCAGGCAGATTTAAAAACTTAATACTGATTACCGCGATGGCTGCGTCTGTTCTGTCAGGCTGTATGAAGAACCGGGATGATGATGCTGAAAACGCACTTAATGTCTACTATGTCAATAATGAAGAGACCGGTATCGTATTTGAGAAATACATGGTTCAGGCAGACATGGATGACACTGATGCTGTGATCAAAGAGCTTCTCGTACAGATGGAGACCATGCCTGAAAAGCTTGAATATGAGGCTCCGATTTACGGACCGATCAATCTGTTGTCATATTCTTACAGCGGAGGTCTTCTGACTCTTGATTTTGACACCACTTATTCAGAGACGGAAGCAACGACTGAAATTCTCGACAGAGCAGCAATGGTCAGAACACTTACTCAGATTCCCGGAGTGGATAACGTGGCATTTCTTGTGGGCGGAGTACCGCTCAAGGACAGTAACGATAACATTATAGGCAATATGTCAGCTGACAGCTTTGTTTACAATGCAGGTAATGAGATCAACACTTATGAGAAAGTAGAGCTCGTGCTGTATTTTGCATCAGAGGATGGTAAGTCACTTATCCCTGTTTACAGAAGCGTAGTGTATAACAGTAATATTCTCATGCAGAGGCTTGTGATTGAACAGCTTCTTCATGGACCCAATAATGATGTGGCATACCCCACACTTAACCCGCAGACTAAGATCAATTCCGTTTCAGTAAGAGACGGCGTCTGCTATGTAGATTTCGATAATAATTTTCTCTCACAGCCCAATATGGTTTCTGCAGATGTGGCTATTTATTCATTGGTCAACACTTTGTGCGCCATAACAGATGTAAATAAGGTACAGATTTCAGTAGGGGGAAATACAAGTGTCATGTTCATGGAATCAATTTCCCTTGGAACTGTATTTGAGAGAAATCTTGATATTGTTAAATAATTAATTGAGGATAATAAATGAAGAGACCGCTATGCGTCATCGCAGCGATGATAGCAGCGGCTGTCTGGTTGCTCCTTCTGCTCATTCCGCAGGAGGAGTATTCATGCGTGCCTGATCGGGCACATATCACTCGAACCGGTGAAGTTACACGTAAAGAAAACAAAATAAACACTTACAGTGGTGAGCAGGAGTGTGTTGTATATTTATTTCTTCCGGATGAAGATACAACAGCTGTTGTTTATGTTGCACCTGACGATGAACCTCAGATTGGCACATATGTGCAGATAGAAGGACAGTGCAGGCAGTTTAAGTGTGCAAGAAATCCGGGAGAATTTGACAGCCGTGACTATTACAGAATACTGAAAATTTCATATAAAATAACAGATGCAAAGGTGACAGGAACCTATGGAAATCCTGATAATTTGAGAGAAGGCTTGTACAGGCTAAGGTGCTATTTTGAAGGAAACCTTGATAAGTGCCTGAATGAACAGGATGCAGGAATCATGAAGGCTGTCCTTCTCGGGGATAAGAATGATCTGGATGACGAAATAAAAGATATTTATAAACGTAATGGAGTGATACATGTGATAGCGATCTCCGGTGTTCACATATCACTTATAGGTATGACATTGTATAAGCTTCTCAGGAAGACAAGCCTGTGGCTCATTCCTTCAGCAGCAATTTCAATAGTCATCATGTACCTCTACGGAGTAATGTGCGGCATGAGCACATCCGCATTCAGGGCTATACTAATGTTTTCTGTAAGGCTGTTGGCGGATATGATAGGACGCACCTATGATATGCTCTCAGCGCTTTCTTTGGCGGCAATTATGCTTCTTGTTGATCAGCCGCTCTATATCAGACACAGCGGATTTTTGATGTCCTTCGGAGCTATTCTTGCAATCGGCTATATCCTGCCGGCTTTTCCTGAAGTACTTAAAAAGGGTAAACTGAAATTCATCTCTGCGTCTCTGGCAATTTCGCTTGTGACATTCCCTGTATATATATCCTGTTATTACACCTTCCCCGTGTATTCAATAGTTATCAATCTGATGATAATCCCACTTGTCTCACTCCTTATGCTCTTCGGAATATTATGTATAGTTTTGGGAGCCATTTTGGCTCCTTTAGGAGTGCTGGCAGGCTATGTGGATCATTTCATACTGAAGTGGTTTCTGATGTGTTGCAATGCAGGTGATATGCTCCCCGGAAATACCTGGTATATCGGAGCAAAAGAGAGGTGGCAGATTGCATTATACCTGGTGACACTGATTGTATTTGTGGCAGCAATGCACTACAAGGACAGTATAGCGAGGTTATTCAAAACAGAGGAAAGGTTTGTGAATATAGCGAGATATGCGGTACTTGTGGCGGGATTTCTGATCTTGTGTATAAGGATACAGCCGCCTCTTAAAATAACTGCTGTGGATGTGGGGCAGGGTGATGGCATTGTTATCGAGACGAAGTACTTTAAGTGCCTGATAGACGGAGGCTCCACATCCAAAACTGAGCTTGCGAAATACAGCCTTGTTCCATTTCTGTCTTATGAGGGAATCGGTGCGCTGGATGCGGTCATCCTGACTCATGAGGACGAGGATCATATGAGCGGAATTCTGGAAATTATGGATATGATGGAGCAGAGGAAAGGTAATATCAGAATCAAAAATCTGATACTTCCCAATATAGATGAGGTGTCAAAAGGGGATAATTACAGGTCGCTGGTAAAGCGCGCCGAAGAACTGGCTATACCTGTTTCATATATAAAGCAGGGGGATGAAATTAGTTTGGGCGGAAATGCTTGTGATGGTCGACGTCAGGGACAGGACAGTTTACATAGAGGGATGAAATTGAAATGTATAGGTCCGGTATCCGGGATGATAACCAATGAACCCAATGCCTACTCAACAATTCTTTTACTTAAGTATGGGAACTTCAGCGCATTGTTTACAGGCGATGTAGAGGGATCCGGGCAGGATAATCTGAAGGCATATATAAGAGATAATTCGGAGGAGTTCAGTGATCTCACACTTCTAAAGGTTGCCCATCATGGAAGTGAATACACAACCGATGAGGAGTTCCTGAATCTCCTAAAGCCCAGGGTATCACTTATAAGCTGCGGAGAGAATAACCGTTATGGGCATCCGCATGAGGCATTGATAGACAGACTTGAAACTGTTGGAACAAGGATTTACAGAACGGATCAGTGCGGCGCTGTTACCATAAATGTAAGCAGAGATAGTATATATGTAGATACGTTTCTATGACGGATTCTGCTAAATATTCACTTCCTACTCTCGATGGGGGTAGGAAGTCTGCAAATAAATATTGACAACGATGTTAGAAGATGCTAACATAACCATGTTAGCAAAAGCTAACTATTTGACATAAATAGTCATAAGAAATCTCCTACCTGAAGTATGCCGCGTCTTGCCAACGCGGCATATTTGTTTTTATCCATTTAGTGGAGTAAAATGTATTAGTGACACCAAATTTGATTTTATATGAGAGGCTTGAGATTTTATGCGTGATAAGAAGAAACTAATAGAGGAATGTATTGCCAGGATTATTGAGGAAAAAGAGCTTGCGGGAGTATCTGTTCTAGCCATGACAGATGGTGAGGAATTCCTATACGCAGATGGAGGATATGCCGATGTTGAGGCTGGTAAACCCTTTAAGCGTGACACTATTTGCAGACTCTATTCAATGAGTAAACCCATAACGGCAGCAGGTGCTATGCTGCTTATTCAGGATGGCTTCATTGAACCCTATGATCCTGTTGGAAAATATATTGAGAGCTTTAAGCATCAGGAGATTGTAGAGGGGGGTATCAGAAGACCGGTCAGAGAGGACAGACCTATGATTGTAATGGATCTGCTCAATATGACATCAGGCCTCGTATATCCCTTTGTGAATACTCCTGCGGAGATAGGAACTGGTAAGCTGTTTGATGAGCTTATAAACAGACTTCCTTCAGACAATATGATGTCCACTATGGAGTTTGCGGAGAGGCTTGGAGAGGTGCCGCTGAATTTCCAGCCGGGTGATCATTTCCAATACGGAACCAGTGCGGATGTACTGGGAGCTGTCATTGAGAAGGTGACCGGAATGAAATTCGGTGAGTTTATGAAGGAGAGATTATTTGATCCCCTTAATATGAAGGATACAGCATACTATCTGCCCGAAGAGAAGAGGGACAGATATGCGAACGCCTATATCTGTGACGGCAGTGGATATAAGCTTTACAGTGGCAACAATCTGGGAATACGTGATGATGGCAAATATAATGCGTTTGAATCAGGTGGAGCGGGACTGTTCTCGACCATAGATGACTATGCTAATTTTGCCAGAATGCTTATGAACGACGGCACCTTTGAAGGAAAAGAAATATTAAGTGAGAATACAGTTGAATTTATGACGACTGCAAAGCTCACCTCACATCAGCAGAAAGCCCTTCAGTACTGGAATGGTCTCGAAGGCTTTTCATACGGCAATCTCATGCGCATCATGAAGGATCCGGAGAAGTCAGGCCTCATAGCTGAGGACGGAGAATATGGCTGGGATGGATGGCTCGGCCCGTATTTTGTCAACTCACCCTTTAGCGGAACGACTTTCCTGATGATGACTCAGCGCACAGATTACGGTACCGGAAATGCCAGCAGGAATCTGCGAAATATAGTTTTTTCATGAACAATATTCTGATAAAATAAATCCATTATATGATGAAAGGAGCATGAATGAGCTGGAACGACAAACTCCCAAAAATTCCCTTCGGAGGAGATTATAATCCGGAGCAGTGGACACCTGAAATATGGGATGAAGACATGGATCTCTTTAAGAAAGCCGGTATTGATACGGTTACTATAAATGTCTTCTCCTGGGCATCGATTCAACCTTCAGAGAATGAGTATGATTTTGACAGGCTTGATAAGATAGTAAAGCTTGTCACTGACAACAATATGAATATCATCATGGCGACCTCTACAGGTGCACATCCTGCATGGATGGCAAAGCGTCATCCCGATATTCTCAGAGTCGATTATAAGGGAAGGAAGCGCAAGTTCGGTGGCAGACATAATTCGTGTCCTTCCAGTCCTACCTATAGAATGTATGCGGAGAGGCTTGCGGGCAAGCTGGCTGCTCATTACAGAAATCAGAAGAATATTATCGCATGGCATATCTCAAATGAATTTGGAGGAGAGTGCTACTGTGAGAATTGTGAAAAAGCTTTCCAGAAATGGGTAAGTGAAAAATACAAGACTATCTATAACGTGAACAAGGCATGGAATACCTCTTTCTGGGGACATACCTTCTATGATTTTGACGAGATAGTTGCTCCTAATGAGCTTTCAGAAGAATTCGAATTCCAGGGAAAAGCCCACACAGATTTTCAGGGAATATCCCTCGATTACAGAAGGTTTATGTCTGACGCGATCCTCGAGGGCTATTGCCTTGAGCGTGATGCGATCAGAAAAGAGATTCCTGATGCAAATATCACCACCAACCTGATGGCTTTCTTTAAGCCCCTTGATTATATGAAATGGGCCAAGGAGATGGACTTCGTATCCTGGGACAACTATCCGTACCCGGGACAGACTCCTGCGGGTATAGCAATGTGCCATGATCTCATGAGGGGATGCAAATACGGAGAACCCTTTGCGCTCATGGAGCAGACTCCCAGTGTGACCAACTGGCAGCCTTACAATTCACTGAAAAGACCCGGAGTAATGAGACTGTGGAGTTACCAGGCCATGGCACACGGCGCTGACAGCGTCCTGTTCTTCCAGATGAGAAGAAGTATCGGTGCATGTGAAAAGTATCACGGCGCTGTTATAGATCACGTGGGTACCGGAAACACCCGCGTATTCAGAGAGGTTTCCGCACTTGGAAAAGAACTTCGTGACATCGGAAATTCAACAATCGGAATGAGGACTCATTCTGATGTAGCTGTTATGTTTGACTGGGATAACTGGTGGTCAGTTGAGTATTCTGCAGGACCGAGCAAGGATCTGAACTATCGCGGGCTGATAGAGGACTATTATCAGACGCTCCGGAATATGAATGTCAATGTGGATATCATTCCACAGGATGCTGATTTTTCACAGTACAGGGTTATCATTGCACCTCTCCTTTACATGGTTAAGGGAGATCTTGATGAGCGAATCAGAGAGTTTGTTGAAAATGGCGGTAGCTTTGTTACAGGATTTTTCAGTGGTTATGTTCAGGAGAATGACCTTGTGATCACAGGAGGATATCCCGGAAAACTCCGTGATATTCTTGGAATCTGGGTTGAGGAGACTGATGCGATCGCACCGGAAAATGCCAACAGCTTCAGTTACCATGGACAGAGATATCCTGCAAAGCTTCTCTGCGATCTGATACATCTTGAGACCGCTAAGAGGATAGATGACTATGGATACCTTGAAGATTTCTATCAGGGTATGCCCGTTGTGACTAGTAATAAACTTGGTAAGGGTAAGGCATATTATGTAGCAACCTCATCTAATGACAGCTTCAGAAGAGCCTTCCTTTCTGATGTTTTTGCCATGTCAGGTGTTCATACACTGATGTACGCATCAGATGGAGTTGAAGTGACCAGCAGAGAAAATGATGAGGCACTGGTTTATTACATACTCAATCACGGCGATGCTGAAGGAATTTATGAGCTTCCTGATGAGGGAATGGAGCTTATAAACGGTATCGAATTCGGTGCCGGAATGCATAAGATCGCGCCGAAGGATGTTCATATCATCAGAATCATGAAATGATATTTGACTAAAATTACGTGACTGTGAATTTGCATAATAGAATTGTGTTATCGTACACTTTTTTTACTAGTTGACAAAAAAATCGATTTGTCAAGTACGAGTTTTGAAGAATATGGTTCACTTTTCGTAGACACGAAAGGTGAATCATATTATATAATTAAAACAGTTAAAGTAAAGAAAGGAAAGATTATAAAACAAATGAAACGCTTTATCGCAGTAGTGATGCTTACCATCGCGATTCTGCTAGGCGCTGTTAATATGCACGAGGAGGTGCATGCTGCATCAGCGGAAAATGTAACTAGTATTGAATACGAATATTCTGATGATACAGAAAATGCTTCAGAGGATTCAACCGAGGAGGAAGACGATGAAGCTGAAGTTTTGGGAGCACACAGGGACGAATCAGACAGATTTGTCATATGTATTGAGATAGCTATATGTGTTATCTTCGCGATAGGACTTATAGCAGCCGGAAAAAGCGGGTATGAAAATTAACATAATATTATGAAAAACGCGGGCTGGGGAGCCCGCGTTTTTCACTTATCCATTCCTCATAAAATATAATTTCGATGCAAAAGCAGCAAGAAGACTGTAGTGGTGCCGACTAAGGCGTGGGAAGTTTTATACATTATTGCTGCTGATGGAAGTGTAGCCCTTGTTTACAAGGATGTTCTCGACAGCGTATACATCGTCAGTGTGCATAACCATTATGGGAAGGCCGGACTGACGGTTGAATGAGAGATATGTATAATTGACATTAATGTTACTCTCATAAAGCGATTTCAGAATTTTGTCGAAGGCACCTACTTCGTCAGGGCACTCGATGGCCAGAACAGAGGTGGTCTTGCAGATATAGTCATTTGCACGAAGTACTTCAAGGCATTTTTCAGGGTCAGAGACAACCATGCGAATAATGCCATATTCAGCGGAATCATTGGTGACTGAACCCAAAATGTTGATGCCACTTTCTCTAAGAATGCCTGTAATATTCTGGAAGCATCCTTTTTTATTCTCAGCGTAGATAGAAACTTGTTTCAACATAATTTTATCCTCCCATAATATGTTATAATACAACATGTTGTGATAGTGAAGCAAGATAATTGGGACAATTGGAATGGCAACAAAAAAGACGACTGAGTATCCTGTAAAACAAAGACAGATAAATGAAGATATAAAAACCGGTAATTTTAAATCCTGCTACCTCATCTACGGAGATGAGGCTTATCTGAGACTTCAGAACAGGGATAAGCTGAAAAAAGCTCTCCTTGGCAGTGGAGATGCAATGAATCTCCAATACTATGAGGGGGATGGAATCAATCCCGCAGGTGTTATAGATATGGCTGAAACTCTTCCTTTTTTCGCCGAGAGAAGAGTGATTGTGATCGAAGAGAGCGGCTTTTTCAAGAGTGGATGCCCTGAACTGGCTGAGTATCTGAAGAATCCTGCAGAGACCTGCGCATTTCTTTTTGTGGAATCTGCGGTCGATAAGCGCAAGGATATGTATAAAGCGGTTCATAAGGTAGGACTGGATATATGCTGCGAGACTCCGGATGATGAGATGCTGACCAAGTGGATAGTCGGCAGACTCGGCGCTGAGAATAAGAGAATAACGGCGCGTACGGTTGCATATCTCAAAGAACGTGTCGGCACGGATATGGCCAACATGGTGAATGAACTGGACAAGTTGGTGAGTTACACACTTGGAAGAGATGAAATAACGATAGAGGATGTGGATGCTGTATGTGCGAACTGGCTCTCCAGCAGGATTTTCGAGATGACTGATGCCATAGTCGTTAAGAATCAGAAGAAGGCTATGGAGATCTATTATGAGCTCCTCGCATTAAAGACAAGTCCGGAATCGATTCTTGCACTTGTATCAAGGCAGTTCAATCTGCTTATGATCACGAAGGACATGCTTGAACTGGGTCAGCCGCAGAAGGCGATTGCATCGGCTTTAAGTCTGCCGCCTTTCATAGCATCGAAATATATGGGATGGGCAAAAGACTATTCAATTGCTGATATAAAAAAATCTTTGGATATGTGCTTGGAGAGTGATGCGCTTGTTAAGTCAGGAAAGCTTGACCGTGTCATCAGCATAGAAATGATAATCGTAAAAGCATCGTCCAGGTAAAATATGAATCATTTTGTAAATAGGTTCGGGGTCAAACTTGGCAGCTTATTTGCACAGATTCTTGAGTTTTTGTTATAATGCTAAAAGTAAAGGGGGCGTTTAACATGCGGAGACCATTACCACAGGAACTGTACAGACATTTTAAGGGTGGCAAATATCAGGTGATCACCATTGCAAAGGATGCAGACACAGGCGAGGAGCAGGTTGTCTATCAGGCACTCTATGGTGAATTCACTGTATATTGCAGACCGCTTTCAGAGTTTGTATCAGAAGTTGACAGAAACAAGTATCCCAATGCAGACCAGAAGATGAGGTTTGAGCCTTTTCAGCCTGAACTGTCGGATACAATTGAAGATGATCAGGCCGAGACTTCCGCGAAGGATGACAAAGCAAAAGAAAATGAAGATGACTACAAGCCGAATACCGGAGATTATATGAACCGCACCATTGAGCAGGAGGCTGAAGAACTGGGGATGAATCCTCTTGTGGTAAGATTTCTGGATGCGGATTCTGCAGCGGGAAGGCTTGAAGTATTAAATATGCTGCGTCCTATCGTGACCAATGAGATGATCGATGTCATGGCCATGGCTATGGACACAGAGATTCCCGGTGATGATCCGGATGAAAGATGCGCAGAACTCAGAGAGTGTCTTTTGACCAAGCAGAGGTTTGAAGTAACCAGACTACGCCAATGAAATGGAGAAATGAAAAAAGATGAAATTACTTAGTATTGCAGTACCATGTTATAAGTCAAAGGATTAGCTGGACCAGTGTATAGAACCTCTTCTTGTGGGAGGAGAGGATGTTGAGATACTTGTTGTTGACGACGGTTCTACTGACAG
>JAEEGL011838652.1_pt1 | contig 10715 bp, 3 predicted proteins | sample 9134231 | NCBI WGS metagenome assembly JAEEGL01 (sample SAMN16246548, study PRJNA631951) | gut metagenome | biome: gut microbiome; feature: rumen; material: fiber-attached | host: Bos | place: Iran: Karaj | collected 2018-10 | reverse complement strand
TGTAATGGGGAAAGCGACCTCGCGTACCAAAACGACACGACTTCAGTAAAGCAAGTGTCCGTGAACATATGGGAAGTCATAGACAAAACCGCCGTTGAGCCTGATGACCTTTATATCGTCACGATATACGCACAGGCGACATACGGAATGACGGTAAACAACAAAACGGACAACTTGGTATTCGGAGTCCGAATCAGGAACGCCAACCAAATGGCGATATATTTCGACGGACTTACATATGAATCAGACGTTGAGGAGGAGGGGTTCGAGCCGACAAGCATTGAGCTGAATGGACGTTTGAAGTTCAATTTCAGGGTTTATCTCCCGATACTTGTAACTGATAACATAATTTATTATGCCATTAAACTCGTGTCCCCTAACGATGAGGAATATTTTGTCGCGGGAGAGACGTTTGATGACAATGCGTACAGTACAAACATATTGGACACCGCCCAAAAGTATATATCCGCGCAAATACCGCTCGCTTCTTACTATGTGCAAGACGGGTGGAAGGCGATAGTAAAGGCGTGGAGCAGTTCTGATAAAACTGTCAACACGTCAAAAACGGGTGTCTTCAATATCATATCAACCAACTCGAACATTTATCCAAGGCAGCACAACAAGAGGTTTACCGGAATAGGAAACGCAAGTGCGGATACCTGTATCTTCACATGGGATTCTTCATCCCTTATGAAAAACGACACATGGACTTCGTTTGTGCGCCACTATATGCCTTCGTACGGTGATGCCGAGGAAATAAGCACCACAGCATACATAAAGACATACAACACCAACGGAAGAAGTAGCGGTTTCATTACCTCGGAGAGCGTTCCTTATATGAGGCTCCAAAACGAGGCATACGCCATAGCGGATATGTCGGACTATCCGGTGGAGATTGCGTACATGACAAACCACGCCAACGAATATGGGTTCAACGTTTCACTTACATTCAAGGCGGATGACTTGGCTGATGAGACAAAGACGGTTTTTCTTTGGGGTACCAATGATGGAACCGGAAATCTCTCGAACGGCGTTAAAGTGAGCCTTACGAAAGCGGAATGGTACATACACGCTGACGGCGGTAAATCCACAACACTTACCGCGCATGTCAGACCAGGTAAGAAAAATACCGTAGATTTTATGTACGATGGCGAGAAGGCGTACATAATAGTCGATGGTGTCGTGTGTGCCGCGGAAATAGTCGGGTTGCTTGATCAATCAGCGCTTTATCAATTTGGAACAAGAGCTTATTTTGCTGCGAATATGGTGAATAACACATTCACCGATTTTGCTGATACAAATATTTACGAGTTCGCCGTATATACGCAGCACTTGAATATGCTTCAAATTGCGGTAAACGGAAAGAACGCAAGACTTGATGGACAGATTTCAGAGGATGAAATACTCGAAGATTATTTGACTTGGAAAGAGAAGAACCTTATCTATAACGTGGAAGGGCAGGAAAACAGGGCGTTGTCTTACCTTATAGATTCAGAGACGGGAGAATTCAAATACGAGCCAGATAAACTTGCCGAGTTGCAAGCCGCTTCCCCGTTGCCTATAATAATGATAGACGCCAACGCGACGGATTTCACCGAGGAGTTCTTCCATGGCTCTTATGACAAATCAATCACATCCACCAAATTCAATTGCGGTGTGCAATATTTTGTGAAAGGAAGGTCGGTTTCATTTAATGCTAACATTAGTTTGCAAGGAACATCAACACTTTCATATTATATCAAAAACCTTGAAATGGTTGTGACTGACCCTTGTTCAGAGGATCCGCAGAAAACGAAACTCCTTCAGGTAAGGGAGGATTGGTTCCCTGAAAGAGAGTACACACTCAAGGCTGACGTCGTGGATTCCGCTCATGCCAACAACGCGACTATCGGATATTGGATTAACCATGAGTGCAAGATAATGCAGGACAACCCCGCGATGGATGGATTCTCGGATGCGTGGAGGCCTAAGGACATCAACGCTAACGGGGCTCCGGCTGCATTGCATGCAGATACAAGGCCTGAGACACTTGGGCAGGAGATTGACTTTGATGAAAAAGTTACGATTAAACATAACCTTGAAGGCTTCCCTGTATTGATGCTTATCAGGTTTGGGGGGCGTGACAGGTATGACTTTATAGGAATTTACTCATTCAACCTCGGACGTTACTCATACTATAACATGGGAATGAAGTTCTTGAAAGAGTTCTCAAGGCGTACCGGCGCCGCCGCCAACGACCTCCTACCCGCCCTTATCGACCACTATGTCGAATACGGAAAGGATGAGCCTTTCGGCGACAATGCGATAAAAACCTCAGACGTGTTTAGCTATGAGTTTGGCGCGAACGCTGACGACAACGACACAAACCATCAAACTTGGACACAGAACGACATAAAGGTTCTGCAGTTCTATGGTGAGTTCAACTTTAACGGCGCGGAGAGCGATCCTTCAACAAAGGTTGCGGACGATGCTCCTATTTGGAATAAATTGAGCAATCTCTTCGGACTTACAGCCACAATGGGAGGGGCAACATCCAACCTTGCGCAACGTGGATTCGGAGGAAAAGAGAAATATACCTCGGACGGTGAAAAACTCATACCCGCCGGTGGAAACCCTTACTCGCCAACGGAAACCTCTATGGAGGATTTCGACAGCACATTGTCGGTTAATAACGCCACATCATATTTCGTAATAGCGACAGCGCTCGGTATGATTGACTCACTCGGGAAAAACCTTACGCTGAGAACATGGGATGGAGGAACAAAATGGTGGACAGTGTTCTACGATATGGACTCCGCCCTCGCACTTTCCAACGAAGGTGACGAAGGTATCTCAGAGACGGCGTTTATTGACTCGTTCTACAACACGGAAGATGAGACGGGCGTTAGCCAGTTGGCCGTGATAAGCCACGATCCGAATTCAAAATACGGAAACTACAATTCTAAACTGTGGGCGATATTTAGAGACCCGTTATTCCTTTACATAAACAACGGAAGCAAGTCATATTACAACTCCACTTGGACAGCGCTCAGATCAAGGAACGGTGCGTTGGAAAGCTACTCCAAATTCATTTCAATAATGGAGAATCAGGTAGGAAACTGCGGAGAGCTCATATATGACTATGACTATGAAAATAAGTACATAGGACCCGGCGCCAACCTGAACATGCTTCATGGAACACGTATCGAATATGTCAGGAATTGGCTTAAGAAAAGGATTTACTTCCTTGATGGCGTATTTGAGGACTCTAACGCGAACGCGGGTAATTTTAGCGACAGCCCGTTCTATGTAAATAAGTTCAACGTAACCAACAGGGGACACAACGGAGCCGCCGTAGGCTTTATCCCTTACAGGTTTAAGACAACGACGCCTGTGTTTGTAAAAATCAACACAGGTAACGTTGAGGGTGGAACCGACAGTTACGGAAAATACTTTATCCCCGCTTATACGGAGACTGAGGTACATACCATCGAGCATACGTCAACAAAGCAGACGTCGTTCACAAGTTCCCAGCTGTTTACACAGATTGACGGATTGGACGGAATACAGGTAACATCGCTTAACACCAACCAGGCGTTCAATGATTTCGAGGTTCTCACATCATTGGTGAATTTCAGCATATCGGGAGCGCGTCTCCTTCAGAATAACCCTATCGTCTTCGAAAACAATACGACACAGAAAAACGGTGTGTTTATCTTCGGAGGGGAGAGCTCACTTGAGACGATTGATCTTTCAAATACCGCGTTCGCCGATAACACGGCAACCGTGTTCAACGTACATCTTACCGATTACCAAAAGATTAAGTCAATCAATATTTCCAATTCACCCGTAACAAACCTCCTGCTTCCTGCGAGTGTACTACAATATTTGAACGTAAGAAATTCAAATATAGATAGTTTTGTTATGCAGAACCAGCCGATACTTCAATCCATTGATTTCACCGGTTGTCAAAACATACAGACGATAGATTTGCTTAACTGCGCAGGATTAAGGGATATCACAATGTCCTCAATACCGAATTTGGCAAAGGTCAGCATAAACGGTTGCTCGTCAATAGAGGAGATTCGAATATCTGATGACTCAAGTCTCGCGGAGGTAAAGATATCCAACAACAATTCGCTAAGGCGCGTTGTGATAGAGGGCTGTGACAACACGAATCTTTCAATTGAGATAACGAACTGCGCGGCACTCGAGGAAGTCGTTATAAACGATTGCGAAGGAAATAACGCTAAGATAAAAATATCGGATTCTCCTTTGCAGTCGCTTACGCTAAAAAATCTTGAAACCGCCAATGTGGTGGAGCTTCCGTCAAGAGAACTTCTTTCCGGATTCACTTACCTCCGTCTTGATAACGTGTATGAATTTGGTGGGTTCAAATACGGGGACGAGGAAGCCGAGACATATATGGACGACCAAGGAAATGAGTGCTATGTTCTTAACATAGAACCGCTTGTGAACCTACCGGCTGATGGGGTTATCCTTAGAAACGTACAGTCCCTTAAATATATGAGGGTTAACAACGACGAGGAAAACCCGTTTGAGGTGACTGAGTCTACGTTCTCTGACAGAACCAAGAATCTTGTCAGAATATTCGGGCATATAAAGATAATAAGCAGCCCGTTCAACGGAATGAAGAATTTCTTCATCAATCACGATGAGAGATATTCTGACACCTCAAAAACGGAGGTTGATTTCGTACCTTCATCTGAGGACAGGTATTACACCAATGTTTCGTTTGATGCCACAGACCTTAACGGGTGGTTCAGTAACACAAATTTGGACATAAACGATGCTTATTACATTTTGTTTATGTGCAACGAAAGCACAAAGAACCTTGGTGATTTGTTTAACGGGTGTAAAAACATAATTACCACAGATGAAGAACCAATAAGACCTGATACGTTCTTTAAGTGTTCCGGCGTAACGAATATCGACGGAATTTTTGGCGGGTGTTCGATAGGTGGCACGCTTTCAGATCCTCTTCCTGGCGATGAGGGTGGAAATGTGTTGCTGAATCCTTTCATTGGAAACCTGACATCATTTAACAACGTCTTCTCGGGTGATTATAAAATCAATAACATTAGCTCCTGCTTCTTCCCTGATGGTTGTATAATTTCAGCCATAACAGGGTTTAATCCTAAACCCGGTGATGGGAGTTATCTTAACGACGATTCCCTATTATCCAATCTGAGAGAACTCAGAATTATTGACAATTCGTTTAACAAGACGTCCATTGATTTTGGAATGGGAGAATATGACGCTACGGATCTTTTCCGTAACAATACCGAACTGTTGGAAATCAAGGATTCGTTTGTTGACATTAATGGATATGGGACAATTAGAAATATTTTTGGAGAGTATTCGGACGGGGTGGATGACGAAGGCAGACCAATATATCCTTCAAAGTTAACCACAATAACCCATTCATTTATATTCTCAGGAGGAAGACATGATAAGATTATAGATGACGGAACGGGAGAGTATTATGACTCTGATAATGTTGTATTCCCTATAGGAAATAGTTTGTTTAAGCACATAAAATCAACTATCAAGTATATAGGAAACAGGTATTTGAGCAACAGGACGGACAGGGATTACCAATACATAGAAGATTATGAACTTGGCTCATTCACGGGTCCCGGACTGACAAAATACCTCGCGAACGCTGACTTCTACAGCGAAACGCATGGACGAACGGAGCCTGATGACTGCAACGGAGAGGGATTCCCTTACCACATTTTTGATGGCTGCGTGAACCTCAAGGAAATACCTTCGTTCTTTGAGAATATCGTGAATTTTGGCGGCTACGATCCTGAGTCAGAAAAAGAAACGGAAGTTGAAATGAGTGTCTCGCTCCCGGGAAATATGTTTATGAACTGCGGAACTCAACTGACAAACATTTCAAAGATTTTCAACAATATGTCCAAGTCGATAAAATGTACGTTGACAAGCGAAGGATTCAAGAACTTGTCATTGGTCAATGTTGAATCCGCGTTTAGGGGCGTAAATGTCGTAGGTAAGATTCCCGCTAAACTTTTCTATCAAGAAAAAGAGCAGAGCTACACGGAAAACCCTGTCTCGGGTCTTACCGAATCACAGGCGAACGCTCTCAACATTACCGGTACAAATGGACATATAGGAAGAACGCTCAATGCCTCTGAATACTCCGTATTTAATGAGTCATATAAAGCGTTGAACCCTACCATAAAGAACATGGCTTATGCGTTGTCTCAACTTAGCTCAACGGAAATGAGGCACTACACGGCATCAATTTCTTCTTTGGATGACCTTGTCGAAGATAACCCGTCATACAATCCGTTGAAATACATACTGAGTGGGGATGAATATGTTTTGAACAGCGCGTTTGATCCTTACAAGAAAGTATGGAACAAATACATTTTTGACAACGATTGGAATTTCTGTGTCTTGGTTCGTAACAATACGGCGACTATACCGACAGTATCCGGATATCCGATAGTCGATATAAACGCCTTGCCGGAAGAGTTTACCGAAACGTATATAAATGCCGAGGCGTCACCTACTATTCATCAGGAATTTTTGGGTATGCCCGTGCATGAGGCCGACTTGGTTGGCGATACGTTTGCATACACTAACTATTTGTGTCCGCCCGATATATTCAGGTATTGCAAAAACGAGGAAGGAACCTCCGTTTCGGGTGCGTTAAGCTATTGTTCCGGAAAATACGATAGCGTTCTACGTACCATAAGTGGAATAAGATGTAAGATTTCGAACTCAATATTTGAACCGCTGTCAGAACTTACGGATGTTACCGAGGTGTTTGCTGGAAATCAGGGAATATATCCATATAGATGGGCGAGTGGCATAGCAAACTCAGAACAAATGGGTATTGCTTATTATCCAAATCTATTAGCACCTCTAACAAAGGCGACGAATGTTTCATCTATGTTCTCAGGAACTAAGATATGGGGACATACAAGGGTACCTGTAAACCTCTTTAGCCCGGTTACGGGAATAACCAATGTATCTAGTTTCTGGGATGGCTGCTATTGGGTAACAGGCGCCACGGAACAGATAGCAATGGAAATGCTTCCTCAGACAATATTCTCGCCATTGGTATACCTTTATAACATTTCCCGAACGTTAGCCGGTAACAATGAAAGTAGTGTACCTTATGTGACTGTTAATTTGCTATCAAGATCATTTAATTCAAGAATGAGGATATGCAACTCGTTTATGCATGGGGCAACCAAAACAAAGGGAGCCGTTCCTGATATTTGGAACTGGGACAGCTTCGGTTCTATGGATTGTAGTCAGGCATATGGGGATGGGTATGGAAATCCTCTACCTCTTGTCGACAACAAAGATAGTATACATACAAGGTGCTACAGAATTATCTAAAATAAAAAACCACCGAGTTTTCGGTGGTTTTTTGTTTTCTTAAAATTCCCTGTGAACAAGGTTGTCATTGTGCTCCCAACTGTCGTCCCCGCATAACATTTTATGCTCAAGATACGCCTCTGTCCTTATTCCGTTGGCGTATGTCCTGTCAAAATACCTTGACGCGTACTCTATCGGCTGATATTTATCAACCACCACATCTCCGTAGTAATATTTCCGCTTGTTGTATCCTCTGATTGTGTTAATGAGATGCTCCTTGCCGAACGCGAACTTCAGGTGAAAAGCATGGAGGTATTTCGTGTTGTACAATTGTTTTACGGGGGCGTCATAAAACTCAAAATTCGCGTAATGATGCCCGATTGTGTGATACACGGAAACGAGATTGTCGAGGCGGAACAGGACCGGCTTGCACCAATCGAACGGGGAACTGTAAGCGCATTTCTCAACTTGGAAATGGAGAAACTCATCCTCTCTGAGCGGCCGCCCATCCGAAATAAGGTTCACAAAGTGTTCTGTGCACACGTTAAATCCCGCATTCGTTATCTTGATAAGCACATCTTTAAGTTTGTCCTTGTCCTGTTGCGCGTAATAGAACACCTCGTCGAAGTCATTCATTGTCCCCCATGTCACATCATCCCGTGATTGGCATGCCATCTCGGACAACGTGTCCGCCATTACGTTCATTCTTTCCGTCTCGTTGAATATATCCGTTAACCACTCACGGACCTCGACAAACGGATATTCCTTAAGCATTTCAACGGTTTTGTCGGTGCTGCCGTTGTCAAGCACAATGAGCTTATCGTAATCAAGTTCCGATAAGTATTTCATAACATACGGAACAATCTTCTCGTTATTGTAAGTCGTAGTAACGCCGTAAAGTCTCATAATCAACTGTATCCTATTATATAATAAGTTTCCTCGCCCTTGTTACGGAAATTCAGGAACGTGTACCAAACCTCATCGTCGTTCCTCGCGAAACATAGCCTGTTTCCCGTGCGGAGAGCGTATTCAAGGAATATCGCGTACATTGAGTCATCCACATGCTTATCCGTCATCACGAATGTATGATCCTTCGTGTACGACATGAGGGAAATCGTTGACATAAAGAACGGGTAAACAAAGTTGCCGTTGTTCGTCAATTTCACAACCGAGTAGGCGTCTAAGATATTCGCCCACTCTCTCCCCGTTCCGTGCGTGTCAGCGAAAAGTCCCGTGAGGAAATTATCGGTAGGAACCGCGTAAGACTCGTTGAATAGGCTATATCTCGCCACATCGAGCGATTTGGTGGTATCGGGCCAACCCCTGCCGGCTTTCTGCTTCCACTCCTCAAACGATTTCGTGTAATAATGCCTTATGTATCCGAATTTGTAACTCGGAGGATAGTGCGCATGTATGGTGTTCTGCTCATCCGACTCATTATACCCTCCTACGGAATATTTGATATCAGTCCTTTCAGAAGTCGTGGGAATATGCGAGCCGTTGAACCAGCATCCGGGGAACCTCCCCTCGCCACCTTTTACGATTGACTTCATAAAGACGTTCTCTTTGACATAGAGGACGGGGGATAGGGGAACCGGAAACCTTTCACGCACACCACCAGGCTGCTTGTACATATTTCCGTTCGGCCCGAAAAGCAGCCAGTTGAAAAACACACAGTCATATTCCTCCATTGGGGCGAGAAAGTCCTTTATGTTCTTATATACGCTCATTTCGAAAAACTCATCACAGTCGAAATAAGCACACCACCTGTAATTCCCAATCTCGCAGAACTTGGAATACATGAGAACCTGAATGCTGTCTTTGCCGCGGCAGTCAAACACCTGCACCTGTCCCAAACTGATATAGTCCGAGAGCACCTCATATATGGAATTGTCGCCGATATCGTTGTTGTCCGCTATGAAAACCTTGTCAAAGCCGATTCCCAAATAATACTCAACCCATTCCCGTATGTACTCGCCTTCGTTCTTCGCGCAGGCGAAAACCACATACTTGTCCTTGTCCTCCTCGTATTTCGGGAACACGCCAATGTCATCAAAAACGTATTCAGCCATCAGTCAAAATCCGTTAACGTGTAATTATACGCCTCCAATTCGCCCTTGTTGAGTTTGAGTTCGCTACGCTCCTCTTTCTCATCCCACACATAGTCATCATGCCCGTCAGCCAATATCTTCTCGTGTATCTCCTTATCGTATTTGTGCTTAAGATACACCCCAACCCTCATTATCTCAGGAAGACGGCTCCCCTGCGTCGTGCTGCCCCTTCCGTTGGCGTCGTTGGCTGAGCCCTCATGCTGTATGTACAGCACCTTTGGAATTTTGCATATCTTTCCATGCAGGTACGTCCTTATGAGGATATCCATATCATCAAGCACGGACAGTTCCATATTGTGCCCCCCGATCCTATGGTAGAATTCCTTCCTCCAACATCTCACATGGTTCGGAAGCCCGACTATATGCCTGAGCGTAAGTGCCGTGACATCGGGCGTCGTGGCTACGGTATAGGTGACTCCGTTAACCTCCTGTTCCTCGTATCTTCCCTGTCCGAGGGCGAACTCACCCCCGTAGGTTATGGGCTCGCCATCCATTTCCTCCATCGCGTAGGAATAGACAAAATCAGAGTCAGGATAGGTATCGAACGCCTTTTTCAACAGGCGCAGGCAGTCCGACGTCAATTCGTCGTCATGATCCACCTCAACGAGATAGTCCCCATCGCACGCCGAGGCGATAACGTGTTTGTTGAAGCCAATGCTTCCATGGTCTGACACGTTCTTTATTATGAAAATCCTCGGGTCATGAAGTTTCATAAGGTAATCCGTCACGTTCGAGTACTGCGGTGAGTCATCAAGTATCCACCAATTCCAATTGCGGTATGTCTGATTCAGGAGCGAGTTATACAATGTCTCTATTTGCTGCCTCGTCGTCTTGAATGTGCAGGTGAATATAGAGAACAGCTCGCTTCCCGTCCTGTCCCTGTTTATGTTAACGAGAAACGTGTTGACAATGGAGTTCGCTATCCTCTCGCCGTCAAACTCATTGAGATGCACCCATTTCTTCCTTATCTCGAAAGTGAGCGGGCTTAGATTCGAGAAATCTATATCCTCACCTATTGTAATCAGGCAGTCAAACCCCCTGAACTGATTTATCTTTGAGAGTATGTTGTCCGAGGATGTAAGCACCGTAAGATCAAAATGCGTCTCCGAGCCGTTATAATACTCTGTCGTGTAGATATCGCCATAATCGTGCTCATCCTTTTTCGGATCTATTATGATTGCTGAAAGTTTGGATCTCATGGTAACAAATCGTCTTCAAATTCAAATTTATTGAAAAAATCGTTTA